>OCVV012846666.1_pt1 | contig 11660 bp, 15 predicted proteins | sample 1539721 | NCBI WGS metagenome assembly OCVV01 (sample SAMN02144230, study PRJEB22623) | gut metagenome | biome: sheep rumen | host: Ovis aries | place: New Zealand | reverse complement strand
TTTAACATTCTATATATTCTATTATATGTATATCTTTTTGTTTTAATATTTTCTATTAATTCTTCTAATGAATTAGATTTATTTATATATTTTTTTATTCTTGTTGATAATCCTTCATCTACATCTAAATATATATTTAAGTCTTCTTCTGATATTATTTTATATTTTAAATAATCGAAGTATTTTGAAACTGTTTTTTTGTTTTTTAATACTTTTAGTGTATTTGGTGGTACCATATGTGAAATATCTTTATTTTGACTTAATTTTAGTCTTATATTGGATGCAGATACAATATCATCATTTGATTCATTATCATGATAATTATTAGTTCTTTTAATATTAATTGGTTTAAATGAATAATTATTTTTAATAATTTCTTTTATATAAGATAATGCTAATAAATCATTTGGTTCTTTAATTTCTTTTTGATTTAAGTCTTTTAGTGCATTATTTAAAGCAGTAGGGTAATTGATACCCTCATCCATATATTTTTTAACTAAAATATCAAATTCTTTATTATTTATTTGTGTTTTAGCACATTCAGTTATTTCTTCTAAATTATCTGATTCTGTTCCAAAACATAAGTAATCTAATTTAAAATTACTTAATATTTTAAGTGCATAATGAGCAAATATATCACTTGATTGAGTAGAGTAAGCATATGGAAGTTCTATAAATAAATCTATTCCATTATCTATAGCTATTTTAGTTTTATCAAATTTATTTATTATTGATAATTCTCCTCTTTGTGTAAAAGATGATGATGAAACTACTATAATAATAGAATCTTTATACATTTCTTTTATTTTTTTAATTTGATATAGATGTCCATTATGAAATGGATTATACTCTACAACTATCCCAATTATTTTCATATATTGCTCCTTTAAGTGTGAATATTATATCAAAATTAAACTTTTTTTACAAAAAATATTAATTTTACTTGATATTTTTCAATATTTATGAGAAAATACATTAGCAATGAAAAAGTGTAGATAAAAAACCTTAATATAAAAAGGAGGAAGAAAAATGAAATTAGATATTACTTTATTTGGTGCTTTACCTTTTAGAAGAGTTAGTAAAACTGCTAAAAGACAAAGAAGAACTCATTTAAAGAAAACTGCTCCAACTGTAATGGCTTGTCCAAATTGTGGAAATGCTATTGCACCACATAGAGCTTGTACTAAGTGTGGATACTATAAAGGAAAAGAAGTTGTAAAAGTTAATAAAGAAGAAAAGTAGTCAGTCGTTAGATTGACTTTTTTATTGTTTTTTTGTATAATATGCAAGCAATTAAAGGGGGTATTATGAAAAATAGTACTAAAGCTAAAATATTAGGTGTTGTAGCTTCAGCATCACTATTAAGTGGATGCACTGCTAAACAAATTGATAATAGTCTAAATCTTAAAGAAAATGATCCAATTGAAATAGTTGTTTCTGAAGAAGATAGAACACCAGAATTAACTAAAATATTTGAACCATTTGAACATCAAATTACATATCAATTAACTTATTTTGATTCTGCAGCTACGACAAAATATAATGATAATGGTTGGATTAATTTACAAGCTCCAACAATAAAAGGATATGTAGTTGAAGATTATGAACCAATTATTAAATTTTCTAATTCAGGAAGTAGAACTGTAGGTTATATGTTTTTTTATAGAAATGTAGATACAGTAGAAGCTGTTGGTTATTATGATTATAATACAAATGAAGTAGTTTTTGCTGAACCTGGAAGTATTGTTGAAGAGAAACAAGAATTAATATTAAAATAAGACATTTGTCTTATTTTTTTATTTGAAAAAATACTCATATATGGTAAAATGAATATGGAGATGATAGATATGAAAAAAGGATTTACTTTAATAGAATTATTAGTAGTAATTGTTATTATTGGTGTTTTGGCTACACTTGTATTACCAGGACTATTAAATAACTATACAAAAGCATTAACTAAAGTTATGAAAACTGAAGAAAACTTAATTAATGATTCTGCTAAACTAGCACTAGATGACTTTTGTAATGCTCCTTTAAAAGAACATAAAGGAAAATGTTTGTATAATGATTCATTATGGTATGATAAAGGCTTAGTAAGACCATTTGAGTCTGCTAAGGGTGATTATACCCATTATATTTGTATTGAAGATTTACAAGATTATAGTTATTATGACAATGATTTAGTATATGAAAAACAAGAGTGTTTTGGTGCTGTTGCTGTTAAAAGAGATAAATATGGTAAATATAAAGAACCAAAAACATTTATTTTATGTGGAGATAGTTGGGATCCAGATTATTTAACTGAAGGCGATACTAACATGGCTGCTGGATTTACAAACTGTATGATTAGTTCATTCTTTTCAGAATAGGAGTTATTATGGCTAGAAAAGCAAAAATATATAGAATAGATAATACTAATACTAAAGATAATAATAGAGTTATGATGCAATTTATTGTAGGAATACTTGTTTATGCTATTGTACTAATAATTGCTTCTAGTTTATTTAGAGGATTATATATTAGTAATTTCTTTTATGCAATAGTTGCTGCTTTAATATTAAGTGTATTAGATTTTTATTTGAAACCAATTATTCAATTTTTAACTTTACCATTAAATATAATTACATTAGGTATTAGTTATCCTATAGTTAATGTTATACTATTATGGATATGTGATTTAATAATGGGTAAATCATTTGAATTAAGTGGTTTTATAAGTGCATTTGTTATTGCAATATTTATAAGTGTTTTAAGAATTTTTTTAGATCAAGTTATTACTAAAAACGTATAGGAGGGATAATATGTCACCATACATATTTCAGGCTGGACCATTTGCATTAAGATGGTATAGTGTATTAATTTTAATAGGAGTTGTTTTAGCATATAAAATAATTAGTAGTGAATGTAATAGATTTCATATTAAAACTGAATTTGTATTTAATATGTTATTTTGGACATTATTATTAGGAATTATTGGAGCTAGAATTTATTATGTTATATTTGAATGGGATTATTATTCGTCAAATCTTTCTGAAATATTTAAAGTTTGGAAAGGTGGACTTGCTATTCATGGTGGATTAATAGCTGGTACAATTGTAATATTATTATTCTGTAAAAAATATAAATTTGATGCTAGAAAAATGTTTGATATTATTGTACCAGGCGTTATAATAGCACAAGCAATAGGAAGATGGGGTAACTTCTTTAACTCTGAAGCTTATGGAAGTGTTGTTGAATATGATACATTAATTAAAATGAGAATTATTCCTCAATTTGTAATAGATAATATGGAAATAAATGGTTCATATCATTTACCTATGTTTTATTTTGAATCACTTGCTTGCATTATTGGATTTATAATTTTGTTAATTATTAGACGTAGACCATATGTTAAAAAAGGACAAATTGTAGGTACATATTTAGTATGGTATGGATTTATTAGATTAATTATAGAAGCATTTAGAACTGATAGTTTAATGCTTTATAATATTAAAATAGCTCAATTAGTGAGTGTTGTTATGATTATATTTGGATTCTATTTAATAGCTGTTCAAGCAAGAAAACCTAAATTAGATGAATTATATAATTCTTTTGAAGATGAAATTAATTATTAGGTGATTTTATGTATGATTGTATTATTGTAGGAATGGGATGTGCTGGCATGAGTGCTGGCATTTATGCTAAAAGAGCAGGTTTAAAAACATTGATGCTCGATGAAGCTATGCCTGGTGAAAATTTAGCTAAAATTAGTGTTATTGAAAATTATTTAGGTTTTAAAAGTATTACTGGTAGTGAGCTTGCATATCAAATGTTTGAACATATTAAAGCAGAAAATGTTGAATATAAAATAACTAAAGTAATAAATATTCGTATAAATGATGATAATACAAAAACTGTATATACTAGTAATGGTGAATATAAAACTAAAGGTGTTATTATTGCTGGTGGAAGAAAATATAAAAAGAGTGGTTTATTAAACGAAGATAAATTCATTGGAAAAGGTATTAGTTATTGTGCTGTATGTGATGCTCCTTTATATAAAGGTAAGAAAATAGTTGTATTAGGTGGAGGAAATAGTGCTTTTGAAGAAGGCGCTTATCTTAGTAGATTTGCAGATACAATTACAATTATAGTTAGAAATAAAATAACAGCTGATGTTGCTGCAAGAGAAAGTGTTAATCAAGATAATATTAAAATAATAGCAGGTAGAAGTGTTGTTGAATTTCTTGGTGATGAATATATTACTGGTGTTAAATTAGATGATGGCACTATTATAAATTGTGATGGTGTATTTATATATTTTGGTACTGTTGCTGATACTTCGTTTATTAAAGAGTTAGATATAACTGATGAAAATGGATATATTTTAGTAGATAGTTGTATGAAAACAAAATATGATGGTATATATGCATGCGGTGATGTAATTAAAAAAGAATTATATCAAATAGCTACTGCTGTATCTGATGGAGCAATAGCAGCAACTTGTTTAAAGAGGGAACTTGATAAATGAAAGTATTTATAGGATGTTCATCTTATGATGGATTAAATGAAATATATTACAAAGAAGCTAAGAAAGTGGCAGATACTTTAGTTAATAAAGATTTTTCATTAGTATTTGGAGGATGTGCTCATGGAATAATGGGCACTGTTTATGATGAATTTAAATCAAATAATAAAGATATTTATGCTATTCAAATAGAACATTATAAAGAAGAGTTAGATAATTTAGATTGTTTTAAAGAAGTTAAAAGAACTGCTCTTGAACAAATGGAAAGATTTATGGAATTATCTGATTTAATTATGTTTTTGCCTGGTGGATATGGAACATATGATGAAATATTTTATATGATAAGTGAATATGTAAATGAAACTCATCATAATAAAATTATATTAATGAATATTAATAATTATTTTGATGGAGTTAAAACTATTTTGAATAAAATTAAAGAAGAAAAGTTTGCTTCTTTATTTGATTTTGTTAAAATAGTAGACAACACAGATGAATTAAATAGTTTATTGGAGGAAATATGCTAGTATATGGTAAGAATGTAGCACGTGAAATTTTATTATCAAATACAAAGATATTTAAAGTGTTTTTAGATAATAATTTTAATGATCAAGAATTAATGGGTATTATTACTAAAAAGAATCTTAAGAGATTTCATATGGATAGAAATAAATTAGATAAAATGTGTGATAATGGTATTACACAAGGAATAGCTCTTGATATTGAAGAATATAAATATTTAAATATTGAAGACATTGAAAATGATAAAGATGCTAATTTTGTTGTCATGCTTGATTCACTTGAAGATCCTCATAATTTTGGAGCTATTATTAGGACTTGTGAATGTGCTGGTGTTAATTATATAATAATTCCTAAGAAAAGAAGTGTTTCAGTTAATTCAACTGTCTATAAAACAAGTGCTGGTGCATTAAATAATGTTAAAATAGTTGAAGTAGTTAACTTATCAAATACAATAAATAAATTAAAAGATTTAGGCTATTGGGTATATGGTGCTGAAGCAGGAAGTAAAGATTATAAGGAGATAGACTATTCTGGAAAAACATGTTTAGTTATTGGTAGTGAAGGGCATGGTTTAAAACAAATAGTAGCGTCTTCTTGTGATGAAATAATATCATTGCCAATGAAAGGAAAAGTTAATTCTTTAAATGCTAGTGTTGCTAGTGGAATATTGATTTATGAAATAATGAAGTATAAATAAGGAGGCTTATGGAATACAAAGATATAAATGATAATGAATTAATATATTTATGTTGTGATAATAATGAAGATGCTATTAATATAGTTATTGAAAAATATAAAAAAGTTATACTTTCTATATTAAAAGAATTATTAGAACAATATAATATTGTAGGATATGAAGTTTCTGATTTATATCAAGAAGGATTAATTGGTTTATTAAACGCAATTCATTCTTATAAAGAAAGCGCTAATATATCTTTCTATACTTATGCATCTAAATGTATTAAAAATAATATAATGACTGCTATTAAGCAATCATTTAGACAAAAAAATAGAATATTAAATAATTCTTATTCTCTTGATAAGTTATTTGAAGAATCTAATGAAGCTTATTATAATATTTTAAAAGATAATTCATTTGAACCATCCAAAGTATTATTTGCAGTTGAAAATGAAAATGATTTAATACATAGATTAAAAGCAAAACTTAGTAAGAGTGAAAATGTTATATTTGATTTAAGAATAAAAGGTCTTAGAAATATTGAAATAGCTGAGTTATTAAATATTGATAGAAAGAATGTTGAAAATACAATGTTTAGAATCAGTAGAAAATATGATGAACTAATTAAAAAAGATAAATAGGTTAAAATATGACTATTTGTGTACCAAAAAAGTAATAAAATAACTAGTAATAGTTATTTTTAATTGATATAATTGTTATGAGGATGATATTATGTTTGATTATTTAAAAGGCATTGTAACTAAATGTATTGCAAACTACATAGTAGTTGATGTAAATGGTGTTGGATATAGAGTTTATACATCTAACCCATATAGATTTCACGAAGATGAAGAATATACTGTATATGTATATAATCATGTAAGAGAAGATGAATATACAATATATGGTTTTATTAGTGAAGAAGAAAGAGATTTATTTTTAAGACTTATTGATGTTAAAGGATTGGGCCCTAAAATGGCTTTATCAATCTTAGCAACAGGTACTATTAATGGAATAGTTGATGCTATTGATAGAGAAAATATTCTTTATTTAAAGAAAATTCCAAAAATTGGAGAGAAGCTTGCTAGACAAATTATTCTTGATCTTAAAGGAAAACTTGCTAGTATTGAAAGTCATGAAGAATCAAGTGATGAATTAGTTATGGCACTTGAAGCACTTGGATATAAATCTAGTGATGTTAAAAATGTAATAGTTAAAGTTGATAAAACACAAAATATTGAAGCACAAATTAAAGAAGCATTAAAATTATTATTAAAGTGAGGTATATTATGGTAATTGGAATAGATATGGATGATACAATATGTTCAACAAATGAAAAAATTATTGTAGAAGCAGATAAATATGATAAAGAAGTATTAGGTGGAACAGGTATTAAAGATATTAATGCTTATGAATTTACTGAAATGATGGGATGGGAAAAAGATATGAAAGGTAAATTCTTTGCAGATAGATTAGAATATATAATGGATAATGCTGTTATTAAACCTAGTGCTAAAGAAGTAATTAATAAATTACATGATGAAGGAAATCAAATTATTATTATTTCTTTTAGAAAAGGTAAATATATTAAAGATCCATATAAATTAACTGTAGATTGGTTAAATAGACATGGAGTTAAATATGATAAAGTATTTGTAGATACTGGAGAAAAAACTGATGAATGTATAGAAAATGGAGTTAAATTATTTATAGATGATAAAGAAAGTCATTGTGAAGATGTTAGTAATGCTGGAATAGATGTATTACTATTTACTAATTTATATAATCATGAGGAAAAAAGATTTGATAGGGCTGATACTTGGGATGAAGTTTATAAATATATAAAGGAGAAATACTATGGAGGAGAGAGTAATATCTAATCATGAATTAGAAGAAGATACATTTGAAAAAAATATTAGACCAGATTCTTTTGATGAATATATTGGTCAAAATGATGTAAAAGAAAATATTAAAGTATTTGTATCTGCTGCTAAAATGAGAAATGTATCATTAGACCATGTTTTATTATATGGCCCTCCTGGTCTTGGAAAAACTACACTTGCTCATATTATTGCTAATGAACTTGGCAGTAATATTAAAACAGCTAGTGGACCTACTATTGAAAAAAGTGGTGATTTAGCTGCAATATTATCTACTTTAGAACCAAATGATGTATTATTCATTGATGAAATTCATAGAATACCTAAATATATTGAAGAAATATTATATAGTGCTATGGAAGATTTCAAATTAGATATTATTATTGGTGGTGAAGGACAAAGTAGAAGTATTAAAATAGATTTACCTCCATTTACTTTAGTCGGAGCAACTACAAGAGCTGGTGATTTATCAAGTCCTTTAAGAGATAGATTTGGTATAGTTTGTAAGTTAGAATTTTATACTGATGAAGAGTTAACTCAAATTGTTGAAAGAACAGCTAGGGTTATTGATACTGAGATTGATCATGATGCTGCATATGAAATAGCAATTAGAAGTAGAAAAACTCCTCGTATAGCAAACAGATTATTAAAAAGAGTTAGTGATTTTGCATTAGTTGAGGGAAATGGTAAAATTGATTTAGATATAGTTAAAAAGAGTTTAGATAGGCTTAAAATCAATCCTCATGGTCTAGATAGAACAGATGTTGAATATTTAATGAGCATCATTAAAAAATTTAATGGTGGACCTGTTGGAATTGAGTCAATCGCGTCATCTATTGGTGAAGAAGCAACTACTATTGAAGATGTTATTGAACCATTTTTATTACAAGAAGGATATGTTAAAAGAACTTCTCGTGGTAGAGTTATAACAGAGAAAACTTATAGAGAATTTAAAATTAATGAGCAAAAAACATTATTTGATGAATATTAAGAGGAATTATGGAAAGAGAAAGGGATTATAGAAAATTATTAGATGATTCTATAATTATTGCATTTAGTGCATTAAGGAATTTTTTTAAAAATATTGATCTAGATTCTGATCTTTTTTCTCATGCTTTTGATACACAAATTAAAATAGATTATACAGAGGATATTACCGAAGGAGAATGTTCTGCATATAATCCAAATGATGGTAAAAAGGATGCTATATATATTGGTATAGATTATTTAGATGGTTTATATAATAGTTTTGAAGATGGTTTTAGTTATAACGCTATTATGTTAGATGTAGCTAATAGTATTGTTCATGAACTAATACATAAATTAAGAATTATTACATTAAAAGAAGAAGTAACTTTAGAAAATGTTTCTGAATCAATACAAAAAAATGCTGATTTATATCATAAAACATATGAAAGATTAAAAGAATATGATGATATATTGGTATTATCAACTTTGAAAAATAAGAGAAACTTATCAAAATATGTTCCTATTAAAGTATATATTTATAGAGAAAATTATTATACTTTTATAGCATATAATAAAAAAACTAAGTCTTATGATATTTTTGAAAAGAAATATTTTAAAACTAAATATAATGGTAATTATGATACATTTATGGAAAATCTTGCTTGGGAAGCCTCTTCTGACTTAAAAATAATTCCTACCACATCTTATAGGAGCCCATTAATAAGCCAACATAATGAGAAAGTATATAATTCAATGGATTTATATTCATTACCAGTAGATGATCCTAAAAATCCTATTAAAAACAGACAAGATGTTATTAATAGATTATCATATATTAGAAATAGTATTGATAGTCAAATATTACTTGAAGAATCATTTACTGAAGTGCTTTCAAATATGATTATAATGTCTAGAAATAGGAGTTACTTTGATATAGAAGATTTGTGTACAAGAGTGTCTAATAATACAGATTCTATAAATCATAGATGTATTGCTTATCTTATTAATAAGGGAGGAATTGAGTTAATTAGAAACTTTATTCTAGCATCTTATCAGGAAGAGTTTAGAAATGTATTTTATGATTTTTATAAAGATGATTATCCAGAATTATTAAGATTATTTAGTGAAGCAAAAGAAAAAAATAATTACACAATAGGTAATTCTATTAATAGAATAACTGAAAATAGAGTATTAAAATAAAAAACAGAATTATTGTTTATATAATTCTGTTTTATAATTCTCAATTATTTCATTCATAAGTGTTATATAATCTTTATTTTCACTTCTTTCTTCTTCAGATAAAGTAAATAAATTATTAATTTCAATTTTCTTTAGATTGTTTGTTGAAATGAATTTTTCTTGAGTTTCATTTATTTCCTGTCCTTCTAACACATAAATATAATTAACTTTTTTATCATCAACTAATTTTTTAGCATCTGCATAAGATTTATCTATTGAAACATTATTTTCATCTATTGAAACAACATTAATATTATATTTTGTTAAGAAAGTTAAATCATCTGATGTAGTAAGTATAGTATCATAATTACCATTTTTACCAATATTATATAATTGAACTTCTAATAATGATACTTTTTCTTTTAATACTTCATAATTTTCATTTATTTCTTCTTTAACATAAGCATTATCTGTGTAATCAATTAATCCAGATTTAATATTACTACATAACTTTAAATAATTAGATGGGTTTAACCATACTCTTGTATAACTAGAGTTTGTTGATATTCCTTTAGTAGCATCTATTATTTGTAGATTACTATTTTTATTTAATAAGTCCCTTGCTAGAAGAGCTTCATTTGATATTCCTGAATATACAAATGTTTCTCCTTCAGAATATTTATCTTTCTTTTTATCTGTAACTTCATATTTATTATCAGCACCATTTGGATAAACACTTGATATATTTGCGTGATCTTTATACAAAACACTAGTTGCATATTCAATAGGATAGCTAGTAGTATATACAAACTTATCACTAAAGTCATCATTAAAATCACAACCACTTATAAGTAGTAGAGTTACTATTAATACAATAAATTTTTTCATAATTATTCTCCTTTAATAACAGGATCATATCCAATTTTACCAAATGGATGACACCTTAATATTCTTTTAATTCCTTTAAATATTCCTTTAAGTCCATATCTTTCAATGCATTCTTTCATATATTCACTACATGTAGGAGTAAATCTACACATAGAATGTGAATGAAGAGGCATTATTTGATATATATTAATCATTTTTATTAATAATTTTTTCATATATCTATTATATTACAAAAACTAGTAAATTAAAATACATTAATATATTTTGAATGACAATTATGTTATACTATTAGTAGAAAATAGATGTTGGTGAGTTATGAAAAAAAGATTAAATGTATTATTTATAATATTGATTAGTTTTATATTAATACCACTTAATGTTAGAGCAAGTGGATATATTTCAAAAGAAATAGATATAAAAGATGAAAATATTAAACTAAATGATATAGAAGAGGCTAATGTAGAAATAAATTTGACAAAAGAAGTACCTGTCACTATAAAAGCAAAAAGTAAAAACAATGAACGAGTAATATTTAGAGCTAAAATAATTAGTGATTCTATAAATACATCATATTTTTATTGTGACTCTGAAGAAGATAATTATTGTAAAATAAATACTCGAATTCATTACTCATTTTTAGAGGGAAGTAATTCCTATAGAATTGCTATTGAGTTTATTGATTATGATACATATGTAAGAGAAAAAAATCTTTCTGATGCTGAAATTGATAGTAATATATCATTATTTAAAGAAGTAGATTATAAAGCAATAAATAAAATATTTAGTAATGATTTTTCTTTTAAAATATTATTTAGTGATTCATTGATTTTTATATTTTCATTACTTACTATAGTTCAAGTTGCTTTTATGATATATTTGCTTTATATAACTAATTTTAAGATAGTTAAATACATTGAAGCTAGAAGAACTTATAAATGTTTAATTGCTTCATTTGTTATTAGTTTTCTTAGTATTGTATCTATAACTATTTTAATGAACAATGAAATATCATTCATATATTTTATAGTTGATTTTG
>OCVV011349140.1_pt1 | contig 11662 bp, 5 predicted proteins | sample 1539721 | NCBI WGS metagenome assembly OCVV01 (sample SAMN02144230, study PRJEB22623) | gut metagenome | biome: sheep rumen | host: Ovis aries | place: New Zealand | reverse complement strand
TTACTAAAAGGAATGCTCCCAGAGGATGTTTTAATCTTTATAAAGTTTTCAGAGATCTGTACAGTATCAGGAAATATCTGGATCATCCGGGCCTTACACTGATCCTGACATGCCTTGAACTGGAAGAGTACAGACTTCTTGATGGTTGGAGCAAAGACCACAAGAAAGGTTCGCACCGCTATGACAGGATACCTCTTAACCTTCTTGATGAGATTGTGATCAAGGGCAAGGAGGGGTATAATAGATTCCTTCCGGATGAACTTACAGATGAGTTTACTATCAAGGAGTTTCAAAAACTTGTAAGATACCGTGGCAAGTATTTTGGCACAGCTATAAAAGTCTTAGAACAGCTCGGCCTTATCGAAAGGTGCGGGATGAGAAAAAGGGCTTATCTTTATAGGAAAGTTGATAGCTCGAAAGGTAATAGCCAAAAGGATAATAGTCCCAAAATTAATAGTTCAAAAGTTAATAGTTCAAAAGGCAGTAACCTAAAGACTATTATGAAAAAAGATAATAATAAAAAAGATAATAATAAAAAAGAAAATAAAACGGAGAATAAAGAAATGGCAGTAAAGAAAACAAAAACAGCTACCAAGAAGACTGCTTCAAAGGCGGCTACTACAAAAACAGCTACTAAAGCTAAAAATGTTAAAGTCAGTGAAGAGACAGTCATTGACAGATTTCTTAGATATGTTAAGTTTGATACTCAGTCTGATGAAAGAAGCGGCGCATCACCTTCTACGCCTTCTCAGCATGAACTTGCCAAGGCTCTTGTGAGCGAACTTGAAACAATAGGCGCAAGTGATGTGTATTATGATAAAGAGCACTGCTATGTATATGCAACTATTCCTTCTACACTTGGCAGGAAAAAAGCACCTGTTCTTGGCTTTATAAGTCATATGGATACATCTGATGCCTGCAGTGGCAAGGATGTTAAAGCAAGAATAGTTGAAAAGTATGATGGCAAGGATGTAGTTCTTAATGAGAGCGATCCTGAGACCGGTGCTAAGATAGTTCTGTCACCAAAGACATTCCCTGAACTTCTGAACCATAAGGGTGAAGATCTTATCGTTACAGACGGAACAACTCTTCTTGGAGCTGATGATAAGGCCGGAATATCTGAGATCATGACAATGGCAGCTTATCTTCTTAGCCATCCGGAGATAAAACATGGCAAGATCAGGATCGGTTTTACTCCTGATGAAGAGATTGGAGAAGGTACTAAGTTTTTTGACTTAAAGAGATTTGGTGCAGACTTCGCGTATACAGTTGATGGTGGCAAGCTTGGAGAACTTGAGTATGAGTGCTTCAATGCTGCTGAGGTTGAGCTCATAATCCACGGAAGGAGCGTACACCCTGGCGATGCCAAGGGCAAGATGCTCAACGCATCACTTATCGCTTACGAGTTCCAGTCAATGCTCCCTCAGTTTGACAATCCTATGTATACTGAGAAAAAAGAAGGCTTCTTCCATCTCACGCTCATGAAGGGAACCTGTGAGAAGGCTGTAGCTTATTACATCATCCGTGATCATGACAAGAAGAAATTTACTGAGCGCAAAAAGCTTGTAGAAAAAATCGTAAAATTCCTTAATGACAAGTATGGCGCCGGCACAGTAGAGCTGACAATGGAAGATAGCTACTACAACATGATCGAGAAGCTGAAACCGCATATGCATCTTATAGACAATGCCCGTAAAGCAATGGAACAGGCAGGAGTTACAAGCATTGAGAATCCTATAAGAGGTGGTACAGACGGAGCTATGTTGTCATTTAAAGGTTTGCCATGTCCTAACCTGTGCACAGGTGGTTACAATTATCATGGCAAGTATGAGTACGCTTCAGTACAGGAGATGTACAAGACTGTAGAGATCCTTGAGAATCTTGCTCAGATTTATGGTAGTTATAAAGGATAATAGTAATGAATAAAGATTTAAACAAAGTTAATGATCTAAACCAGAGTATTGAACCTGTTAAGGATGCTGATGCAAAGGGTGCAGTATCAATAGAGGGCAGTAATTTATACGAAGTTGATGACAAGATGGAAGCGCTCATTGAGGCAGCAGATCTTGATGGCAAGGTGCCGGAGGCTGAGCCCCAGAGACAGTACTATTTTATCAAAAAAGCAAGACGTTATGTGGACGAGCTTGCCAAGGAGATTGGCAGAAGGCCACGTGCCTGCAGTGTTGCTTTTGGATGCCAGATGAATGCCCGTGACTCAGAGAAGATCCTCGGTGTTTTGAAGGCTGTAGGCTATGAAGAGACTGAATCTGAAAAGGCCGAATTCGTGATCTACAATACATGTACAGTTCGTGACAATGCTGATCAGCGTGTATATGGCCGTCTTGGATATGCAGGAAGTCTTAAGAAAAAGAATCCTCACATGAGGATAGGTGTCTGCGGCTGCATGATGCAGGAGCAGGTTGCCGTTGATAAGATTAGGAAGAGCTATCGTCAGGTTGATCTTATATTCGGTACACATAATCTGTTTAAGTTTGCAGAACTTTTGTGCTCTATGTTTGAATCTGACAGGATGATCATAGATATCTGGAAAGAGACCAATGAAATAGTTGAAGACCTTCCTGTTGCAAGAAAGTATCCGTTTAAATCAGGTGTTAATATCACATTTGGATGCGACAATTTCTGCACTTATTGCATAGTTCCTTATGTAAGAGGACGTGAGAGAAGCAGAGACCCCAAGGATATCGTAAGAGAAGTTGAAAGGCTTGCAGCTGATGGCGTTAAGGAGGTTATGCTTCTTGGTCAGAATGTTAACTCTTACGGAACAGGACTTCCTGAAGATAAGAAGATATCTTTTGCCAAGCTCCTTGAAGAAGTGTGCAAAGTTGAGGGTATCGAGAGAGTCAGGTTCATGACACCACATCCCAAGGATCTGTCACAGGAGCTTATAGATGTGATCAAGAATAATCCTAAAGTCGCAAGGCATATCCATCTGCCTCTTCAGTCAGGAAGTACAGAGATCCTTAGAAGGATGAACAGAAAGTATACAAGGGAGCAGTATCTTGAACTTGCTTTAAGAATAAGGCGTGAGATCCCTGATGCTGCAATCACTACAGATATCATCGTAGGCTTCCCTGGTGAAACCAATGAAGATGTAGATGATACAATTGATATAGTCAAGCAGGTAAAGTATGACAACGCATTTACTTTCATCTATTCAAAGCGTACAGGTACTCCTGCAGCTACATTTGAAACAAAGCTTTCTGATGAGGAAGTAAAGCATAATTTTGACAGGCTCTTAAAGGTTGTACAGGAAACAGCGCATGCTCAGTCAGCGCGCTTTAATGATACTGATCAAAGAGTCCTTGTTGAGTCACTCAATGAGCAGGACGAAACTCTTGTAACGGGCCGTATGTCCAATAACACTCTGGTTCACTTCAAGGGCGGAGAGGAACTGATCGGTCAGTTTGTTGACGTACATCTTGATGAATGCAAGGGATTTTATTTCATAGGACATATGATCTAAAATATTACAAAAGAGTATCTGATTATTTTGTGTAGTATTAGTATTAAAAATATGCAATAAGTAACAATAAACGGAGGAGTACTTTTGGATACAAAAGTAGTAACAACGGGGACAAGCGAAAAATTTGCATCAAAACCCGATATTACCAAAGTTTCACCTATGATGCAGCACTATCTAAAGACAAAAGAGGAGAATCCCGGATGCCTTCTTTTTTACAGACTGGGAGACTTCTATGAGATGTTCTTTGAAGATGCTGAGATAGTCAGCAGGGAGCTTGAGCTCACACTTACAGGTAAGGCCTGCGGTCTTCCTGAAAGAGCTCCCATGTGCGGAATACCTTATCATGCGGTTGATTCTTATCTTACAAGACTTGTTAAGAACGGACACAAAGTTGCTATCTGCGAGCAGGTAGAAGACCCTAAACAGGCCAAAGGCATTGTCAAAAGAGATGTTATAAGAGTTGTAACTCCCGGAACCAATATAGATGCCCAGTCTCTTGAAGAGACTCAGAACAACTACATAATGTGCCTGTACTATGGCTGTGATGTTACAGGAATAGCTATCTGCGACGTATCAACAGGTGATTTCTATCTTACAGAAGCAGGTAAGATAAGAAGCGTTCTTGATGAGATCGCAAAGTATCAGCCTTCGGAGATCATCTGTAACGAAGCTTTTGTTATGAGCGGAGTCAGTCTTGAAGATTTAAAGAGCAGGATGGGTATCACTATTTATCCTCTTGATGCCAGATATTTTGACGAGGATGCAGGACATAAAGCTATAATGAAGCAGTTCCACGTAAGCTCGCTTATTGGACTTGGAATAGATGATTTTAAGGTTGGAACAATTGCTGCAGGCGCTATGATCCAGTATCTTTTGGAGATGGCCAAGTCTGATCTGTCCAATATAACTCATATATCTCCATACCTTACAAGTAAGTATATGCTCCTTGATACATCCACAAGACGTAACTTAGAGCTTACAGAGACTCTTCGTGACAAGCAAAAAAGAGGAACGCTTCTCTGGGTACTTGATAAGACTAAGACTGCTATGGGTGCCAGAATGCTTCGAAGCTTCATAGAGCAGCCTCTTATAGATATCGAAGAGATGAAGGCAAGGCAGGATGCTGTTGATGCCCTTTGTGGCAATGCTGTATCCAGGGATGAAATAAGAGAATATCTGTCTCCTGTCTATGACCTTGAAAGGATAATGAGCCGTATAAGCTATAAGACAGCTAACCCTCGTGACCTTCTGTCCTTCAGAAATTCTATAAGAATGCTTCCTGCTATACGTATAGCTCTTGAAGATATGAAGGGCAATAAGGAACTTGACAGGATCTATAGTGAGATCGATGAGCTTAGGGATATATATGAGCTTATAGACTCAGCTATAGTGGAAGAGCCTCCTCTTACTATTAGAGAAGGCGGTATGATCAAAGACGGATATAACAGTGATATAGATCATTTCAGACAGGCCCGTTCCAATGGTAAACAGTGGCTTGCCGAGCTTGAATCCAAGGTCAAAGAAGAAACAGGTATCAAGAACCTTCGTATCAAGTACAGTAACGTGTTCGGTTATGCCTTTGAAGTTACAAACTCCTTTAAGGATCTGGTGCCTGATACTTTTACAAGAAAACAGACTCTTGCCAACTGCGAGCGTTATACAACACCTGAGCTCAAAGAGCTTGAGGACACTATCCTTAATGCAGAAGATAAATTAAACGGACTTGAGTACGATGTTTTCTGTGAGGTAAGAGACAGTGTGTGCGCACAGATACAGAGGATACAGCGTACAGCCAAGGCTATAGCAGCGCTTGATGTATATGCTTCTCTTTCTTATGTTGCTGAAAGAAATCATTATGTTAAACCGCTTCTGTCTGAGAATGGAACTATCCGTATCAAGGAAGGAAGACATCCTGTTGTAGAGGCTATGATGGATCGAACAGATCTTTTCATATCCAATGATACATTCCTTGATAACAAGAAGCACCTTATATCCATCATCACAGGTCCCAACATGGCAGGTAAGTCCACTTATATGAGACAGACTGCTCTTATAGTACTGATGGCACAGATAGGAAGTTTTGTACCTGCTACAAGTGCTGAAATAGGTATAGTTGACAGGATATTTACAAGAGTAGGAGCAAGTGATGATCTTGGAAGCGGCCAGTCAACATTTATGGTTGAGATGAATGAGGTTGCCAATATCCTTAGAAATGCCACTAGTAAGAGCCTTCTCATTCTGGATGAGATAGGACGAGGAACATCAACTTATGACGGACTATCCATTGCATGGGCTGTTATAGAGCACATTGCAAACAGGAAGTATCTTGGAGCCAAGACTTTGTTTGCAACTCATTATCATGAACTTACAGAACTTGAAGGCAAGCTTGATTCTGTGAGGAACTACTGCATTGCTGTTAAGGAAAAAGGTGATGATATAGTATTTCTTCGAAAGATAATAAAGGGCGGAGCTGACAAGAGTTATGGTATCGAAGTTGCAAGACTTGCAGGAATACCTGCCATGGTAACTGACAGAGCCAAGCAGATATGTTCTGAGCTTGTGAACAGTGATATAACTGAGAAAGTTCAGGAGATAGCAGCTCTTACAGATGAGAAGCCTTCTAAGAAGTCTGCTGCAAAGCATTACGATCAGGTTGATCTCAACCAGATGTCACTGTTTGAGAGTGTAAGTGATGAAGATATCCTAAAGGAACTTGAGGAGATCGATATCACCAACATGACACCAATGGATGCACTTAATACACTTTATAAACTTCAAAGCGATCTCAAGAATCGCTGGAAGGGCAATGTAAGCTAGTTTGGGGACTTATGTGTAAAAAAAGGAGGGCTATATGGCGCAGATTAATATACTTGATAAAAATACCATAGATCAGATAGCTGCAGGTGAAGTTGTAGAGAGGCCTTCCAGCGTAGTTAAAGAGCTCGTGGAAAATGCCATGGACGCTGGCGCAAAAGCTATAACCGTCGAGATTCAGGGCGGAGGCATCGATCTTATCAGGATCACTGACAATGGCAGCGGGATAGAAAGAAGCGAAGTCAAAAAAGCTTTCCTTAGACATGCTACCAGTAAGCTTTCAAATATCGGAGATCTTTTTAGTCTTAAAACACTTGGTTTTAGGGGTGAAGCACTTTCAAGTATATCTGCAATAGCTCAGGTCGAGATGGTTACAAAGACTGCAGACAGCCTTACCGGAATCCGTTATACAATTAATGGAGGACAGGAAGGCGAACTTGAAGAAGTCGGAGCACCTAACGGAACTACGATCATAGTTCGTAACCTTTTTTATAATACTCCTGCGAGAAAGAAGTTCTTAAAATCCCCAAGAACAGAAGGAAGCTATGTGGCAGATCTTATAGAGCATCTTGCTATGGACAATCCCGATGTATCTTTTCACTTTATCAATAATAAAGATGACCGTTTCCATACATCAGGCAACGGCGATCTTAAGGAGCTTATCTACAGAATCTACGGAAGAGATGTGTCCATGGCTCTTGTTCCGATAAAGTGTGAAACAGACGGAATACAGCTTGAAGGCTATCTTGGAGAGCCGACTCTTAACAGATCCAACAGAGGTTTTGAGAACTTTTTTGTTAATGGTAGATATATTAAGGATCGTATGATATCACTGGCGATTGAAGAGGGATACAAGCAGTATCTCATGCAGCACAAGTTCCCTTTTTGTGTACTTCATATAGTGATGGATCCTGATCTTATCGATGTCAATGTTCATCCATCCAAGATGGAGGTTAAGTTCCAGAATCAGCACACTCTTTTTGAATTCATAAGGATCAATGTAGAGCAGGTATTAAAGTCCCACGAGATGATTCCGGAAGCTCTTCGCGATGAGCAGGAAGATCTGAGGGCTGCTGCACTTGAAGCCAAAGCCAAGGCCGAGAGACTGGAAGCAATGAGACAAGAGGCCGGTCCTATGACAGGGAGCTTTCATGGCGAGTTTTCACAAAACGGCAAACAGATAGGTGCTAATATCTTCATGAATGAGAGTCGTGAGGATCCGGCATCTACGCCCAAAAAGTCCAAAAACCTTGTGACTTTTATTGATGACTCGGATGAGGATTTGGCTGTAGCGCCTGCTTCATCAGGTGACAAGGATGCATCTGCAAATTTGGAAGAAAAAAGCACTTCTGCATCAGACAAGGATGCGCGTCAAAATCATGTAGAGCCTTTTGAAGCTTCAAGGTATGAGAGACTTCACAAGGAAGATATAAAGCCTGTATATATAAGTGATGTTGCAAAAGTTCCTGTCAGAGTTACAGATAATGATAAAAATCCTATCTGGTCGACTCATAATACAGAGAATCCTGAGCAGATCAAGTCCAATGAGAATCTGGTTCATAAAATCTTAGGAGACCCTGTCAAAAAGCCGGAAGATTATGAATCACCTATAATCAAAAAGTCTGAGACCACCATTATCGAAAAGCCTGTACAGATGGAACTTTTTGATACCAAGATGCTGACTAAAGAAAATAGACGTCAGTATCACATAGTAGGTCAGATCTTTGATACATACTGGATCCTTGAGTTCAAGGACAAGATCTACATGGTAGATCAGCATGCAGCTCATGAGAAGGTCAATTTCGAGCACATGATGGCCAGATTTAAGAATAAAACCATGACATCACAGCTTATGGAGCCGCCTGTTATCATGACCTTTAGCTCTCAGGAGGAGGAGATGTTCCTGTCCTTCAGAGAATACTTCGAAAATCTTGGCTTTCAGATAGATGAATTTGGAGGCAAGGAGTATGCAATGCGTGCGGTACCACAGGATCTGTTTGGGTGTACCAACGCAAGGGAGATGTTCATGCAGATCCTTGACGAGCTGACACATGATTCAGGTCACAGAGAACCTGACGTAATCTATTATAAGATTGCCAGTATGGCTTGCAAGGCTTCTGTCAAGGGCAATACCAGGATGTCTGTAGAAGAGATGGAAGAACTGATCGATGAGCTTCTGACCCTGGATAATCCTTATAACTGCCCGCACGGAAGACCTACGATCATCTCTATGAGTAAGTATGAGATCGAGAAGAGATTTAAGAGAATAATAGATTAAAGACTTAATAAGAAGGTATATGAACAAACTAATAATTCTTACCGGACCTACAGCAGTAGGCAAATCAAAACTATCTATAGAACTAGCCAGAAAAGTCGGCGGAGAGATAATCTCCGCTGATTCTATGCAGGTTTACAAATACATGGACATCGGAACCGACAAGATAAAAAAGGAGAATATGGGTGGTGTGCCACATCACCTTATAGATATCCTTGAACCTACACAGGAATTCAATGTAGTCCTTTTCCAGAAGCTTGTCAAAGAAGCTATGGAGGGAATCTATCACAGAGGCCATATCCCGATTCTTGTGGGAGGCACAGGTTTCTATATTCAGGCAATCCTGTATGATATCGACTTCACATCAACAGATGCTGATATGTCATACAGACATGGTCTTGAAGAGATAGCTAAGGTTAAGGGCGGTGAAGTTCTTCATCAAAGGCTTGAGCTTGTAGATCCCGAGTCCGCAAAGGCTATTCCTGCAGGCAATGTCAAGAGAGTCATAAGAGCGCTTGAATATTATGAAAAGACTGGTCGCAAGATCTCTGATCATAATAAGGAGCAGCACGAGAAGACTTCTCCTTATGACTTTAGATATTTTGTCCTGACAGACCATAGAGAAGTTCTCTATGAAAGAATTGATAAACGCGTTGACAAGATGATAGAAGATGGCCTTTTGGGTGAGTGCCAAAAGTTAATGACTATGGGAATAGAGCCATCTATGACTTCCATGCAGGGACTTGGATATCGCGAGATGATGGGATATATAAACGGAGAATATGATCTGGAACGCGCTATATATCTTATTAAGCGTAATACAAGACATTTTGCCAAGAGGCAGCTTACATGGTTTAGAAGAGAGAAAGATGTAATCTGGGTTGACAAGTCAGAGTATAATAGAGAAGATGCTCAGGTACTTGATGCAATTCTTGCAAGGATCTGAAAATCTATATGCCCGTGAGGTCTATCGACTGATAAGAATACCTGGGTGTTAAGTAAAAGTAATCATAGGTATGATTTCTTGAACGTAAATTACAGAAACACGCATTTACTGCGTGTTTCGTGATTCAATGAATCAGTTGGTAAATAGGCCCAATGCCGAAGGCATTCTCAATTGGCCTATTTACTGCATTCTTGGACTTTATGTTCAAGAATGTATGCTATTTGAAAGGAAGAAGTATATAAATGGCAGATTTTAACAGACAGGAGATGTATGCACAGCTTGGCATCTCTAAAGAAGTATATGAATATGGTGAAGCTATAGAACAGAATCTTAAAGCCCGTTTTGCCAGAATAGATGAAATAGCTGAATATAACCAGCTCAAAGTTGTAAAAGCAATGCAGGAAGCTAAAGTTCAGGAAGCATGCCTTCTCGGAACAACAGGTTATGGATATAACGATATAGGAAGAGATACTCTTGAAGAGGTATATGCACATATTTTCCACACAGAGGATGCACTAGTACGTCCTCAGATAACTTGCGGAACACATGCCCTTGCTCTGGCTCTTATGAGTAACCTTCGCCCCGGCGATGAGCTTTTATCCCCTGTTGGTAAGCCTTATGATACTCTTGAAGAGGTTATAGGCATAAGACCTTCAAAGGGATCACTTGCAGAGTACGGTGTAACATATAAGCAGGTGGATCTTTTGTCTGATGGCGGATTTGATTATGACGGTATCAGGGCTTCTATCAATGACAAAACAAAGCTCGTTACAATCCAAAGATCCAAGGGATATCAGACAAGACCTACTCTTTCTGTTGAGAGAATAGGAGAGCTTATCTCTTTTATCAAGGGAATTAAGCCTTCGATCATCTGCATGGTTGATAACTGTTACGGTGAATTCGTAGAGACTATTGAGCCTTCAGATGTAGGTGCAGACATGGTTGTAGGTTCACTTATCAAGAACCCCGGCGGCGGACTTGCTCCAATCGGCGGATATATCGCAGGTAAGAAAGAGTGTGTTGAAAATGCTGCTTACAGACTTACAAGTCCCGGACTTGGTAAAGAAGTTGGCGCTTCTCTTGGAATACTCACTCAGTTCTATCAGGGACTTTTTATGGCTCCTACAGTAACTGCAAGCGCTTTAAAGGGTGCTATATTTGCAGCTAACCTCTATGAGAGATTTGGTTTTGGCGTTCTTCCAAACGGCTCCGAAGATCGTTTTGATATTATACAATCCATTACATTTGGTAAGCCTGAAGGTGTTATCGCTTTCTGTGAAGGCATTCAGAGCGCAGCACCTGTTGACAGCTTCGTGACACCGGAACCTTGGGATATGCCGGGATATGACAGCCAGGTTATCATGGCAGCAGGAGCTTTTGTATCAGGATCATCGATCGAGCTGTCAGCTGACGGACCTATTGCTCCTCCTTATGCAGTATATTTTCAGGGAGGACTTACATATCCTCATGCAAGATTTGGTATTTTAAAAACAGTTCAGTATATGCTTGATAAAGGGCTTATAACTAAGCAGCAGCTTTTGTAACAGGCTCTAAAACCGTATGACTACTGCTTTTGCGATTTTTTTGCCCAAGAATGTATACATAAAAATTATTTTGTAGTAAAATTATTATGCTTTCTACTGCCCGGAGAGGCTCTATTGCTTGCAGGAGGAAGCATGAATAATAAAGGCAGGTCCCTTAGTCTTAAACTTCGAGACGGGACAGCAGTCAAAGAAGACCTTCCATTTGAGAAATTCCTAAAATACGGTCCGCAGGCACTTACTGATTCCGAACTTCTTGCTATCATAGTAAGATGTGGTACTAAGGATCATGATCCTATGCAGATAGGGCAGCAGATCCTGACAAGATGCAGACAATACGAAACAGGAATAGGCGGGCTCTATCAATTATCGGTTGATGAGCTTATGAAAATAGACGGTCTTGGACAGGTCAAGGCAGTGCAGATCAAGTGCATCGCAGAACTGTCACTAAGAATAAGCCGCAGCAGGAAAAGTGATGTTGTTACTTTTCAAAGCTCTGAAGATATTGCAAGATATTATATGGAGCAGCTTCGGCACAAAGATCAGGAACATGTGATACTGATCGCTCTAGATGCGCGGATGCGCCTTATATGTGACAAGAC
>OCVV011303186.1_pt1 | contig 11663 bp, 9 predicted proteins | sample 1539721 | NCBI WGS metagenome assembly OCVV01 (sample SAMN02144230, study PRJEB22623) | gut metagenome | biome: sheep rumen | host: Ovis aries | place: New Zealand | reverse complement strand
AGAAGACTCGCTTCTGTAGTTGATAACTACATTGTAACCAAGTTCCCCCAGTTTGAGTGCCATAGCCTCTCCAATACCTCTGGATCCGCCAGTGATAATTGCTGTCTTTGCCATTTAAATACCCTCCATTCATATAGTTTTTTATTTATCACCCTATCTTGAAGATAGGAAGATATTCTCCCTCTGCGCTTCCTTATCCTCTGGATAAGTAGCAAGATAATCCTCCATCATTCCCGCTGCCACCTGGAATTCCCCCATGTACTCATAGGCAGTGATCTGATTGAGCATAAGTGCCTGATTCATCTCCTTGTCATCAAGAGCAATTCCTGACTCAAAGGATGAAACAGCCGACTGGTAATCCCCCTGTCTTATCTGACACATACCCAGCTGGTTGTACACAAGAGCGCTGTCAGGGTTTTCTGACAGATAGTTTCTGTAAACGCTGATGGCGTAGTTGTAGTCCCCCTGCTTTTCACCTGTCTGACCAAGCATTATAACAACAGGCTCTTTTTCCTGATCTCTCTCGTTCCTTGCGGCCTCAAGATAGCTCTGGGCTTCAGCGTTATTACCCAGGTAAAAAGAGATCTGACCTTTCTCAAAATTGGTCATAAAATCACTGCCTCCAGACATGGCAGTCTGAAGTATCCCTGTGGCCTCATCGCTGTAACCATACTCATCGAGAGCCTTGTATATCATGATGATCATTGAATAATCCTTGGCATTAAGTTCTATTGCCTTGGTAAAATCAGAATATCCCCCATCGTGGTTCCCAGAAGCAAGCTCTGCAATACCGCGAAGATAATAAGCATTACTGTCCTTGCTGCGAAGAGCCAGTATTGCGTCATATACCTCTTTTGCCTTGTTATACTCAGAAAGGCCAAGGTAAGCCTCTGCCAGATAATAGTTGGTGTCAAAGTCCATGTCATCAACTATTCCCTCATCAGATGACAGGGACAAAAGAAGTTCATCCGCCGCCTGCTCATACTCCCCAGAGCGAAGATATGCAATTCCCTTGCCTCTGTGTATAAGACACTGATCTTCCCCATTTTCAAGAGCAGCATCAAAACTCTCCAAGGCATTCTGATACTCATGGCTGTCGATATAGCTAAAGCCAGAATCTATGTTGTGCCTTCCTGCAAGTGACCCGCATCCTGTCATAGAAAGGCAGATGGAAGCAGCCACTGCAATAGCTAAAACTTTTTTCATTAAATACCCCCAAGTAAAAGATCATTAAGGCTGCGAGCCCAATATTACTTGAGATATGCTATAACCTCTACTTCGCAAAGGACGTTTCTTGGAAGCTGCTGAACTGCAACGCAGCTACGTGCAGGCTTGCTTGTAAAGTATTTCTCATAAACTGCATTGAATGCAGCAAAATCGCTCATCTCATCAAGGAAGCATGTTGTCTTGACTACGTGGTCAAAATCTGTTCCTGCTGCATGGAGGATCTCTCCGATATTTCTGCAGACTCTGTCAGCCTGATCAGCTATAGTAGTAGCCTCGATCTCGCCATCCTCAGGGTTGATCGGGATCTGTCCTGAAGCATAGAGGAAATCTCCTGCCTTGATAGCCTGTGAATATGGTCCAATTGCCTGTGGTGCCTTGTCTGTGTGAATGTACTCCATTTTTAATCCTCCTTGTTTCTCCTTATGGGATGCTGCACTAAACTCGACAATACCTCGTCAAGTGCTCTGCTCACCGAAAACTGCTGTCACATAAAATCCCCTTGCGTTTTCCTCTACCTTGGTAACGACGCCCTCTCTCTCAAGCATCCTCTCCCTGAAGGGGAAGTTACCAGACATAGCAAGGGATGGATCGATGGTATAGTAGTAGTTACTGGGAAGAACGCCCTCTGTAACTGTAACCTTGTCTCCCTCATGAAGGAGTCCTGGTCTTTCCATCTTAAAAGTCATCTCTCTAGCCATTTTATCACCTCACTATTGCATTATGAAGTAAAAATTCATACCATCTCTCGTAAGAGGAAGCTTTAAGGTGAACTCCGTCGAATGAAAGAGACTTATCGAGGTTTCCATCCTCGTCATCCACCGCTTCATTCATGTCGATATAGAATATCTTTTTCTGGTCCGCAAGCTGAGCAAGAGCTTCGTTTCTGGTGTTGATCTTTTCGTTATTAAAGTTCTTATCGCCATTAGCCTTTTCAGCTGTTACATGCATGATGCCCTGGATGTAGATGATGGCATCTGGCTGAAGTTCCACGATCCTGTCAATTACCTCTTTGTAGGCGTTAATGAAATACTCGGTATCTCCGGTTCCAATCTCATTAAGCCCCAACATTATATAGATCTTATTAAACTGATTTTCTCTAAGAGCAGTATCAACACTGATCTTGCCATCATCAGTCTTGACGAACTCCTTGTCCATCACAGTAAAGATGGTAAGGGATACCTTGGAATAGAATGTTGCTCTCTCATCCAAAGGCTCACAGTACTCAGAAAGTCCAACAGTTCTTGAATCTCCGATAAACAGCGCATCCGTAAAGTAATCGTCATCAACCTCAGTAAACTCGTAGGTCTCAGGTTCTGCCTCATTTCCCGATACGTCATTGTCAGAAACATCCCCGTAAACATCCCCATATAGCCAGGACGCGCCCTGATCAGTGTCATCTGCGGCTTCATCAGCCTGGCCCTCAGCTGTAACATCGCCCTCTTTTGTAATAACATCAGCATCCGTGCCATCACCGCCCTGAATTGCATCTGTTCCGTCCACATAAGCAGTCTCATCGCCTGAGGTACCGCTCCAGGGGAAAACCTGATCCCTGGCAGCCTTAAACACAACTGCAAGAGCAGGAACCTTTGCAGGATCTGCCTCATCAGCATAGTCCTCGTAGACAGAGCCCCTGCAGACAAAAGAGATAACGGTGAGAATCACAGCTATCACTATAATCCCTATTAAAATTGGACACTCCTTCAAAAACTTCATAACACACTACCGTTTCAGAATCTAAAATACATAAATGGATTGCCTGCTGATCCAGAAATGCTGTAGATACAGAACCAGAATAGCAGTATCCAGATAATATTAAACACTATGTGACTTCTTCTGTTTTCCCAAAGCTCAAACACTTTTGGTACAAGAAGCACAAGCCCCGGTAAAAGAACCATCCAGTAAACACCGATGTTCTTGAAAAAGTCATTGTCGTTAACAGCAATTCCCTGCCCAAAGAACGGGAACAGCCTTGAAAAGTACATTGCCAGCATATCAAAATCTGTTATGGCAAAGATCACCCATGTAAGAGGAATAAGAACAAGAACATTGATCTTACCAATGACCTTTCCCAGCTTTTCTGGAAGCACCTTGAACACCAGATACTTTTCGCAGACTATTATAGCAAACAATACAACGCCCCAAAGTATAAAGTTTGGGGTGATCCCATGCCAAAAGCCTGTTATGAGCCAAACGACAAGAAGGTTAAAGACAGTTCTTGCACTTCCCTTCCTGCTGCCTCCAAGCGGAAAATAAATATAATCACGAAACCATGATCCTAAGGTTGCATGCCATCTTCTGTAAAACTCAGATACGCTAAAGGATCCGTAAGGGTGATCAAAGTTAACGATAAAAGGAAAGCCTATCATAACACCTATTCCACCTGCCATCAGTGAATAGCCCCAGAAATCAAAGTAAAGCTCCAGGGTATAAGCGTAGGCGCCAAGCCATGCAAGTGGTGTTGATATACTCTCATAGCCGATGGTTCCTATATCGTGCCACAGCATGGAAAGATGATCTGCTATGAGTACCTTCATGGCAAGTCCAATAACAAAATATCTAAGCCCGTCCTCAATATGGGCAAAGATACTCTTGTCCCTGCCCGCGCTTTCATCCAGCATAGGGTTTTCCAGGAACTTCTCATACCTCATGATAGGGCCTGAAACTATCTGTGGGAACATGGAAAAGTAAGTGGCAACATCGATAAAACGTGCGTCCTTATCGATTTTCCCACTATAGACGTCCATCTGATAGGATATCATCTTGAAAATATAGAAGCTGATGCCGATCGGCAATAAAGAGTTGTTTACAAACTGGCCCAGGATCTTGAATTCCACCAGCATTCCTGCATCAATGGCAAGAATAAAGAAAAGCAGGGACTTGCTCTTTTCCGCAAACTGAGCCTTGCCAAACAGGAAGTTGACGATTATGGCAGCCAAAAGAGCTGGCAGCATCCTGATGTCTCCCACCGCATAAAACAAAAGACTCCCTAAAAAAAGAGTCCATGTTCTAAACCTAATGGGTGTAATGTAAAATGCTATCAGAAATATAGGCAAAAACCTAAATATAAAGTTAAGGTCTGAAAAGTTAACCATTTGAATTATTGATCTCCGCAAGTTTCGTCTCAGCTGCAGATGCAGACTGAGTATTAGGGAAATTAGTGATCACTGCGTCGAACACTTCTTTTGCCTTGTCCAAATCATTATTGGCATAATATGCATTGCCAAGATAATACAGAGTATTGACGTTGGTGTTGTCATACTGGTAGGCCTTTGAAAGGTTAGTGATGGCCACCTCATAGTTCTCAGCCTTGTAGGCATCGTAACCAGTATTGTAGTAAGAAGTAGCAAGCTCAGGTCCTACCTTGGTCATGAGCATGTCATAGAGAGCAGTAAACTCAGGTGAAACATCGCCGCTTATAGCGTCAAGGTCAAGTCCTGACATAGCATCAGCCATTCCCTCTATATCTGATGAATCTTCCATGTATAAGTCAACGGCCTTCATAAGGCTGTTCATAGCTGCTGAAGTTGAATCAACGCCTTCGTAGTCTGTAACCTGAGCGCTAAGTGTCTCTATCTGCTGCTGAAGCTTGGAAATCTGCTGCTCCTGCTCCACGATCTGAGCGGACTTGGCATCTGACTCCTCGCTGATCTTGGCAATCTTTTCCTGATTGCTGGAATTGATGCTCTGTACACGCTGAGGCAGTATCAAAAAGCATGCTACTGCAACACCTAAAACTATTCCAAGAAGAATGCCCCAGATGGAGTTGGATCTTGAGATTGCAGACTTCTTGATAGGCTGGATGATCATCTCATTGCCGCTGTTGTATCTGATGACGTCGTCGCTCTCAGCTGCAGCCACATCAGAAACAAGTTTGCCGCTCTCTCCGGGAAGGAGCATACTGTCTGCTTCCTTTAAGTAACGCTTAGCAAGGACTGATCCTGAGTCAAGCTTAAGAGCCTTCTGGGATTCGATCTTAGCTCTGTCCCAGTTGCCATTTTTTAGATATAAAAGTGCAAGCAAAAGATGGGCTTTAATAAACTTGGAGTTTAAAGAAAGCACCTTCTTAAGCTGAATAACTGCCAGATCAAGGCTGTCCTGATGACAGTAATTCAGAGCAATATTAAACTTCTTGATGGTCTGATTGATGGTCTCAAGCTCTGATGGATTGTTTCTTACCATGTCCATATAGCTGTCAGCTATATTGTCCTCAGCCTTGAGATTCTTACTGATTACCCACTCTGAAAGAGCAGGAACTACTTCTCCTGTCTCGTAGTAGATAAGTCCCAGAAGATTTCTGGCATCAATATTGTTCTTGTTAAACTTGAGGCTGTCCCTAAGTGAACTCACCGCTCCTGTCATATCGCGAACAGAAGCTTTCTCAAGGCCCTCATTATAAAATCTATTAGAAAGGCTAGCCAGCCTGTCCTTGGTCTTTGCCATGATCACCTAGTCCTCTTTGCAGAATCAGCTTCGTCCTTGGCGTCCTTAAGAAGCTTAACAAGGACATCTGACATATCATCCAGATCCTGATTGTATATGATTTCTTCAGCGTCTTCTATTTCAAGACTTGGTTTGAACTTTTTAAGTTCCTCTTCAAAATTAAGCATCTGTAACCTCACTTAATCAATATGGTCATATGGCTGACTTGATCTGTCCCACCAGGTATAAAGAACCTGCGGCAAATACACAGTCGCCGGACTTTCTCATTGTAATAACATCCGTTATGCAATCTCTTACATTGCTGTAGTATTTGATCGGAAGACCAATGATCCCAAGTTCATCCTTGCTGTCCTCAAAGGCGATCTTAAGATCTGACATGGATACTGATCTGTCAGATTCAAGGATAGTAACATATATGGAGTCAAAGAGCCTGCTCTTTAATATCATACTGATGATATCCTTGTAGAGCTTATCCGACATGATACCAAACACAAGATGTTTCTTGCCTTCACAGGATATCCTTGAAACGCTGTCGAGAAAAGCCTGTATTCCATCGATGTTATGTGCACCATCAATATAAATGCCAGGTCTTATCTCCTCCATCCTTCCGCTCCACTTGGCAGAAAGAAGGCCTTCTCTGATATCCAGTTCGCTGATGTCGGCGCCGGAATCCCTTAAGACCTCAAGAGCCGTGACTGCTACAGCTGCGTTCTGAGTCTGATAAAGAGCCCATGTGGCAAGCCTTAGATCAGCATATTTATCATATAGGGATTTATATGAAAAAGCAATGCATTTGTTGCCCCCTTCATCCCCTGTAAATGACACGTCTTCTATGTTTTTGTCTTCCACGCAGATGGCCCTTACTTCCTTTTCAAGGGCAACCTTTTTGATGACATCAGAAGTTTCTTTTCTCTTATCAAAAAAGACAACTGGCACTCCGGTCTTGATGATTCCTGCCTTCTCAGCTGCGATTTCCTCAAGGCTTGTGCCAAGGTACTCCATGTGGTCGTAGCCAATCTCAGTGATAATAGAAAGAACAGGCTTTCTTACTGCATTGGTGGCATCAAGTCTGCCTCCAAGGCCTGTCTCCAAAATGAGATAGTCAACAGGATATACATCATAAAGAAGCATTGCCACAAAGAACAATAGCTCAAAGTATGTGGGGAAATAGTCGCTTTCGTCATACTCTGCCACACGCCTTAAGACCTCTACAAAAACTTCTACAAATACACCCTCTGAAACAGGCTTGCCATCTATGGCAAACCTCTCATTTAATGAAACCAGATGAGGCGATGTAAAAAGTCCCACAGAGTAATCAGCCTTGGTTAATACTGATGAAATGTAGCTGCAGACAGATCCCTTGCCATTAGTGCCTGCCACGTGGATGATCTTTATATTTTCATCGGGGGATCCCAGATAGTCAAGAAACGCTCTGGTTTCCTCCAATGAATGCTTCTGTGTGAACTTGGGGATCATATTAAGGAGCCCCTCACACTCAGCAATTGTAATCTTAGCATTATTATCAGCTCTCTCTATAAGCTCAGAGACTGCCAAATTCAAAGTGTCGTCCATACTAATCCTAAAGTCTTAGCTCTTAACCTTTGAGCTGAGAGAGTCTTTCTGTAATCTGATCATAGGTCTTTTGGTATTTCTCCTGCTTGGCCTTTTCTTCTGCAATCTTGCTTTCTGGAGCCTTGGAAAGGAACTTCTCATTGCTGAGCATGTTCCTGGAACGGGCAAGCTCGCCTTCAAGCTTCTCTTTTTCCTTGGTCAGACGCTGAATTTCAGCCTGAATGTCCACAAGATCTGAGAAAGGAATGTATATAGTAGCGTTAGCAAGGGCTACAGATACTGCATCATCTGCAATACCGCTCTTGTCGCTCTGGCAAACAGATTCAGATGCATATGCAAGTGACTCAAAGAAGAGCTTGCCTGCCCTGAATGTATCAAGAATCTCGTTGTTTTCACTTACAACAAAGACTTTAGCCTTTCTTGAAGGAGCAACGTTCATCTGAGTACGAACGTTTCTGATACCGCGAACAGCTTCTTTCATAAGCTCAACTGCTCTCTCGTCATCAGCGTAGTTCCACTCATCCTTGTATACTGGCCAGTCAGAGATCATGATAGACTCCTCTTCATCCTGAAGAGTGCAGAATATCTCCTCTGTAATAAATGGCATGTATGGGTGAAGGAGCTTAAGGGCACCTATCAGAACAGTCTGAAGTGTCCAAAGAGCTGCCTCATGTGAAGATGCATCGTCAGAGTTGTAGAGACGAGGCTTAACCATCTCAATGTACCAGTCGCAGAACTCATCCCAGATAAAGTCATATACCTTCTGAACAGCGATACCAAGCTCAAACTTGTCCATGTTCTCGGTAACTTCTTTGATGGTGGAATTAAGCCTTGAAAGGATCCAGTGGTCCTCAGCAAGGAGTCCTTCCGGCTGAGGCTGATGAATAGCAGAAGGAGCATCATCCTTCATGTTCATCATGATAAATCTGGAAGCATTCCATACTTTATTAGCAAAGTTACGGCAGTTCTCTACTCTTTCGTTATAGAATCTCATGTCGTTACCTGGAGCATTACCAGTAACGATTGTAAGACGAAGAGCGTCAGCTCCGTAGTTCTCAATTACTTCAAGAGGATCGATACCATTTCCAAGGGATTTACTCATCTTTCTTCCCTGAGAGTCTCTTATAAGACCATGGAAAAGAACTGTCTTGAAAGGATATGTTCCCATGTGCTCATAGCTTGAGAAGATCATCCTGATAACCCAGAAGAAGATAATGTCGTATCCGGTTACAAGTACGTCTGTAGGGAAGAAGTACTTAAGATCCTTGGTATCATGAGGCCATCCGAGTGTCTCAAAAGGCCAGAGTGCTGATGAGAACCATGTATCAAGGGTATCAGGGTCCTGAGTAAAGTGTGTGTGTCCGCACTTAGGGCATACTGTAGGCGCCTGCTTAGCAACAACTACCTCTCCGCACTTGTCACAGTAATAAGCTGGGATCCTGTGTCCCCACCAGAGCTGTCTTGAAATACACCAGTCTCTGATATTGTCTGTCCAGTTGAAGTAGATCTTGTCCATTCTAGGTGGGATAAGCTTGATCTCACCCTCTTTAACAGCCTTAACTGCAGGCTTAATAAGCTCGTCCATCTTGACGAACCACTGTGCCTTGATCATAGGCTCAACTGTTGTATGACAACGGTCATGGGTACCTACGTTGTGAGAGTAATCCTCGATCTTAACGAGAAGTCCCATCTCATCAAGCTCTTTTACAATGGCATCTCTTGCAGCATATCTGTCCATGCCCTCGAACTTGCCACCATTAGCATTTATTGTTGCGTCATCATTTAAGATGTTGATCTCAGGAAGGTTATGTCTCTTACCAACCTCGAAGTCGTTAGGGTCATGAGCTGGTGTGATCTTAACAACACCTGTACCAAACTCCATATCAACGTAAGAGTCTTCTACGATAGGAAGCTCTCTGTTAACTATAGGAAGAAGAACCTTTTTGCCGTGATAAGCCTTGTATCTGTCGTCGTCAGGATTTACTGCAACAGCTGTATCGCCCAGCATTGTCTCTGGACGTGTAGTAGCGAACTCGATGAACTTGTCCTTGGAAACAGATCCGTCGTCCTCAATAAGAGGATACTTGATATGCCAAAGATGACCAGCCTGCTCCTCGTACTCAACCTCAGCATCTGAGATAGATGTCTTGCAGACAGGACACCAGTTTACGATCCTGCTTCCTTTATATATGTAGCCTTTCTCATGCATCTTGACGAAGACTTCTGTAACTGCCTCATTGCAGCCCTCGTCCATGGTAAAGCGCTCTCTGTCCCAGTCACAGGAAGATCCCAGCTTTTTAAGCTGAGATACGATGGTTCCGCCGTATTCCTTTTTCCACTCCCAGGCCTTCTCAAGGAACTTCTCTCTTCCAAGTTCTCTCTTGTCTATGCCCTGCTTTTTAAGCTCATCAGTGATACGAACCTCAGTAGCAATGCTGGCGTGGTCTGTTCCAGGCTGCCAAAGTGCATTGTAGCCCTGCATTCTCTTCCATCTGATAAGAATATCCTGAAGGGTCTGATCGAAAGCGTGACCCATATGAAGCTTACCTGTGATATTTGGGGGTGGAATTACGATGGTAAATGGTTTTTTGGTCTCATCTACCTCTGCGTGAAAATATTTCTTTTCCTCCCATTTAGAATATAACCTGTCCTCAATGTCTTTGGGATTGTAGGTTTTCTCAAGTTCTTTTTTCATGATCTTCTCCTAAATATCAAAGTTATTTAAGCAATTATTGTAATCAACTATGCTGTGCTTCGTCAAGGGACTTCTGGGAAATCAGGGCCTTATGAAGAAGAACCACTTCACCCTTCTTGTGCTCCTTGACCTGATAAAGCGCATTGTCGGCGGCGTACATATAATCCCAAAGCTTGTTGGTCTCACTTGGTACTGAGTTTCTTACTCCCTGAGATACTGTTATGCCAACAGCGCGGCCACTTTTCTTATCCTCAAACTTAAGGCCTGCTATCTGGTCCCTAAGCTGTGTTGCATGATCCATGATCTCAGTATCATCCATGCCCTCATATATAATAACGAACTCATCACCGCCATATCTAAAGGCCTTGATGCCCTGCCTTGACTTGCAGAGATCAGTGATAGCCTCTGCCACCTTTTTAAGGCACTGATCTCCAAGCTGATGGCCATAGGTATCATTGTAATGCTTGAAATTATCCACATCCAGAATCTCTACAGCAAGGGACCTGTGCTGTGCATAAGCCTCCTCAAAGGCTGTATCTGCATACTTGTTGAGGCTGTATCTGTTTCCAAGTCCTGTAAGAGGGTCTGTCTCAGCCTGCTTAAGAAGCTTAACATTCTCCTGTTCAATAGAAGAAAGCCTCGTCCTTATATTCATAAAGAATCTGTAGTTGGCGATACTCTCTTTTTCCTGTTCTTTGGATGCGTGGTAGTAATCTGCAAGGGCTCTGTTCTTGTCCTCTGCCAGGTCCATCTTGTCATAGAATTCCACACAGACCTCAGCATATCCCTTCCTTAAATTGGCAATATTAAGGTCATCAAGGGATCTCTTGGCATTTTTAAGGATCCTTCCCACTTCTCCCACTCGGCCAACCTTCATAAAGAAGCGGCAGATCTTGTACACATCATCCATGCTGTCCAGTGGAAAGATATTGTTCTGAAGCTGATAAGAGAGCATATCTGCATACTTCTCATAAAGAGCTGTCTCTCCCAGGAAGTAATATCCCCTCATCTTGATATCAAGGATCGGAAGATCCTGAAAAACTTCCGGGTTTACGAGCTCATCCTGCTCCATCTGCTCGATGGCCTGAAGGCATTTCTCAACAGGATCCATTTTGCCAAGGTCAATGTAACAGTCGCCCTGGGCTGCATAACAATAAAGAAGATTCCTGTGATATAGAGAATCTTTCTTGTTCTTGCGGATATCCTTGTAGGAAGACCTCACATACTGAAGGGCCTGCCTGATATCACCATTTCCATAGTAGATCTGACCAATATTGAAATTGATAAGTCCAGGAATATTGCTGGTATTTCCCAGGGACTCACTGTACTTAAGTGCATTGAGATAAAAATCAAGGGCAATCTCTGTGTTTCCATGATTGAGGGCGTCAATACCCAGAAGGTTATAACATCTTGCAAGGTGCTCCATGTCGCCACAAGACTGCAGATATTCAATCGCCTTTAATAAGTTGGTATTGAACTTGCGATACTCTGTGCTAAGAAGATAGTAAGCATCTGCAAGATAATAATAACTGTAGCCAAGTAAGTTAACATCACCAATCTCTTTGGCTCTCTTAACCATCTTGTTGCAGCATGTTATGAAGCCGCCTGACATTTTGGCACGTTCTTTTAACATTTCTTCATTAAGAAGTACTAGGTCCTGGCCAAAATCTTCTATTTTCATAGTTCTCCAATCTGGAATGGTGGATAGCGAAAACTTATCCACAATGGT
>OCVV011030759.1_pt1 | contig 11663 bp, 10 predicted proteins | sample 1539721 | NCBI WGS metagenome assembly OCVV01 (sample SAMN02144230, study PRJEB22623) | gut metagenome | biome: sheep rumen | host: Ovis aries | place: New Zealand | reverse complement strand
CACCAAGATTGAGGCTGGCGAGTATGATGTGTGCATCGTGGTGGGCTGGGAGATTATGAAGAGCGTGGACAGCAAGAAGGGTGGTGACATCCTGGGACGTGCCGCCTATTATGAGAAAGAAGGCAAAGGCATTGATCTGCCCTTCCCGAAACTCTTTGGCCGTTTGGCAGATGCCACCATTGAGAAATATGGACTGGACAAAGAGCGTTACTTGAATGCCTTGGCCAAAATCAGCTGCATCAACTACTGTAATGCCAAGCGCAACCCTCTGGCACAGACCCGAAAGTGGTTTATGAGCTATGAAGAGGCCAGCACCCGTGGCACAGAGAGTAACCCCAATGTGGGTGGACTGCTGGGTGTGAGCGACTGCTCACAGGTGACGGATGGTGCTGCTGTGGTTATCCTCTGCTCAGAGAAATATGCACAGGAGAAAGGTCTGAAAGACTTGGCCATCGTGAAGGGTTATGGCCACCGTACCGCTCCGCTGCTCTTTGACAAGAAGATAGCAGACAATGCCAATAGCGAGTACGTGCTGCCTTGGACTCGTCAGGCCTGTCTGGATGCTTACAAGCGTTCCGGACTGAGTGTTGATGACATTGACGTGTTTGAGACCCACGACTGCTTCACCTCCAGCGAGTATGCTGCCATCTCCGCCTTTGGCATTACCGAACCCGGCAAGGAATGGGATGCCGTGGAGAATGGAACCATTGCCTTTGACGGATCCAAGCCCATCAACCCCAGTGGCGGTTTGATTGGCTGCGGTCATCCTGTGGGTGCTTCCGGAGCCAGAATGTTTGTTGACCTGTATAAGCAGGTGACAGGCAAGGCCGGGAAGTATCAGGTGAAGGATGCTAAGAATGGCATGATGCTGAATATAGGAGGTTCAGCGACAACTAATTATGTGTTTATAGTTGGGAGGGCGTAGTTATGGAAAAGTTAGCAATTGTTGGCTCCGGTGGATTTGCCCGTGAGGTACTTACACTTATCAACGCTATCAATAGTAACACACCTCAATATGAAGTTATCGGTTTTGTTGGTGAAGATAAATCACAATCAGTTCATGGTTACCCTATAATAGGAAATGACGATGAGGTGAATATAACACAGGAACCCTTGTCTATTGTGATATCAGTTGGAGAACCCGGATTAAAAGCAAAAATAAGAAGTAAATATAACAATCCAGTGATTTCTTTTCCTACATTAGTACATCCATCTGTAATAATAGGGGATAAAGAAAGCATAAAAGTAGGACAAGGATGTATTATTTGTGCAGGATGTATTCTGACCACAGATATAAACATAAAGGATTTTGTCACTTTGAATCTTCAATGTACTGTAGGTCATGATACGGTGATTGGAGATTATTCTTCTTTTATGCCCTCTGTAAATATTAGTGGTGAAGTAGATATTAAAGAAGGCGTCTATGTTGGCACAGGTGCTAAAATTATAAATCAAGTAGAAATAGGGGAACATACAATAGTTGGGGCTGGAGCGGTTGTGGCCAAAAGCTTACCTGCAAACTGCACGGCTATTGGTGTTCCTGCAAAACCAATAAAGTTTCATTAGTAAAACCACAAGATGAAGCATACTATCATCATTGCTGAAGCAGGAGTCAACCACAATGGCAGTATGTCGATGGCAAAACAACTTATCGATGCTGCTAAGGATTGTGGAGTGGACTATGTTAAATTTCAAACGACCAAGAGTCCGGAGTCTATAACTTCCAAATTTGCCCAAATGGCAGAGTATCAAAAGAAGAATCTTCACCAAGACGAAAGTCAGTTGGAGATGCTTCGAAAGATACTATTGAAGATGGAGGATTTTGGAGATCTCAGCGATTATTGCAAGGAACTGGGCGTGAATTTTATGTCAACCCCCTTTGACTTGGATTCCATTGACTATTTGGCTGGTTTGAATATGGATTACTGGAAGATTCCTTCCGGAGAAATCACCAATTTGCCTTATTTGAGAAAAATTGCCAGATTGGGAACTCCTGTGATTATGTCTACAGGGATGTGTACAATGGAAGACATTGAGGCAGCAATGAATGTGCTTATTAAGAACGGCCTGACAATAGAACAGATTTCTTTGCTCCACTGTAATACAGAGTACCCCACGCCATTTGAAGACGTAAATCTCAGTGCTATGCAAACTTTGAAACGACACTTTGGAGTGCGAGTTGGATATTCAGACCATACCAAGGGAATAGAAGTACCTATTGCAGCCGTTGCGATGGGAGCAGAGATTATTGAGAAACACTTCACACTCGATAGAACGCTGCCTGGTCCTGACCATGTTGCTTCCCTGGAACCACAGGAGTTGAAAGCGATGGTTAATGCTATACGTAACATCGAAAAAGCCATTGGATCAGGGATGAAGCAAGTATCTCCGTCAGAACAAAAGAATATTGCTATTGCGCGTAAAAGTATAATTGCTGCTTGTGATATTCATAAAGGCGAGGTTTTTACAGAAGATAATCTTACTGTAAAACGTCCCGGTAGTGGTATATCTCCCATGCAATGGGATGAGGTTGTTGGACAAATTGCAAAACGCGACTTTGTAGAAGACGAATTAATAGAACTATGAGAAAGATCTGTGTAGTTACAGGGACACGTGCAGAGTATGGTTTGTTGAGTCGACTGATTCGAATGATAGATGAATCAGATATAACAAGACTACAGCTAATAGCTACCAACATGCATTTGTCTCCAACGTATGGAGAAACATATAAGGAGATTGAGGCAGACGGCTTTACTATCGATAGGAAGATTCCCATTATTGAGGAAGGAAGGAATGACTCGGTCGCAACGCTGAAATCTATGGCGAAAGCTATAGCTGGATTTGCAGATGCTTTTAACGAATTAAAACCAGACTTGGTTACTCTACTCGGAGACCGCTATGAAATCCTTGCAGCCGCTGAAGCGGCTTTGATAGAAAAGATACCTATTGCACATATTCATGGTGGTGAGGTAACGGAGGGGGCATACGATGATGCAATACGTCATTCTATTACAAAGATGAGCCATCTCCATTTCCCGTCGATAGAACCTTATCGGAAGAGAATCGTTCAGATGGGCGAGAACCCTGATAGAGTTTTTACGGTTGGTGCCATTGGTGTGGAGAATATAAAGAGAATACCTTTATTGTCAAAAAAAGAGGCAGAACAATCAATAGGTTTTGCGATAGATAAAAATACCATTCTAGTGACTTATCATCCAGTTACATTGGGTCCAGATAGTATGAAGAGGGACATTGATGCTTTTATTGCTGCATTGGAAGAACGGTCATCCCTTAGAGTGATATTTACCATGCCCAACTCTGATAATGGTAGTGATGTGATTGTAGAGGCCATCAATTCATTTGTTAGAAATAATGGAGAAAGGACTGTCGCATTTAAATCATTGGGACTGAAAAGATATCTTTCCGTAATGAAAGAGGTGGGGGCAGTTGTTGGCAATTCATCAAGTGGAATCGTTGAAGTTCCGTCTTTTGGAGTACCTACGTTGAATATTGGAGATCGCCAAAAAGGAAGGTTGGCTGCTGAGAGTGTGGTTAATAGTGATACGGATAAAAAGTCTATATTAAAGGGACTTGATAAGGTACTGTCTCCAGCCTTCCAAGACTTTTGTAAGACTGTAAATAATCCTTATGGAAAGGAGAATACGGCGGAAGAGATATTCAATGTAATCAGTACCTATCCGCTTGATAATATTATTCAGAAACATTTTTACGATATAAATCAATGAAGATATTGGTCGTGATACCTGCCCGTGGGGGCAGCAAGGGTATTCCTCGAAAGAATATCAAACCTTTTGCAGGAAAGCCGCTTATCTATTACACGATAGATACTGCACGGGCTATAGTGCCGGATGAGGATATATGCGTGTCAACAGATGATGACGAGATTATCCAAGTGGTGGAGGATTATGGGCTGAAAGTTCCCTTCAAACGTCCAGAAGAACTGGCTACTGATACAGCTGGTACATACGAGGTGTTGCTACACGCCCTTGACTTCTATGAGAAGCAGGGCAAGCTCTATGATGTTGTGTTGCTGCTCCAGAATACCTCACCTTTCCGTACTGCTGAACACGTAAAAGAGGCTTTGGCATTATACACTCCAGATGTGGATATGGTTGTGTCAGTAAAGGAATGTGCTGCCAATCCTTATTATTGCGTATTTGAGGAGAACGAGGAAGGTTATCTTCATGTTTGCAAGGGCGATGGCAATATCTTCCGTCGTCAGGAAGCTCCCAAGGTGTATGAGTATAATGGGGCAATCTACATCATGAATGCGGAGGAGTTGAAGACTACTCATATGCACAAAATGCAGAAGCGAATTAAGTATGTAATGGATGACAAATCATCGTTCGATTTGGATACGATGAATGACTGGAGGATTGCAGAATTAATGGCAAAAGAGGCTTAATATGAAAGATCATTTAATAAGTAAGGATATCACATTGTTAGAGGCTCTATCTCGTATTTGTGATTTAGCACCAGAACCGTTAGTCTTGTTTGTTATAGACGAAGAAAAACGGATGGTAGGAACACTGACCGATGGCGACTCTCGTCGTGCATTGATTGCTGGAGCTTCTGTTTCGGATAAGGTGGAGAAGATTATGCATCGTGACTTCAACTACATGAGGGTTGAGGCTATAGACGATGTAAAGGAAATCAAGCGGCAGCGGGATTTGAAGATGCGACTTGTGCCAGTGTTGGATGCAGAGAAGCATATTGTAGAGATTATTAATCTGGAAAAGTATAACTCACGTTTGCCCTTCGATGCCGTGCTGATGGCCGGAGGCAAAGGAGAGCGCCTGCGTCCGCTGACATTGGAGACTCCAAAACCGCTGCTAAAGGTGGGTGATAAGTGCATCATTGACCATAACATCGACCGTCTGATTTCGTATGGTGTAAAACATATCTCCGTGACTGTTAATTATCTGAAAGAGCAGATAGAAGAGCATTTCGGTGTGCCGCGTGGGGAAGTGAAGGTACAAACGGTTCGGGAACCGAAGTTTCTTGGGACAATTGGCAGTATCAAGTTTGTGGAGAACTTCTACAATGACACGGTGTTGGTGATGAACAGCGACTTGTTTACCAACATTAACTATGAGGATTTCTTCCTGCATTTCAAGGAGCATGATGCGGATATGAGCGTTGCGGCTGTACCCTACAGTGTGCAGGTACCTTACGGTATTTTCAAGATAGAGGACAGAAGGAATATTACGGGGCTTGTTGAGAAACCAACGTACGACTATTATGCTAATGCCGGTATCTATCTGATTAAGAAGAGTGCTTTGGATTTAATTCCTGAGGATACGTTCTTCAACGCCACAGATTTGATAGAGGCTTTGATTGCTGCAGGAAGGAAGGTTATCCGTTTTCCGCTGAACGGAACGTGGATTGATATAGGTAATCCGCAGGAGTACAAGCGGGCGAATGAGTTGGTGAAGCACATGTATTAATGTAATCAATAATAACAAAATTTTCTCAATGAATAATACAGCGAAACTGGGGGGGGCAAGATTATCTAATTTTGAACTACTCAGATTATTATGCATGTTAATGGTTCTGAACTTGCATAGTTTTTCTGGATACCATCATGGAGAGGGCTTACTACAAGCCATGGACTTCTTCAGAGAAAGCACTTCAATATGTGCAGTTGATACGTTCATTTTGATTTCTGGCTATTTCGGTATCAAGTGGAGAAAGAAGGGCCTGTTTAACCTGCTATTCCAAGTAATGTTTTATAGTTTCGCTGTTTATGGAATATGTGTTGTTATAGGAATACTACAGTTTGACAAGGGAGAGTTTTTGAGTTGCTTCAAGGCTTTCTATGATAGTTGGGGTTTCATAACTTGGTATATAATTTTGTATTTTGTCTCACCTTGGCTGAACGCGTTTGCAGAAAAGAAAGACTCTAAACAACTAATGACCTTCATAGTCATCTTTTGGGTTGCAGAGGTTTTCATCATGAGATCAACAAATGCATTGAATTTTTGCTTGGTTTATCTGATTGGACGTTGGCTGTCGAAAGTGGACACTGATAAAATTGCTATGCAAGCCGGATGGGGTTATTTAGTTACAACAGTCATTATCTTTGTTTGTTCTTATGCGGCTTTCAGGTTATTGCATTTTGATGCCTCTCAAATGGGGGATTTTATATTGGGATATAGTTACGCGTCTCCTTTTGTGATACTCCAGGCTGTTTGCCTTTTCTTGGTGTTTAGCCGTTTACAGATACAAAGCAAAGCTATTAATTGGTGTGCTGCTTCTTGCTTGAGTATTTTTTTGATTCACATGCACCCAGCCATCAAGCAGATTGGGTACTATAATTTTACAGAAAGCCTATATGATAAATCATTCTTGGAGCATACAATTATTCTGATTGTTCTCATATTTGTTGTATTCTTCGGTTCTATTTTGGTCGATAAGGTGAGAATTGCTATTTCTGACATGTTTTACCGCTTCATGAGCTGGGTAAGAAGAAGAGTTATAAAAAAAGAGATTACTTTAAGCATATAAAGATGAAAACCATATTGTTTTTTGACAGATGTGATTTGACGCGACTCTATATTCTTTTAACAAAGGAGTTAGAGGGTAATGCTAATATAATACACGTCGCCTTTTCTGATAGAGAAGCAAAAGAATTGGAGGCTGCAGGGATTTCTGATTATGTTGATTATCAAAAAGAACTGTCAAGTGCAGTAGATACCATTCAACCCAATGACAGGCTGATCAAAGAAATAGACAGCTTTGTTGTGGAGCAATCAAAAGGTTTGTTTACGTTGAATGGTTCCATAGATAGTGATAGAGGCTATGCGTTACTCTCCTATGACGAGGCATTATTGCTAGCTTGTAGCCATTATCAAGTATGGAAGAATATATTTGCAAAGCAGCATGTTGATGTGATGTACCATGAACCGGCATCGCAATTTATGACGCATATCGCAGGCTTAATATGTAAGAGTCAAGGTGGCGATTTTTTGTATTTGGCTCAATTTATAGGTGACGAGAAAGGCTATTGGTTTTTGAACATTGACGGAGAAAACTACTGCTGTAAAGAAATAGAAGAAAAATACTTGTATTACAAAGCCCATCCTGATGAGATTAATACCGAAAGATGTAAAAAATACTTAGAAAAATATCGTGCGGACTATTCGGTAGCATTTGGTGGCTTGATAAAGCCAAAATCATCCAAATCGGATTTGTATTTGAGTGCGATTAAACAAAGTATTGTCAAATTGTTGAGACGAAGTAAATATGATAAGCTGAAGAATAATATTGATTATTGGATGCTAAACACTAACAATTTCAAGAATAAAATAATCAATTTAAGGCAGTATAAGAAGAAAAATATAAAATTCGAAACACCTGTAGAAGGAGAGAAATATTTCTATTATTCAATACACCTAGAACCAGAGGCTACTGTCCTTTATCTGAGTGGTGGATTCTATACAAACCAGGTAAAACTTATTGAAAATATAGCAGCATCCCTGCCCGCCGGTTACTATCTGTACGTTAAAGATCATCCTCATGAATTTGCGTACAGAAGAGCGGAGGATTACGAGCGATTGCAGAGAGTGCCTAATATTAGGCTTATTGACCAAAGAATTCCGGGCAAGCAACTTATCAGGGAATCTGTAGGTGTATTGTCCATTGTGGGAACGGCAACTTTTGAAGGAATGATGCTGGGAAAACAAGCCTACTGCTTTGGGAAAACCTATTTCACTTCTTGTAAGCATGTAAGTTATGTAGAGAATATAAAAGACTTGCGCAAAGTTATCTATGATAATATGAATAAACAATATACTGATGATATTGAATTGTATGCTTATGTGAATTCATACTTGGAGTCCCTACACAAGGGTTTTGTAACATATTTTGGAATGGACAGAATTAAGAATTCGGGGATAAATGAAAAGACTAATGCATCTTTATTAGCCCAAAGCATACTCGCATAGACACAACAGTAGAACTATATGCAATTAAATCAGCAAATAAAAAGTATTAATAAGGCTAATTACTATTACATCATTGTTAATATAGGACTTAGTGCTTTTTCCTTCTTAAGGTCGTTCGTATTCATGAGATACCTTGACCTGAAGGAGTTGGGCATTATTTCTCTTGTTCAGACAATCTTTATGTTCATTGGCCTTCTCCAGATGGGGTTGCTCAATGGCGGCTATAGGATTATCTCGCTGGGTAAGAAGGAAGAGATGGAACTGACAAACAACACCATCTATTCTTACCTTGCGATACTGCTGCCTCTGGGATTATTGTTCTGTCTGCTATCAAACACCTTCCACTGGATAAAAGACCTGGACTTTACGCTGCTGCTCATATCGGTAGTGTTTGGCATCTTTACGCTGCTGAACAACTGGTATCACAATATGCTGATAGGTGAGCAGAAATTGTCGGAGGTTAACAGGGCGAATATTGTATCTTATACACTCTCCGCATTGGCACTTCCATTGGCCTATTGGTTTGGCTTTTGGGGAGGTATGGCTGTGATTATGATTCAGCCGCTTGCATTTGTCGGGATAGCAATGCTGAGAAACAAAGAGTTGATGCCAACAGGGTTCTACTTTAATGTAAGTTATATCAAGTATATTTTGGGATTTGGTTTTATTCCGTTTTTGGGCGGAATATTTGCTGTGATATACACACAGGTGGAACGTTGGTCGATAGACAGTGTGCTTGGCGTCGAGGCTCTGGGTGGGTTTTATCTGGTTTTTTTGTATGTGTCACTATATCAACTGGTACCTACTTCGCTAAATGCTATTTTCTTTCCGAAGGGCGTAAAGTCTTATTCGGAGAAGAAATATAGTGATTTTAAAAGGATATTGAAGTATTATTATCTGCTCCTTGGTTCGTATGGGATTTTCATAACAATGGTAACGGTGATGTTCTTGGAGCCGGTAGTTGGGTTGATATTCCCGAATCATTTGCCAGGGGTATTTTTCGTTTATATCATACTACCGGGCTTGATTTTGACCTCCTTGACTGATCCGATAGGTTTGGTTTTAAATTCTTCGGTAATCCTCAGACCAATGCTTGCAGTCAGCTCATCTAATATGGCCTTGAGTGTGATTGCTATATTTTCGATGATTTGTGTTGGGATATTCTCACTGCAGAATGTGGCTATACTAAGAGCGGCATCAGGAGCTTATACGCTGTTGGCTTATGTGGCGGTATATTTACTTATAAAAAAGAAATTATACAAATAAATAATGAGCGGAAGAATAAATACAAGAGCGCTACACTTTTCAAAATTAGGTTGGTTTGTACTTGTCTTTTTTATTGTGTTCTGTACAGACTCGGCTTTAGTTAATACGAATATTGATAGGACGTGGGCGCGTGTTTCGTGGGTGTTAATCCTTATTGGGGCAGTATATTTTATACCGAGGGCAAAGTTTAGTTCAAAAGAACTTGTTTATCTACTTTTGTTTAGCCTTGGCATATTTTCATCGATGTTGATGAACACTGGGTTTGATATCAATAGTATTCAACGTATTGTTCTTATTTGGCTCGCCTGTACTTTCGCCGTTTCAATCGATTATGATACATTTATGGGGCATTTGATAGGGTTCTTGAGGTTTCTTGCAGTTTTTTCCACAATATGTATAATTATCGCTCCTATTATTAGAATGCTACCATTTCCGGAGCTGAATGTGGGTAATGGTGTCTTATATAAAAATCTTTTGTTTACTAATGTTTCATTGGTCTCGGATCGAAACTATGGTCCTTTCTGGGAACCAGGTGCGTTTCAACTTTATTTAAATTGGGCAGTTCTTTATGAGATTAGGAATAAAGCTTTCTTTAGGGTGAGAGACATTATTATATTCGCTATTTGCTTGATCACAACAAGATCTACGGCGGGTTTCTTAATCTTTGCTTTGATAATGATTTACTTTTTTATAAATGGTCGTACTTTGAAAGGGGCAAAGATAGGTTTCGGTCAAGTAGCATTAGTGTTTATGTTCCTCGCAGCTCTTGTTGGATTCGTGATAATGTCCGAAGAAATTAGCGGAGCGGTTTTTGACAAGGTGCTTGTTCTCAATGAGGGGACGGATGAGATTAATAGTTCTAATTATAGTACATTGACACGAATATATAGTGTACCTGCAAGTATCGAAGTGATTAAAGCACATCCGCTTTTTGGTGTAGGAATTGACCAACTAAAAATAGAAATTTTTAAATCTCATAAGATTATCTCAAACACGAATAGTATATTGTCAATGCCAGCAACGTTTGGAATCGTGCCTGGTCTCTTGTATTTCATACTCTTCTTGAAGGCATCTTTTAAAAAGAATAGAAAAAGTATTCTTAATATACTATTCTTTGTTATACTTTTGGCAATGTTCTCTACTGAAAATATGATAGCATCTCTTATGTTTTGGACATTGTTATTCTATGAGGCAAAGTTACAACTCAACAACCATAATCAACTCGTTAATGGAAGACTTAATGTTTTTAAAGAACAAGATTAAATCGGCTTATAGTAGAATGGTGAGCCGCTTATTCCATGCGACTTTTTTTTATCGTTTTGGTAAGAGATCGAAGATAGTAAACCCCCTTCTTCTTAAAAACACGAAGTGGATATCAATAGGGAACAGGGTAACCATCAATGATGGTGCCTTTATCATGACAGAGAAAACTAATGAAACAGGCAAAATATGGGAAAAATTAATAGTAGAAGATGGAGCTACTTTAGGAAATTTTAATCACATCGTAGCCGTAAACAGGGTTGTAATTGGGAAAGATGTATTAACTGCAGATAGAGTGTATATATCGGATAACTATCATGGTTATGAAGATATAAATGTTCCTATTAGTAAACAACCAATAAAGACCAAGGGACCTACTGAAATTGGTGAAGGGTCTTGGCTTGGGGAAAATGTATGTGTGATTAGTGCAAAAATTGGGAAACATTGCGTTATTGCAGCAAACAGTGTCGTAATAACTGATATCCCAGATTATTCGATAGCCGCAGGATCTCCAGCAAAAGTGAAGAAACAATTCAATTTTTCAACAAATCAATGGGAGAAGTGTTAGATAAGAAATATGTATTAGTTATCATGCCCAAATTTTATGCTTATGCAGATGAATTGAGGGCTGAATTAGAGAACCGTGGATATGGAGTAGACTTGTTTTACGAAGAGCCATCGCGTATTACTTTTTTAGTGATGCGTCGTGTTTCACAATGGTTAAACAATCGCTTCTTGTATTCGTTGTTTTCAAGACAACTATCTCGTCGTATAGAGAAGGCGAAACATAAGTATTCTTTTTTTCTGGTTATTAGAGGAAACATACTTACTAATTCATTTATTGATTCTGTGAAGAAACGTTTCTTGTTGCCAAACGCTCGAAGCGTATATTATACATGGGATTCATTTACCTATTTGATACACCAAGGAAGACTTGCAGAACAATTTCAGTACAAATTCTCTTTTGACTCCCGCGACGTAGGGAATAATAAAGGGTGGACGCTGCTCCCCCTTTATTATACAGCATCATTCGATGTCTGTAAAATAAAGAAGTTTGTCGAAAAAAAATATGATATTGTATGTATAGCCGGATTTAATGAACAAAGATATCTGGCGATAAAACAATTAGTTGAATCCAATCCAAACATTGTTTTTTACGTGAGATTATAT
>OCVV011360899.1_pt1 | contig 11664 bp, 13 predicted proteins | sample 1539721 | NCBI WGS metagenome assembly OCVV01 (sample SAMN02144230, study PRJEB22623) | gut metagenome | biome: sheep rumen | host: Ovis aries | place: New Zealand | reverse complement strand
AAGTGCCATATCCTTACCTCTCTTTCTATATATATACTATCACATTTATGCGCCCTTGTCAACCCTTTTTAAAAATAAAAGTTTGTTAAATGATTAACAAGAACGGTCCGGCCGCTGAATACATATGCACAAAGGCGATTACTTATGCAATCGCCTTCAATGTACCAATAATATCATTCTCATCGTATGCAGTACCAATCCAATTATCTCTATTTCCCTTCTCATCATCAAACAGAATGCCGTTGGGATAATTAACAATATTCTGTTTTGGTGTGCCATATTCTACAATGTGAATTTCGTCAAACCGTACACTTTTCAGATGAGTTTTTAACCAATTCTTTTTTGCGTTGGTAACTCTTTCATCGTATTCATCAGTGGAATTTTTTGCCAACCAACTTACAACTCCGATTGTGAAACCGTTCTTCTGTAACCGATTGAGAATCCGTGCAAGACTTGAAAGTCTAACCATTGGTTCAGCAACCGCATACGGTGTTTCGTCCTTTGCAATCAGCATATCTAACCAACCATCAACTCCATAGAGGTTAGCGATTGTTCCGTCCATATCGAAGTAAATTGCTTTTGTCATTGTCTTTTCCTCTCTTTCCTTTTTCTATATCAAGTATAACAGAATTTCATTAGTTTGTCAAGTTATTATTTGCAATTGGATAAACTTTCTTTTCATTGTATGTTTATGCGCGGCCGCCCGGTCGAGATTGTTAACTTATTAACAACCTTTGAAGAGGAAAAGAAAATAAGCCTTTCGGCTTATTTTCTTTTCTTCTCTGATATTATTACATTATGTCCCAACCATATTTTTCGCAATCCTCACAAAACTCTTCAAAAGTCATCGCGCCTTCGGTTGTTCCCCATTCATATTCCATTTCTCCTAAATAAGACTCATAGCAGTTTCTTTTCATTTCTTCTGTCATTTCTTTTTCCTCTCTTTCCTTTGTTCTATAATTATTATATCATGGCTTCTTTTGTTTGTCAAGTCTTTTTTGAGCGATGGCTCGGGGTTTTTAGCCTCTTGCCATCATCCCTACCATCTGCTTCTCGGTGATGAAACTTGCCTTTTCAAACTTGATTTGATAAGCGATTCCATCAACTGTCAGGTCGCCGTCCTCGGTGAAAGGTACATTGTCCTTTTCCCAGGTCTGTCCAGCAAGTTCAGTCATCATCTTTTCGAAGACCTCACCGTTGTTGTACTTGTCGCTTGCCTTGACTTCTGCAAAGTACTCAGTAGAGCAAATCGGTTCAGCCCCCATGCCCATCAGCATCAGCTTAATTCCAGTGTTGGGCTTGAATCTCAGGCTGTAGCCAGCTCCGCGGCTCGCCTTGTCCAGCGTCAGAATCTGAGTCAGCACGTCGGAAGTAGCCTTGACAGCATACACAGTGCCTCTGAGGGTAAAGCCGAAAATGTAATTGTGAGTATAAGCATTCGAATTGTAAAAGTTTACCATCTTGTTAAAAATTGTTGCGTTCATCATGTTTCCGTCCTCCTTTGATACTACTATTATAGCACAGGTCAGGCTGTAGGTCAACCCCCTTTTTAAAAAATTTTTACGAACGTAGGTTCGCGAACGTAGGTTCGAGGTTAGACAGCCCTAACCTAAAATCAGAAATATCTGACAATTCAGAAATCTGAATAGTCTGAAAATTCAAATAATTAAATTGTCAGAATAGTCAGAATTGTCAGACAATTCTGAATTGTATAACAATTCAGAATTGTCTGACAATTCTGCATCCCCCAATTAATTATATCATATGACAGTACCTATGTCAATACCCATTTTAAAATATACTGTATACAATACTTTAACACTTTAAAGTGTTAACACTTTAACGTACTAAAGTCGTATACTGTATACAATCCTTTAACACAGTAAAGTGTTAAAGTGAACGTACGTTCGCATCGCCGCGAACGTACGTTCGTTGCATAAATATACATTGTATACAAAGTACAAGAAACCGAGATTGTTAAATGTTTAACACAATCGCTTAAAATGGAAAATAGATACTTTCTCGAACGTCAATCAGAAATTTATAATTGCAATATTTGACCATGTATAAACATAAATTTCAATTCTAAGGCCGAAAATCGACGATTTAAGCGATTTTTTTAAATGTGCCTTTACTTTAGTACAATCGGCACGATATGAACGGAAATCGACCGAGACTTGCTTTAGTACTTTAAAGTGGTAAAGTGTGTACTGTATACACTTCTTTAATACGTTAATACTTTAATGTGTTAAAGTGAAGAGGAACTTTAATACTTTAATGTGTTAAAGTATGACGGCCCGGCGCAAGTATATAATAGAAAGAAAACTATATATATAATAGAAAGAAAAAAATTTAAAAAGAATGTACGAAACTGGTTGACAAGTATTTTAACCTATGATACTATATACTCAAGAGGAAACACAAGAGTTAAACGAAAGGAAGAGAACAATGATGAACACAAATAAGAACGAAATGTATATCCCTTATTATCTGAATGAGTACGCTGAAAGAGTACCAATGACAGATACAGAGGACATTAAGAAATGGAACGAAATCAATGACTGTTTACTCAACTTAGATGATGATACATACATGGAATACAATGATATTATTTCTGACTATGTATGGAACTGCAACGCAAGTGAAACAAAGAAACTTTATAACAGAGTATACAGAATCGGTAAGAAACTCGGTTATACTGTTAAAGAATTAGAACTGTGGTATTGTTGCGAGTAGCAAGTGAACCAATGGAAGGGAAGTAAAGATACTTCCCTTCCGAGACAAACAAGTGTAATGAATAGGAAGGAGATAAGACAATGACAGTAAGAGAACTGATTGAAGTATTAAATACGTTTGATGAGGAACTGGAAGTACTAATAACCGATAACAATTGGAATGAATCAATCAACGATGTTGGTGAATATGGTGATGTGGTTATCATTAGTGCATAGAATCAAAATAGAATGGAAGGGAAGTAATTACTTCCCTTCCGAGATACAAAACAACGCAATGAAATGGAAGGAAGAAAGACAATGAAATATTATTATATAGAGACATGGGAAAAGGTTACTGATAAATGGTATAGACAGTTTTTATTTACTGCAACGGATAAAACCATTAATGAAATTCACATTAACAATAGTACTGAAATTAAAGAAATATCATTCAAAAGATACATTATATTAACTCTTCTTCGGCTCGGAGAATTTAAAAAGTATAAAAGATTCTTAAAAGGGTTTTAAAACAATCTACTTAAAAGAGAAAAGGAAACTATCCATTCGTAGATAGTTTCCTTTCTAAACTGAAAAATTAACGATTTAAGCGATGTTTATGAATCTATTAATATATTTATCAATCAAACGATTCAATCGCTTAAATCGTAAATTTTCCCTTTGGCGGGGTATTTTCTTGAACCAGTACCGCAATTTTAGAGTACTACCCTCTAAATATAATTTTTTACTTTTTCTGGAAAATTTTGGATAATCATCAGATGTTACACATGAGCAAAAAGTTAGAACCGTTTAACCGCATAAGCCTATTAACCTACTGGGGCGGTGGGTATTAGGAGTTTAGCACTTTAACACTTTAGCGAACTAAAGTGCCTGGAAAATAATCTCCACGAAATCAAAATTTGAATCTCCACGAAATCAAAATTCAAAATTTGACATCCCCGCATACTTCTGCTATAATATATGTATAAGGAGGACCTGTACATGAGAAGCAGACTTAAATTAGACTTTTCCCTCGAAACAGCGGAAGAGCGGAAAAATTTCATAGATACATATATAGTTCAATTTCCCGACTTAACCCATTCAGAAGCCGAGACAATTGCAAACTATTTATTATGGGGCAAAACAAAAGAAGGGGTAGCCCTCGGCGCAGAAACCGAGCTAGAAACTAAATGGAGTCGAACCAAAGAAGTCGACTCTCTCGAATCGCTTATGGAAAACCCCGCCCAAAACGACCTACAGATAAAAGCATTAGGCGATTCAACGCCAATTAAGCAGACCCGTAAAGTTTTCAATCGAGAAAAAGTTCGCAAAAACGCACCCCCCTATTTAATTGAAACTTTCGAAAAACTTTGGCGCTCAATTGACGAAACCGACCTATTAATTAATTTTTACGAATTGAAGGTGGGAAAACGAACAAAACCACCACGTAAAGAATTGCTCGATCGTTTTAGTGAAGAAGAGCAAAACTCAATTCGTAAAAAAGCTGAAAACCTAACCCAATTCATTTATTTGAAAAAAAGACACGAACTAATTGAATTGCGCCGGGAACAATTCACATTGCAAGACTCATATCAGTCAACAATTAATTTGCATCAAACTTTTTTAAATTTTCACGATAATTCAATTAGTTTTGAAGCCGATATTCAAGTTTTACCATTAGGACTCGCGGCGGGTCCATTGAAAGAACTAATTTTCGATAAAAATTTCGACCCCGCGCACCTCAACGAACAACAACTACAACAAATTTCCGACTTTATTTGGGAAAAGAAAAAAGAAAAACCTAACTCAATTGATTTTAGAGACTTAGAGACAGTTTATCAGATTTATCTTTTCAGAGACGAGTTCATTGACCAGATTGAGCGGAGTAAAGAACTTCATTCCGTCGACGGCAACTTGAATGACCTACTAAATACTTTAGACTTCTATGAATCAATTGCCGACTTGACAGAACCGCAATTGGAAATTTTACGGTTAAAAGAACAACACCTAAAAAATTCCGATATAGCGACACAGATTAACCGGAAATTTGGAAAAAGCTATACAGCGAATTATATAAGTACTATTTTTAGACAAAAGATTATTGTAAAGATTAATGAGGCAGCCGAACTCCATAGAGAGACAATTGAGAATTGTTTCTTTCCAGAGAACTTTAAGAAATGTACGAGTTGCGGCCGAGTCTTATTGCTTGATGCGCGCAATTGGGTTAGGAAATCAAGAAGCAAAGACGGCTTTCAAAATAGATGTAAGAGATGTGAGAAGAAGGCGAGGAAAAAGATATAGGAGGAAATAGATGGATAGAGATAAGAAGGCTCCAAAAGGGGTTGTAGAGCTTATTCGGATGATTAGTAGATTAGGACCGGAGGAGTTCTTAGGGATTTGTAAGATTTTAGGGGTTAAGATTTATATAGAAGATTTAGAAGAGGAGAAAAGAGAGGAAGAACGTAGTAGTGCGGCCGAGGCATCGAACGATTCAAAAGTTAATAGAACGGAAGATTCGAACTTTAAAAAAACTCCGCGCAAAGGTGAATTTATGATTCGTGATGCGATGGATAGGATTATTGAATTGAATAGAACGCAACGTAGAAATTTGAAAAAGTTGTTGCGCGCTGCCACTAAAGGAGGCAAATAAAATGGCTGTTAAACCAGTTTTTGAAATTGATTTTGAGGATAAAACTTGTGAAGAATGCGGCCAGGTCAGAGATTCCTTTTCTTTTTTAAAGACTAAATCTTTCTTATTTCCAAGTGGATATGTAAATATATGTACTAAATGTTTGGCCGCGCGCCTTCAACGTAGTGACTTTGACTGGAATATAATGGATAAGATTTGCCAGTATTTAGATATTCCTTTTGACGTGAAGAGGTTTGAAGAATTGAGGAAAATGCACTCCGATGATGCGGAGGGCATTCTAAAAGCCTATAACTTAATTTGCTTTAGCGGAGAATATGAAGATATAGATTGGACTTCTTATAATGATGCTTATAAAGAATTGGAACGGAATGGCGCGCTTATAGATGCAGTCCCAGGATTGGCAGATGAGCAGAGGCGTAAACTTCAAGAAAAATGGGGTTTTAACTATGATGAAGAGGCTTTGAACTATTTAGAGAACTTATATGATGGATTACTTTTGACTCAGAATATCAATGGCGCACTTCAAGGTGACCAAGCACTTAAGATTTGTAAAATTTCTTATGAGATTGATTGTAGAATTAGAGAAGGCGCCGACTTTGATAAACTTCTTGCCTCTTATGATAAGTTGGTTAAAACTGGAGAGTTTACTCCAAAGAATGTAAAAAATGCTAGCGACTTTGAATCAATGGGCGAATTAGTGCGCTGGCTTGAAAAAAGAGGCTTTGTTAATAATTTCTACGATGGAGAAACAAGAGATATAGTTGATGAGACTATAAAGAATATACAGAGTTGGAATCAACGATTGTATACGAACGAAAGTGGTATTGGCGATGAAATTTCTCAACGTATACAGGCTTTGAAGACGGCGGCAGAGCTAGAATCGTATTATGATTTAGACCAAGATGTAGAAAGCTATGATGACTACGAAAATGATGGTTTTGAACAGCTTTATTCTGAGGATGATAGTTTCATTGCTGATATAGAAGATAGGGGGTAAGTATGCAGGAAAAGAAGAAAAAAGTTATACTTAGCTCTAGACAAGAATTAATGCGCGATGAATTTGTTGAACGTGCAGAGCGCGACGGCATAGAATTAGAGAAAGGGGCCGTATTAACCAACGAGTATTTGGAAAGAAATTATGACGATATTGCTCGTTGGGTCAATTTATTTACTGCTTATCCTGATTATTATTTAGACTTAATACGGCCCGCAGACTCTGAATTTAGTTTATTCTTTTATCAGCGTTTTACTTTAAGAGTTTTAATGCGCTTTAAGGATGTGTTTATTACCGCGCCCCGTGCATTTTCAAAATCATTTATTACAATACTTGCGCTTTTCTTACAATGCGTTTTTATACCAGGGCGCAAAGTGTTCATGTGCGCGAATACAAAACAACAGGCCGCGCAAATCACTAAAGAAAAGATTTATGAAATATATGACCATTGGCCCTTACTTAAAAAAGAAGTTGTTGGCTGGGAGTTAAGTGATATGCCCGGTAACTTTGGTAAGGACTATGTAACTCTTAAATTTAGAAATGGTTCTGTATTTGATGTAGTACTTGCTGGAGATGCAGCGCGCGGAGGCAGAAGACACGGTGGAGAGATTGATGAGATTCGAGACGGTGATGAAGATGCTATAAACTCAGTAGTTATTCCGTTAGTAAACGTATCTCGTAGACTTCCAAATAATACAGTTAATGAGAAGGAGCCTAATCAACAAATAATTGCAACTACTTCTGCGGGAAGTAAAACTTCTTTTGCTTATGACCGCTTAATTGATACTTTTGAAAATGCAATTATTGACCCACAACATGCTTTCATGTTTGGATGCGACTGGCGGCTGCCCGCCATGCATGGACTTATTGATAAACAATATATTAATAAATTAAAGATGAGTCCTTCTTATAATGCCGAGTCTTTTGCTACAGAGTATCTATCTCTTTGGCAAGGTTCTAGTGAGGATGCATGGTTCTCTTACGAGAAACTTTCTAAATATCGGAAATTAAAAAATCCAGAAACGCACGCAATTAATAGACCCGCTTCAGAACAATTCTACTTAATTTCAGTGGACGTAGGTCGAATTTCTGACCAGACCGCAGTATGTATTTTTAGAGTTAATATAGCGAAGGGTAAATTTTATACTACTTTAGTTAATTTAATTGTCTTAGGAAGAACGCCTCAGACTAAACCTTTCTCCATTCAAGCGAGAGATTTGAAACAAATTATGTTAAAGTTCAATCCGCGCGAAGTCGTAATTGATACGAATGGATTGGGTGTCGGTTTAGCTGATGAGATGATTAAGCCGCAATATGATGAATTGGGACAAACATTGCCGGCTTACGGGTTTATTAACGATGATAATTATAAAAAAATTCAACCCAAAGATGCGCCCAAAATTCTATATGGAATTAAAGCTAATGGGCCGCTTAATTCAAAAATACATGGTAACTGTTATTCAAGATTAACTAGTGGTCTTGTTCGATTTTTAATAAAAGAGCAAGAAGCAAAGAGTGCTTTGCTGGCTACGAAGTTAGGTCAAAAAATGACAACTGAGCAAAGGGTCATGCGACTTATGCCACATGAAATGACTACAAAATTATTTGAAGAAATGAGTAATTTACGTTTAAAAAGAACTGGCGCGAGTTTAGATATAGTACTTGAAAGAATTAATTCTCGTTTCCCCAAGGATAAGTATTCATCTTTTTCTTATGGACTTTGGAGAATTAAAGAACTTGAAGAGGAATACTATCAATCTAAGCATAGACGTCGGGGAACTAATCGTAAATTAGTTTTCTTTACGGGAGGAAGATAAATGGATAGAGACAAAGACAAAGAGTTTCTAACTACTTTTTCAAACTCCTATACCAACATGATAGCTACTAATGATGCTTCTTATTCTGGTTTAAGTAATGGTTCTTTCTTGTATAGAAGAAAACCTTTTAAAGAATATACTTTAGAAGAAATTGAAAAAATAATTGAGTCTGGTTCTTTAGAAGAAAAGGTCAGACTTTCTCGTAATTATTTCAATAAAGGTGGGTTTTATGCAAGAATTTTATTACATTATGCTACTTTATTAAAATACACGGGTTTGTTAATTCCGAATCCAAGTTTTGGCAAATCTCTCTCCGAACCGTATATAATTAAAAAGTATAATAGTGCAATAAACTTTATTGATAAAGCCGACCTACCATTACTTTTTACCGAAATAGCCATTCGTGCATTGCGCGATGGAGCATATTTTGGCATTATAAGTTCAATCACTAATGAATCTATAGTTTTAATAAACTTACCTGCTTCTTTTTGTCAATCTAGATTTAAAGATGAGTCAGGAAATGATTTAATTGAATTTAATGTTGCTTATTTTGATACTATCACGGATCGAGAAAATAGAAGAAAAGCTTTAAAGGCTTATCCGAGAAAAATTTCTGATTGGTATAGAAGATATAAGTTAGGAAAAGTTAAAAGTAGTTGGATTTTTGTACCCGCTGAGATGGGAGTATGTATACCATTCTTAAATGGCGAGCCAGCGTTTTTAAACATAATTCCTGCCGCGATTGAATATGACCAAGCAAGAGATATTAATAAAGAAAGGGATTTAGAAGAAATTCGTAAAATTATTGTTGAAAAAATACCTCATCTGCAAGATGGTGAACTATTATTTGAACCAGATGAAGCAGCAGTAATGCATCAAGGAACTGTTAAAATGATGAAGGGAAATCCCAATGTTTCCGTTTTAACAACTTATGCTGATGTAGATGCGATTGTTTCTAAAACTTCAAATGATAATTCGACTAGTAGTATTGAAAAAGCCATGACGAATATTTATTCTGAGGCTGGTACTAGTCCACAGTTATTTGGAACAGAATCAAACTTATCATTAGAAACTTCTATTAATAATGATATGGCATTAATGATGGTATTAGCACGGAAAATGTCTCGCTTAATTACTTTCTTAATTAATGATAAATTTGGTAATACGAATATTTCTTTTAAATATACAATTCTTCCTATAACTTATTATAATGAAAGTAAATATATTGAAAATTCATTAAAAATGGCTAATTCTGGCTACAGTTTCATTCTGCCCGCATTGGCTATGGGTATTTCCCAAAAAGAGCTTGGTAATATTAAAGATTTAGAAAATGACGTTTTAGATTTGAAAGAAAAACTAATTCCGCTTAGTACTTCTTATACAGAGTCTGGAAATAGTCCTGGCCGCCCAGAGAAGCCCGCGGAAGAAAAAAGTGCTAAAACGATTGCTAATGAGAAATCATTAGATGGTGGAGGTACAAGTGTCAATGGATAAAAATTTAACTAAGTTTTCTCTTTCTCTTTATGGTGATATAACTGCTTATAACGATGTTATTTCTAAAGCAAGATGCCGCATTTTTTATAAATATGGCAATCGAAATGGCACTTATATTACGGATGAGTTTGCAGAACAGTTAATTTCTACTATCCCATATGCGCCGGTTAAAGGCATTTATGATAGTATGGAAAATGATTTTACAGACCATGGACATCAACGTCATGAAGGCAGAATTTATGGAATTGTACCTTTTGAACCAAATTTTGCTTGGGAAAAACATTTAGATGACGATGGTGTAGAAAGAGAATATGCTTGTGTAGATGTATTATTATATACTGGTATATATAAGCAAGAAGCTTTAAATATAGTTAATTGTTCTCAATCTATGGAATTGTATGCAGATTCAATTGATGGTGAATGGAAATATATTGATGGAAAAAAATACTTTGTTTTTAATAAAGGTTGTTTTTTAGGATTGCAAGCTCTAGGTGAGGATTATGAGCCTTGCTTTGAGGGCGCCGCCTTCTATTCACTTTATGAATCAATTCAAAATTTAGTTACTAGAATTGAGCAATTTGAATTACAAACAAAACAAAGTATAGGAGGAGAAAAGCATATGAATTTTAAACTTTCTGATAATCAGAAGTATGATATGATTTGGACTCTTCTAAATTCTAGATTCAATGAAGAGAATGGATATATTATGGACTACGCTGTATGCGATGTTTATGATAATTATGCCATTACTTTTAATTATGGATCTAAAGATTATGAAAGAGTTTATTATTCGAAGAATGATGAAACCGATTCTCTTGAAATTACTCAAAGAGAGAAGTGCTACATCGTAGATATTAATGAAGAAGAGAAACGTGCTTTAAAGGTACTGCAAGAAATGAATGGCGGAACCTATGAGAAAATTGACGAAGTAGTCAATGGTCTGAAGGAAGAAAATGAAAACTTTAGCCAGAAAATTGAAGAGCACGTTGGACAAATCTCGACTTTAGAACAGGAAAAGGGTGAAATCGAGACTGAACTCAATGAAGTTAAAGAAAATTATTCGAACTCTTTAGAGCAAATAACTACTTTAACTGAGAGTAATCAAGAACTAGAAAACTTTAAGGCTGCTGTTATTAAAGAAGAAAAAGAAAGCATTATTGAACGCTATGCACAAGTGTTAGATAATGAAGTTGTTGATTCTTTTAGAGAGAAGTTGGAAGATATGACGGCTGATGAGTTGGATAAAGAGTTGGCTTATACATTAGTTCAATCCCAACCAACACTTTTCACTAATAAAGAAGAAGAAGGATATACTCCTAAGGATGATGTGTCTCCTAGTGGTATAGAAAGTATTCTTACTAAATATAGAGATAGATAAACGGAGGATTTATTATGGCTGATAAAAGACTTGTAATTGATGGATTCGGTCAGGTAGAATTAAATCAAGTAAGCTTCCGTAGAGATGGTCGTATTGAGGCTCAGTGCGCACTTGATGCTACTGATTTTGCTTCCGTTCCGGCTGAAAATGGAATGCTGCTTGCTATAGACAGAGTTAATAGAACTGTTAAGTTCCCTACCGCTGCCAATGCCGCAAAGATGCCAATTGCTTTAAACTATACAACAGAGCATATGTATGATGAGAGAGCTAATGCTCTGAAGGATTTCAAGCTTGAGAGAGGAACTTTCCTTCCTAGACTTGGTTTCCTTTCTGTAGGTGAGCTCTTTACAACTAACTGCATCTGCATGGATGATGAGGACTTTGCTGATGAGGCTGCACTTGCTGCTGCCACTACTGCAACTGCTCTTGCTACTACTCCACTTTATGGTGGAATTAGTGACATGGGAGCTATTAAGGTTTCTGATACAAAGCCAAGTGCTGGTCCGGTACTGCTTGTTGTTGAGAAGACCACAATGCCGGATGCTCAGTTTGCTCTGAAGTTCCAGGTTCTTGAAGCATAATAGGGAGGTATGAAGAATGACTATTAAAGAAATGAAAGA
>OCVV011244854.1_pt1 | contig 11665 bp, 6 predicted proteins | sample 1539721 | NCBI WGS metagenome assembly OCVV01 (sample SAMN02144230, study PRJEB22623) | gut metagenome | biome: sheep rumen | host: Ovis aries | place: New Zealand | reverse complement strand
AGATCGGCAAGGCGTTCCGCAACGAGATCGTCGCCCGCCAGTTCATCTTCCGGATGAAGGAATTCGAGCAGATGGAGATGGAATTCTTCGTCCGCCCGGGCACCGAAATGGAGTGGTTCAAGGCTTGGAAGGAGAACCGGATGAAATGGCACGTCAACCTCGGGATGGGCGCGGAGAATTACCGCTTCCACGACCACGAGAAACTCGCCCACTATGCCAATGCGGCGACCGATATCGAGTTCCATTTCCCCTTCGGATTCAAGGAGCTGGAAGGCATCCATTCCCGTACCGACTTCGATCTGGGCAACCATCAGAAACTCTCCGGCAAGAAGATCCAGTACTACGATCCCGAGACCGGCGAGAGCTATGTCCCTTACTGCGTGGAGACTTCCATCGGCGTGGACCGTATGTTCCTCGCGGTGCTGAGCCACTCCTACAAGCAGGAGCAGCTTGACAACGGTGAGACCCGCGTGGTTCTTTCCATCCCCGCCCCGCTCGCCCCGGTGAAGGTCGCCATCCTGCCGCTCGTCAAGAAGGACGGTCTTCCCGAGAAGGCCCAGGAAGTCGTGGACCTGCTGAAGTACGATTTCGCCTATCAGTATGACGAGAAGGATTCGATCGGCAAGCGCTATCGCCGTCAGGATGCCGTGGGCACGCCTTTCTGCGTCACCGTTGACCACGATACCCTCGCCGACGGCACCGTGACCCTCCGCGACCGTGACACGATGGAGCAGACCCGCGTAAAAATAGAAGACCTCCCCGCCATCATCGGCGCGAAGGTCAATATGTCCAACCTCCTCAGAGGTCTGTAGTCGGGTTAATTCAGTTCTACGACTTTGTAATGAGTGGATCCCAGGCCGTTCTCTTCGGCCCGGGAGAGAATCCGGATGCCGTGGCGCGCGTTGATGCGCTCGATGAGGGCCTTCGTGTCATTTCTCTCTCCGGAGTGATTTCCCGGGTGAAATAGACGATCGAGGTTGCGTCGTCCGACTCCGTCGGGGCAACCTTGTTGCCTTTTGCGGAAGAGCCGCAGGCCGCAGCGATCAGGATGACCGGCAGGTGTGCCAGGATGCTGTGGATGCCCTTTTTCATAATGATTGAATACGGGGATTATTTGATTTTGGCCTGGTAGTGCTCGATTCCGATGGCGGCCAGGTCGTGGATGAGGGCGGAAGAGACGCTGATCTGGTACTTCTTGGAGAAGAACTGGATGCGATAGCGGGTGACGGGGTCAAAGAGGAAGAGGGTGAGCGGGGTCGGACCCTTGTGACTCTTGACGAGTTTGACGAGGTTCTCCCGGAAGGAGGCGTTGAGCATCGAAGTGGTGATGTCGATCTGGAAGTTCTCAATCCGGTCCGTGGAAACATTGCCCAAAAGGGTCATCTTTTTGATATTAATCGCATACGGCGGTTTTTCCGGAGCTTTTTCCCCGTCCCGTTTCGGGAAGAACCGCGGCTTGATTTCACAGTCCACCAGAATCTTCTCCAGGTCCTTGCAATAGGGCAGGAAGGCTTCGTAATCCTTGCCGAAGAGCTTGAATTCGTAGCTTCCGCTGAAATCTTCTACCTTGACGATGGCATAGGGCCTCCCGGTCCGTCCCGTCTGTGCATTGACGGAGGTCACGATACCGGCGACGCTCAACTTCATCGGGGGCTTCTGCTTTTCTTCGCACTCGGTCAGAAGGCCGGGAATCTCTGAGAGCGTCGTGGAGGCGAAGGTTTTGATTTCGAATTCGTAAGGATCCAGCGGATGCGACGACAGGTACATTCCAACCAGTTCCTTTTCGTCCTGCAGGATCTTCATCTGGTCCTCCGTCCCGCCGAAGAACGGGAGTTCGGGCCGTTCCGGAGTCATTTCCTCCATATCTCCGAAAAGGCTTGTAGCCGCATCCAGCGTGTCTTTGCGGAAATTGTCCCCGTAAGTATAAAGGTCGTCGATGAACAGGTTCCCGCTCTTGGTCAGGAGGAAGAACTGCGTTCTGCGGACGTCGAAGCTGTCGAAGGCCCCCGCCTTGACGAGGGTTTCCAGGCCCTTCCGGTTGACCGTTCCGCCCATCCGCTCGACAAAGTCCCAGATATCCTTGAACGGGCCTTTCTCCGACCGGTTGGAGATGATGGCGTCCACGACATTGGAGCCGAAGCTCTTGATGCTCCCGAGTCCGAACCGGACATTGCCGTCGTGGTTGACGGTGAAGTGCGCGGAACTTTCGTTCACATCCGGGCTCAGCACCTTGATGTCGTGGCCTTTGCAGTCGTCCATTATCTTCTTGATTTCGTCCATACTCTTGGCGCAGTTGAGGCAGGAAGCGAAGAATTCGGACGGATAATGGCATTTGAGCCAGCCGGTCTGGTAGCTCACCCAGGCATAGCAGGTCGCGTGCGACTTGTTGAAGGCGTACTGGGCGAATTTCTCCCAATCCTTCCAGATCTTGTCCAGCACCTTCTCGGGATGGCCATTGGCGATGCCGCCCGACATAAACTTGTCCTTGAGCGACATCAGGGTCTCGATCTGCTTCTTGCCCATCGCCTTGCGGAGCTTGTCAGCCTCGCCCTTGGTGAATCCCGCGAGTCTCTGGGACAGAAGCATCACCTGCTCCTGATAGACCGTGACGCCGTAGGTCTCCTCCAGATAATCCTTCATATCGGGAAGGTCATATTCAATCTTTTCGAGACCGAGTTTGCGGTTGACGAAGTCCGGGATATAATCCATCGGGCCCGGCCGGTAGAGGGCGTTCATAGCGATCAGGTCCTCGAAGCGCTCGGGGTGGAGCTTCTGGAGCCAGGTTTTCATTCCCTCCGATTCGAACTGGAACACGCTCGTGGTGTCGCCGCGGCCGTAGAGCTCGTAGGTGGGTTTGTCGTCGATCGGAATGGCTTCGATGTCGATGTCTTTGCCGTAGCGTTCTTTGATCAGGTCCAGGCAGTTGTGGATGATCGTGAGGGTGATCAGGCCCAGGAAGTCCATCTTGAGCATACCGACCTCCTCGATGAAATGGCCGTCGTACTGGGAAGTACGGACGTCCAGTCCGGTTTCCTTATCCTTGGAAAGGCAGATCGGCAGGAAATTCGTCAGGTCTCCGCGGCCGATGATCGTCGCACAGGCGTGCACGCCCACCTGACGGACCGTTCCTTCCAGGGCCTGGGCATACTTCAGAACCTCTTTATTGAGTTCGGAGCCGTTCGCCAGCTCCTCCTTGAACTCCGGAACGAGACGGTAGCAGTTCGCGAGGGTGATTTTGACATCGGTGTCCTCCAGACCCTTCTGGAAGGTCTTCTTGACCCGGACTTTCTGCCCGTCCACTTCCTCATCGACATCCTTTTCGATCTTTTTGAAACCTGGCTTCAGCTCATCCAGCTTCTCGTTGAAGGGGTACTCTTTTTCCACCTTCTCGCTGAGCCGGTCGGGGACCATCTTGGTCAGTCGGTTCGACTCTTCGATTGTCACGTGGCTGATGCGGGCGACATCCTTAATGGCGCTCTTGGCGGCCATCGTTCCGAATGTGATGACCCGGGAAACGTGGTCGGCGCCGTACTTCTTCTCGACATATTCGTGGGCCTTGGTGAGGTCCTCGAAGTCCACGTCGATATCCGGCATCGAGATACGGTCCGGATTGAGGAAGCGCTCGAACAGGAGGTTGTACCGGATCGGATCCAAATTAGTGATCTTCAAGCAGTAAGCAACCACGGAGCCAGCGGCGGAGCCACGGCCCGGGCCGACCATCGATCCCATTGCGCGGGATGCGGCGATATAGTCCTGGACAATCAGGAAGTAGTCCGGGAAACCCATCCGGCAGATGGTCTTGAGCTCGAAGTCGATGCGCTCTTCCTGCTCCTGGGTCAGCGTTTCCCCATACCGTGCGTGGGCGCCCAGATAGGTCAGATGGCACAGATAGGCCACCGAGTGGCAGAATCCGTCCCCGCGGTACACGCCCTTCTTGTCGCACCGGCCGGCATCGATGATGTCCTTGTACTTTTCGAGGTATTGGTCAATGTTCTTCTCGAAGTCCGGGTCGATCTCATACACCGGCAGGATCGGGTCCTTGTCGATGCTGTAGGACTCGACCTTGTCCAGAATTTCGATCGTATTGGAAATCACTTCCGGATGACCCGGGAACAGGGCCGCCATCTCCTCCTCGCTCTTGATATATTCCTCCTGCGTGTAGCGGAGGCGGTCTTCGTCATCGATGTAAGCGTTGGTCGTCAGGCAGATGAGCCTGTCGTGCACCGGCCCGTCCTCCTTGCGGACGAAATGGGCGTCATTGGTCGCAATGACCTTCACGCCGTGCTTCTCAGCCAGCTCGAAGATGGCCTTGTTGACGATCGTCTGGCTGTGATAGACGCTGATGACCTTCTCGTAGGCGGTGGGCGAAAGCCCCTGCACCTGCGTCTTGTGGAGCATTACTTCGAGGTAATAATCATCGCCGAATACTTTCTTGTACCACCGGATGATCTCGTCCGCCTGCTTCATATCTCCCGCCTGGATGGCGCGGGGCAGTTCCCCGGCCAGGCAGGCTGAGGAGCAGATCAGGCCCTCGTGGTACTTCTCGATCACTTCGCGGCTGACCCGGGGACGGTAATACATCCCCTCGATGTGTGCCGTGGAGACGATCTTCACGAGATTCTTGTAACCGGTCTCGTTCTTGGCCAGGAGGATCAGGTGGTAGTATCCCTTTTCCTTCAGCCGGTGGTCGCCCTTGGACACATAGATCTCACAGCCGATGATGGGTTTGACGGACGGGTTTTCCTTGGCATACTTGAAGAACTCCTTCACCCCGTACATATTCCCGTGGTCCGTAATGGCCAGCCCGGGCATACCGAGCTCTATTGCCCGTTTGAATAGGTTTTTGATGGAGGATTGGCCGTCCAGAATGGAATATTGGGTATGTACGTGCAGGTGAACGAATGCCATGGCAATAATAGTTAGGGGAACAAATATAACATTTGTTCCCCTAAACCGCAATACCGGAAACCGGCAAGTTGACTAATTTTTTACTGTCGCTTGGCGAGTTTGAAGCCAAGTTTCAGATTGTCATATCCGTCGGCGAGCGAGGTGATGGTCCCGATGGTGGAAGAATACTGTCCGGCCAGGGAGGAGAGTTTCTTGAGGACGGTCAGCATTTTGTTGGCGGGGAAGACCATATCGGCGCCGGTAAGGGTCGAATTGAGGTTTCCGGTCATCGACAGATACTTGAGCGTCTTGCCGAACTGGAGGGTGACGGTCTTTTCCGCCTGGCCTACGGTGTAGGTTCCGTTGAGCGGAATATTCTTGACAAGCATAACGAAGGTGCCCTGCGTGTTGTCGGCGCCCGGAGTGAAGGAAATGGTGAACAGGCCGGGCTGAATGCCGAACTGGCTGAGCTTCTGGTCGATCTTGGACTCGATGCCGGAGGTGACGGCCGTGCCTGCAATGTTCTGGAGGACGCCGCCCTCGGAGCTGGAGACGCTGACGGCGATGCCGTTATAGGAGTATGTCCCGTTGAGGCTGATGGGGGCCGAATAGACCGACCCGGCGAGGGAGTTGACGAGGTTGCCGATGGTACCGGCGGCGCCGGATCCGTTTCCGCCCAGGAGGCTCTGAAGGAGTTGGGCGTGGGCCTGGGTGCCGGCGAGCAGCAGGGCGGCCGAGGCGAGGAGAGCTGTGATTTTTTTCATTTCGTAGTGTTTTAATAATAAATAACTTCGTTTATTCTTCCGCATCGTCCCGCCATCCCTGGGCGCGGATGGGAAGCTCGACTCCTTCCGGTGTCACAAGGACGGCGCCGACCTCTTCCTGGGCCAGGTGGCCGATGATGTCGAAGGTCTGGAATTCGCGGCGGAATTTTTCCATCTGGAGGATGGGGATGGTGAAGAGCAGCCGGCAGTCGTCGCCGCCGTTGAAGGCGGCCGAAACAGGGTCGATGTCGAGCCGCTTGCCCAGGTCGAAGGAATTGCCCTCGAAGGGAATCTTGTCGGCATAGATCTTTACGCCGAGGCCGGTGTCGCGGGAGAGGCGTTTGGCGGTGTCGGACAGCCCGCGGCTGATCCAGTACCCGCCCGAGGGGTAGATTTCTTCTTTCTCAAGCCTGGCGGGAAGATCCGCAGAGAGTTCGGGCTTGAGATAGTCTCCGATGATCATACGGTATTTTTCCAGGTCCGTTATCTCGCGTTCCAGGGCCTGCATTCCGAGGTAGGACGCTCCGAGGGGGCCGCTTACGCAGACAAGGTCCTTGCTCTTGGGTTTGGGGCGCCGGACCATCGTGAGTTTGGGCGTCTCTCCGGTGGCGGAGAGGCTGATGGCAAGGCCGTTGAGGGAAGGACCGAGGTCGAGGTCCACATCGGCGTAGCCGAATTCCGCCGCCGCGGTTACCATACCCGTCCAGAGTTCTTCAATCTCCTTGAAATCCAGTTTGGACGACACGCCGAGCCGGACCTGGAGCGTCCTGGGGCGGGAGAGCGAGGCGTAGAGCCTTCCCGTCACCTCGGTCACGCATTTGTACCCGAGGTGCTTCAGCGGGAAATATACCAGGTTGAAGTCCATCCCCTCCAGGAAGAGTGCGGAAGCCGTGAAGACGCTCCCTCCGCTTCCTTCGAAGCGGGAGTGACACTTTCTTTTGTATTTGGACACAAGATATAATGCGTCCAGCGCCGCTTCCCTTCCCAAATCCGCAAATCGTTTTTCCGCCATATATGATCTTTCTGTTATTCTCAACCCTTTATCATTCTCGGCCCAGCACTGTCATTCCGGAGCTTGTCTCCGGAATCTTTTCAAATTTATACAAAATTAACTATTTTTGTGCGGATAAAGCATATCGATATGAAAAAAATCCTGATTTCCATTCTGGCGGTCCTCGTTGCCGCCCCCGTATTTGCCAAGAAGGCGGAAACCCCCGCCATGGTATCTGTAATATCCTATAATATCCGCCACGGCAAGGCCAAGGACGGAACCAATTCCTGGGAATTCCGCTATGCCACTTCCGCGATGATGGTCGAAGACCAGAAGCCGGACCTGATGGGTGTCCAGGAGGCGTTGGAGATCCAGGTCAAATACCTGGAAGAATATACCAACGGCTACGGATACATCGGCGTCGGCCGGGACGACGGCAAGAAGAAGGGCGAGCAGATGGGCATATTCTATAATAAGAAAAGCATCAAGGTGATCAAGTGGGGAACATACTGGCTCTCCGAGACGCCCGACGAACCTTCCTTCGGCTGGGATGCCAAATGCCGCCGGAGCGCTACCTGGGCGCTGCTGAAGGACAAACGCAGCGGCAAGAAATTCTTCTATGTCAATACGCACCTCGATCACATCGGCGTAGAAGCCCGTTCCAAGGGGCTCAAGCTGGTGCAGGACAAGATCGCCGAGATGAATCCCCAGGGATGGCCGCTCATCCTGTCCGGCGACTTCAACATCGAGCCTGACAACGCCGCCATTGCGGAACTCGACAAGACGATGCAGAGCGCCCGTGACGTGGCCGCCAAGACCGACCGCCACGGGACATTCAACGGATGGGGCAAGAAGAACCCCGAATCCATTATCGATTACATTTACTTCTCCGGATTCCGCCGCTGCGTCTCCTATGAGACGATTACCAAGGAATATGGCGGCCGCAAATTCATTTCCGACCACTATCCCATCAAGGCGGTTCTGGAGTTCTAGGAAGCCCTTATAACGCAAAAGAAAGCCCGGCTCAATCGTGAGTCGGGCTTCTTCGTTATATGGAACCGGGTCAAGCCCGGAGTCCGCTACTTCTTGGCAGCTTTGCGCTTGGCTGCTGCGAGGGTGGCGTCATACATAATCGGGGTACCGATCATAATGGAAGCGTAGGTTCCGATGAGCACACCGAGGCAGAGGGCCACCGCCAGACCGCGGATCGATTCACCGCCCCAGATCGCGATGGCGATCATCGGGAGGAGGGTCGATACAGAGGTGTTGACCGTACGGGTCAGGGTGGCGTTCAGAGCCGTGTTGACGGTCTCCTGGAAGTCTGCATTGGGATGCAGGCCGCGCTGCTCGCGGATACGGTCGAAGATAACCACGTTATCGTTGATGGCATAACCGATGATGGTCAGGATAGCCGCGATGAACGTCTGGTCCACATCGAGGTTGAACGGCAGGATGCCGGTGAACAGCGAGAAGAAACCGATGACGATGATGGCGGTATGGGCCAGCGAGACGACACCGCCGAGACCCCAGGTCCATCCCTTGAACCGGATGGCGATGTAACCGAAGATCACCAGAAGGGCGAGGAGCACGGAAATGATGGCGCTCCGCTGGATATCCTTCGCGATGGTCGGACCCACCTTGTCGGAGGAGATGATACCGTTCGGGTTGTTGAGGGTGTTGGTGAAGTCTTCCAATCCGAGCTCCTCTTTGTAGAAGGGCTTGAGGGCGTTGAAGAGTTTGGCCTCGATCTCGGTATCGACGGCGGAGCTCTCTTCATTGACCTTGTACTGGGTGGTGATCTTCATTTGGCTGTCGCCACCGAACTGCTTGACCTCGACGGCACCGTCGAACTCGGCCTCGGTCGCCTTGCGGACATTCTCGGCGGTGACGGCCTGGTCGAAGCGGACCACATAGGTACGGCCGCCCGTGAAGTCAACGCCATAGGTGAAGCCCTTGATGCCGATCGACAGGATCGAGATCACGATGAGGGCGCCGGAAATGATGTAGGACCACTTGCGGGCACCGATGAAGTTGACGTGGGTGTTCTTCAGGAAGTTCCTGGTGAAGGAAGTGGAGAGCGAGATGGTCTTGCCCTTCTTGGCGCGGTCGTCGAAGATCAGCCTCGTGATGAAGATGGAGGTCAGCACGGAGGTGACGATACCGATGATCAGCGTGGTGGCGAAGCCCTTGACGGGGCCGGAACCGAAGAAGAAGAGGATCAGACCGGTCAGCAGCGTCGTCACCTGTCCGTCGATGATGGCGGAGTAAGCGTTGGAATAACCGTCAGCGACAGCCTTTCCGAAGCCCTTGCCGGCGGCGAGCTCTTCCTTGATACGCTCATAGATAATCACGTTCGCATCCACGGCCATACCCAGGGTCAGGACGAGACCGGCGATACCCGGGAGGGTCAGCACGGCGCCGAACGAGACAAGGGCTCCGAAGAGGAAGAGAACGTTGCACAGCAAAGCGACATCCGCGACGAGGCCGGCTCCCTTGTAGAAGAGAACCATATAGACCAGGACGAGGAGGAATGCGATGACGAACGAAATGAGACCGGCGCGGATGGAAGCGCTACCCAGTGAAGGACCGACCACCTGCTCCTGGATGATGGTCGCAGGGGCGGGGAGTTTACCCGACTGGAGGACGTTGGCAAGGTCCTGGGCCTCCTGGACATCGAAGTTGCCGGTAATGGAGGAGTTGCCTCCGGTGATTTCGTTTTGCACATTCGGATAGGAATACACGAGACCGTCGAGGACGATGGCAATCTGCTTGCCGATATTCTCCTTGGTCATACGGGCCCAGATGCCGGCGCCTTCCGCATTCATACGCATCGAGACCGAAGGGTTGCCGCTGCCCTGGCGGGCGCCGCCGTATTCGACCTCGGCGTTGGTAACGGCGCCGCCGTCGAGCGGGGCCTTTCCGTCGGTCGTGTTGGCCTTGATGGCCACCAGTTCATAGTAGCTTCCGTCCTTGATCATCTCGGACGGCTTGACGGTCCACAGACCGCGGAAGCCAACCGGAAGTTCGTCGGAGACCATAGCCAGGTACTTGGTGATGGTCGCGGTATCGACGGCCGAGGCAAAGCCGAGGCAGGCGCTGTTGTAGCCGCTTGGCTTGAGGATCGAGAGAAGCGGATTGGTCACCTTGACGCTGTCCTCTTCGGAGGAAAGCTTGGCAGCGAGAGCCTGGTCGGCCGCATAGAGGTCGATCTCGTTGGCCGTGAACGTGGGCCAGAACTCGAGGGAAGCCGTTCCCTGGAGGAGCTTGCGGACACGCTCAGGATCCTTGACACCCGGAAGTTCGATGAGGATCTTGCCGGAGTTACCCACCTGCTGGATGTTCGGCTGGGTGACGCCGAAGCGGTCGATACGGTTACGGAGCACATTGAAGGAGTTGGCGACGGCGGTCTCAGCCTCTTTCTTGAGGACGGAGACGACCTGATCGTCGGTGGACTCGGGTGAGACCTTCTCCTTGAGCTCGTAGTTGCCGAAGATCTCGGCGAGCCGGCGGCCATTTCCGTCGGTCTTCCACGCATCGGCGAAGAGGGTGATGAAGTCGGTTGCGGTGTTCACATTCTTGGAACGGGCCGTAGCGATCGCTTTCTGGAAGTCGGGATCGGAGGCATTGCTGCCCGCGAGGGCCTTCACGAGGTCTTCGAGCTGCACCTGCAGCATAACGTTCATACCGCCCTTGAGGTCCAGACCCAGGTTGATTTCCTTCTCCTTCACATCCTGGAACGTATATTTGAAGAACACGTCCTCATTGCTGATGGAGTCAACGTAAGCTCTGTTTTTGATGGCCGATACGGAGTCGATGACGAATTCTTTGAATTCTTCCGGCGTACCTGCCGCGGCAACGAACTTTTCGGCTTCCATCCTGGCATTCTCAGCAGCTTTCTTCTCCTGAATGCGGGTGATCGCGGTGAAGGAAAGCTGCCAGATGCAGGCGATGGCGATAAGAATCGCTACCAGTCTGATTGCACCTTTGCTTTGCATGTTGTCAATTATTTGTTAATTTAATATTATGCGTTGGTTTTCAAGGGGTTAAGCTGATTGCTCAGCAAAACCTCTACGAAATAGGGTACAAATTTACGATTTTTTTCCAATAATAAATGTAAAATTGGTTATTTTTGCATCCACAATTATTGCGAACCTTGAGAAAAACAGCATTATACGTCGTGGCCTTCGTCGGTGGCGTACTGGGATTCCTTGCCCGGGCGCAGGAGCCGTTGTCCGCATTTGAGGAACTGATTGCCACCCGGGAGACGGTGGCGGACTCGCTTCGCGGCGCCCTCCGGCTGCGGGAAGCGATTTCTCAGTATGAGGCGCTGCTCCCCCTGACGGAATCCACTCCGCGCGAGGCGGTCATCCGGCGCAAGATCACCGAGACCCGCCGGGCCGTGGTGATGATGGATATCTGCCGCAATCCCGAAGTGGTGGCGCGGCGGCGCTTCCCGCTGAAGGACTTTGTGCTGTATTATCCCTACAAAAACGGCAGCTGGCGGCCGGTCCCGAATTCGTTCGACGGCGGTCCTTCCGATGCGCTTGTCCAGGCGATGTATGCCCCCAAGGGCGTCAAACGGCTCTTTTATTCAGCCCCGGACGGCAGCGGAAGCCGGAATATTTATGTCTCCGAAGACCGGGATTCGCTCTGGAGCGCGCCCGCCCTGCTCGGGGAGAGTCACGTCTCGGAAGGGAATGAGATCTACCCGATGCTTTCTCCGGACGGGAAGACCCTGTATTTCGCTTCGGACGGTCTCTACGGCATCGGCGGATACGATTTGTACCGGTCGGTGTTCGATGAGGCGAGCGGCACCTGGGGTGCGCCGGAGAACCTGGGTTTCCCCTATAATTCCCCTGCCGATGATTTCCTGTTCGTCGGGACGGAGGATGGGAAATATGCGATTTTCGCTTCCAACCGCGACTGTGCGCGGGACAGCGTCTGCCTGTATGTGCTTGATCACAGCACGCTGTCGCGGGAAATCAATATTCCCGACGAAGAGCGTCTCAGGGAGCTTTGCCGG
>OCVV011230289.1_pt1 | contig 11667 bp, 11 predicted proteins | sample 1539721 | NCBI WGS metagenome assembly OCVV01 (sample SAMN02144230, study PRJEB22623) | gut metagenome | biome: sheep rumen | host: Ovis aries | place: New Zealand | reverse complement strand
GGATAAAATTAATGCATTTGGAAATCAAGAGGTAAAAAGTAATATAGAAGGTTATTTTAAATCAATTCTCCAAAATACTATGATGATTTATACTAGAATGAAAACAGAATCTAGAAATAAAATATATGCTGCTGCCAATAAATACAAAAAAACTGGAGAAGAAGCAACTAGTGCTGTTCCTACAATAGAAGAGGTAGATGATGATTTCCTTAAAGGAAAAAATATAGTAAATCAATAAAAGAAACTATAAAGTATTTTATTTTTTTCTTAAAACATGATATTATAAGAACGTAATAAATTGAGGAGGTAATAGAATGAGTGGACATTCAAAGTGGGCAACAATTCATAGAAAAAAGGGATTGTTAGATGCTGCACGTGGAAAAGTATTCCAAAAATTAGCCAAAGAAATTATGGTAGCAGCAAAAGGTGGAAGTCCTGATCCAGCACAAAATGCAGCTCTACGTTTAGCAGTAGATAAAGCAAAAGCACAAAATATGCCAAAAGATAATATTCAAAAAGCAATTGAGAAAGCTACTGGTGGAACAGATGGAGCAAATTTCGAAAGTGTAAGATATGAAGGTTATGGCCATGGTGGTGTTGCATTCATGGTTGATTGCTTAACTGATAATCGTAATCGTACAGCAGCAAGTGTAAGAAGTGCATTTACAAAAGCAGGTGGAAACTTAGGAACTGATGGCTCAGTTGCTTATATGTTTGAACGTCGTGGTTCTATCGTAATTGCTGATGCATATGATGAAGATACTATGATGATGACTGCACTAGATGCTGGAGCACTTGACTTTGAACATATAGAAAATAGTTATGTTATAACAACTGATCAAAACTCTTTTACAGCAGTAAAAGATGCTTTAGAAGCAGCTGATGTAAAAGAATTTGAACAATGCGAATTAACATATATACCAAATATGGAAGTTGAACTAGATGAAGAAGGAAAAGAAAAAATCTATAAACTAGTAGATAATCTAGAAGACAATGATGATGTTCAAGATGTATATTATAATTTAAAAGAAGATTAAAAGGAGAATATTATGGCAAATAAAGAAAAGTTAACTAAAATTAATAATGAATTAAAAGTTTTTATTAATGAATCTAGTTTCATTTCTATGAAGTGTCGTAATAAATTATTAAAGTATTTTTCAGAAGATTTTAAAGTTAATTTAGATATATCTAATTATAAAAATGTTGACTTAAAATTAAAAGAAGATGGGACTGTAATTTATAGAGAAGATACTTATAAATCAGATATTTCATCTTTTGAAGAATTAGAAGAAAGATATACTTCTTTTAAAGAAAAAGCAGAAAAATTAATATCTAAAAAAGAAATAGATTTTAATAATATGAGTAATATGAATAATGTTACTAATTTGCTTATAGTAATAGGTTTAATAATGCTATGTATTATTATCCTAATATTTGGAATTATTGCCTTAATATCAGGCGATTGGTTTGATTGTTTATGGTTTGTAGTAGTTTTTGTTCCATGGATATTTCCTAAACTAAGAAATTCTCTACAAAATAGATTAATTCAAGCCAAAAATTATTTAAAAAGCTTGCTAAAGAAAGTATAATACTTTCTTTTTTTATTTGTTTCAAATACATATTTATAGTATAATAAACGTTGGTGATATATTATGAGTAGAAATTTAAAAGCCCCATGGCGCAAATTTTATGATGGAGAAAAGGCTAATCTAGAGTATCCTGATTTTTCAGCCTATAAATTAATTGAATATACAGCAAGTAAACATCTTAATAATATTAGTTATAACTATTTTGGAAATAAAAAGACATATCATGAGTTTTTAAAACAAATTGATGAAGTAGCAAGATCTTTTAAAGCCATAGGAGTAAAGCATAAAGATGTAGTAAGTATTTGTATGCCAAATACTCCAGAAGGAATAATTTCTTTCTATGCTGCTAATAAAATAGGTGCAATAGCATCTATGATACATCCATTATCAGCAGAAAATGAAATTAAACATTATTTAAATATTTCCAAAACAGAATGGCTAATAACTATCGATTTTACAGTAGAAAAAGTAGCTAAAATAATAAAGGAAACTAAAGTAAAAAAAGTAATTAGTGTAGGTGTAGGAGAATCAATGCCAATACATCTAAAATCTTTATATGCAGCAACTAATGTTCATAAAACATTACTATCTCTTAATCCAATCAATTATTTAAATGAAGCATATAATGAATCTCATAAAAAAATGATAAGTTGGAAAGAATTTATTAGATTAGGTAAAGAATATAAAAAAGAAATAGATGATGATTTTAAAGGAAGAGATATAGCAGCAATCCTTTATTCAGGTGGTACAACAGGAACACCAAAAGGAGTTAAGTTAACTAACTTAAATCTTAATGCATCAGCTATGCAAAACTTTGAACATGTAGCTTGCTTAAAAGATAAAGATAAAGTACTTGCTATTATGCCTATATTCCATGGCTTTGGTTTAAGTGTATGTATTCATTGTGTTCAATACTTTGGTGGTACTAGTATTTTGCTTCCACAATTTAATGCTAAAACATTTGATAAAATTGTAAAAAAATATGAACCTAATGTATTAGTTGGAGTACCAACACTATTTGAAGCAATAACTAATAATAAAAACTTCAATCATATGAAATTAGACTATTTAACATGTGTCATATCAGGTGGAGATTCTCTATCAGTAGAATTAAAGAAAAAATTTGATGCATGGCTAGAAAAACATCATTCTCCAACAACTATAAGAGAAGGTTATGGACTTACTGAATGTTGTGCAGCATCATGTTTTACACCTCTAAACTACTATAGAGAGGGAAGTATAGGTATACCATATCCTGATACATATTATAAAATTGTAAAAGATGGAACTGAAAAAGAAGTACCATATGGAACACCTGGAGAGATAACAATCACAGGACCTACTGTAATGGATGGCTATATTAGAAATAGAAAAGAAACAAAACAAACTCTTCGTAAACATAAAGATGGACGTATTTGGTTACATACTGGAGATGAAGGAGTAATGGATGAAGATGGTTTTGTATACTTCAAAGGTCGTCTAAAGAGAATGATTATTACATCTGGTTATTGCGTATATCCAAATAACATTGAAAATGTAATAGATTCACATCCTAAAGTACGTATGAGTTGTGTAATAGGAATACCACATCCATATAAAGTAACTGTTGCTAAAGCTTTCATAGTTTTAAAAGATGGAGTAATGAAAACAGATGAATTATTAGATGAAATAAAAGCTTTAGTAGAACAAAACTTAGCAAGATTCTCTTGGCCATATGATTATGAATTCAGAGAAGATTTACCAAAGACAAGAATAGGTAAAATTGCTTATAATGTTTTAATGCAAGAAGAAGAAATGAAAAATAAAAATAAGAAGTTTACAGATACTAAAGAAGAGTTATTAGAACAAGTAGTTGGAGAAGACAAAACAGATGAGCTAATTAAAAAAGTAGAAGATAGATAATTCTACTTTTTTAATACAATTAAATATGATATAATTACAATAGGTGAGACTACATGAAAAAGAATAAAAAAATTAGTTTTTTATTACTAATAATAGTACTATTATTAGGAGTAGGATATGCACTATTAACTTCACAATTAAGTATTAATGGAGTATCTACTATTAATAATGCTACTTGGAATGTATATTGGAATAATGTTCAAATAGATACTGGTAGTGTAACTGATGTAACTATTCCCGCTAGAATAAAAACTGGAAAAACAGAAGTAGAATTTAATGTTAAACTTAATACACCAGGAGATTACTATGAATTTACTGTTGATGCCGTGAATGCTGGTACAATTGATGCCATGGTTGGCAGTTTTTCAAAAGGAGTATATGCATCAGATGGAATAACAGCTAAAGAATTACCAGATTATTTAGAATATACTGTTACCTACGGAGATAACAATCTCATTGAAAATAAACATTTACTTGCTGCCAATTCAACTGCAACATACAAAGTAAGAGTCTCTTTCAAAAGAGATATTAATGCTTCACAATTACCTAGTACAGATGAGAATCTTGTATTTAAGTTTGAAGTAAATTATGAGCAAGCAGATGAAACAGCTGAAGATATTTCTAATTCATTCTGTCCTGGATGTGTCTTTTTACTAGGCAATATAGATGAAGATTTCTATTATGGAGAACATGCCTCAGTTTTAACTGATGACCAATATACTGATGATTATACAGAAACAATAGACCCTGAAAGAGAAGAGTGCTTTATTGGAATGAAATTAGATAATAATAACAAAGTAGAAAAAGCGTATAATTGTGTATATGCAAATCACACACCATACTGTATAGAAGGTATAACAAGCGAATCACAAATAGAACAAAGAATTAATAGTTTATTATCAAATAATTTGTTTACACTTGATCATAATTCTAGTGCTGGATATTCCTTTGACTTTGGGGAGATAATGCTAGTTACTGTAAGTGCTAATGGTACTATTGAGTCTTATTTAAAAGAAAGTGTAGATTATGATGTTGGTGTTTGTCATGTGGATAATTCATATGATGATAGTTTTGGCCCAGCTGGAAGATTTGGACATTATTCTAGCTAAAAAGCCATAATATAAAAAATATGTTCGATATAATTGATTATCGAACTTTTTTGTTTTATAATAAATAATGGAGTTGATAAAATGTACGATTACATAATTGGAAAGATTACTAATATAAAAAATAATGCTATTGTTGTAGATAATAATGGAATAGGATACTTAGTCTATGTATCTAATCCATATTCTTTTGAGTTAAATAAAGAATATAAAGTATATATCTATCAACAAATAATGGAAGATGCTAATAACCTATATGGTTTTAAAACTATTGAAGAAAAAGAATTATTTTTAAAACTAATTAGTGTTAAAGGATTAGGTTGTAAAATGGCTCTTCCAATTCTTGCTGTAGGATCAATAGATGGAATAATGGATGCCATAGAAAGAGAGAATGTATTATATCTTAAGAAATTTCCAAAAATTGGTGATAAATTAGCTAAACAAATAGTATTAGATTTAAAAGGAAAACTAGAATTTATTGGCGTAGGAATTTCAGATGATGAAGTAGAAACATCTAATGAATTAAGAGAAGTTCTATTAGGACTAGGTTATAAAGAAAAAGAACTAAAGCCAGTACTTGCTAGAGTAGACACATCTCTTCCTATAGAAGGACAAGTAAAAGATGCCCTAAAATTATTATTAAAATAAGAGGAGGTATATATGAAAGAAGAAAGTATTATAAAAAATTATGATTTATTTGATGATAAAACCTTAGATAATACAATTCGTCCTGAATCAATAGCTGAATATATTGGACAAAACGATGTCAAAGAAAATATAAAAGTCTTTGTTGAAGCAGCTAAAATGAGAGATGAAGCTCTAGACCATGTCTTATTATATGGTCCACCTGGACTTGGAAAAACAACACTTGCTTTTATTATTGCCCATGAATTAGGTACACATATAAAAACAGCAAGTGGACCAAGTATTGAAAAAAGTGGAGATTTAGCAGCAATATTATCTTCCCTAGAACCAGGTGATGTATTATTTATAGATGAAATTCATCGTATGCCAAGATATATAGAAGAAATACTATATCCAGCCATGGAAGATTTTTCACTTGATATAATAGTAGGTAGTGAAGGAAATAGTAGAAACATAAAAATAGATTTACCTCCATTTACACTTGTGGGAGCCACAACAAGAGCGGGCGATTTATCAGCACCATTACGTGACCGTTTTGGAATAGTATCAAAGCTACAATTTTATACAATAGAAGAATTAAAAGAAATAATTAAAAGAACAGCTCGAGTATTAAAAATAGAAATAGAAGAAGATGCTGCCGAAGAATTAGCAAAACGTAGTCGTGGTACTCCAAGAATTGCTAATAGATTATTTAAAAGAGTTAGAGATTTTGCTATGGTAGAAGGAATGTCTTCTATAGATAAAGAAATAACTGAACAAGCTCTATCTAAATTAAAAGTAGATAAGATGGGACTAGATAATACCGATCATGAATTATTACTAGCAATTATTAATAAATTTAATGGTGGCCCAGTTGGTATTGAAGCTCTTGGTAGTTCAATAGGAGAAGAAGTAACAACAATAGAAGATGTATATGAACCATATCTACTACAAATGGGCTTGTTAAAAAGAACTTCACGTGGTAGAGTAGTAACAGATAAAGCATATGAAGTATTGGGAATAAAAAAGGAGAAATAATAAGATGAAGAAAAGACAAGCATTTGAAGATGTAAAAACAAAAGAAGATTTAATAAAAATGTTTCAAAAAAACATTGAATACTTAATAGAAGGCTATATAAATGATGCGACTGCAACAACAGTAATAGTCAAATCATTATCAATGACTGATGAGCAAGCAAAAAAATCTTTGTCTTTTCTTCATCATGTTGATACTAAATTAAACTTTGCTGGACAAGCAGATTTTAATAAAAGACATAAAATTCCAACTATAGTAGCTGGAATGAACTATATCATAAATCATGAAGAAGAAGTACAAGATCTATCTTTAGATGAATTAATGGTTTTAGCAAAAATATCAAGTATTGAAGATGAACAAGAATATAATAACTTACTAACTATTTATACTAAAAACATATTAAGTGAAATAACTTCTCGTGATAATAGATATGGTTTTAGAGAGTTTTTTGCAACTATCGTAGAAAAACTACATGGAGAAGGAAAAACAGAACAAGAAATATTAAAATATCTACAAAGTAATAATAATGAATCATTAATAGAAGAAGCAATAAGCTATGATAATGAACTATTAAAAAGTTGGGGGTTAAGTTAATGACAGTAGAAGAGTTCAATTATGATTTACCAGAAGAATTAATAGCTCAAACTCCTCTTAAAAAAAGAGATGAATCAAGACTATTAGTTTTAGATAAAAATACTGGTAAGATTATTCATAAACATTTTTATGATATTATCAATTATTTAAGAGAGGGAGATACCTTGGTATTAAATGATACTAAAGTATTACCTGCTAGATTAATTGGTGAAAAAGAAGAAACAAAAGCTGTAATAGAAATATTACTACTAAAAAACATTGAAAATGACATTTGGGAATGCTTAGTAAAACCAGCTAGACGTATTAAAGTAGGTACAATAGTATCTTTTGGAAATGGCAAATTAAAAGCCAAATGTATTAAAGAAGAAGATGAAGGAATAAGACATTTTGAATTATTATATGATGGAATCTTATTAGAAATATTAGAAGAATTAGGTACAATGCCACTTCCTCCATATATTCATGAAAAACTAGAAGATCAATCAAGATATCAAACTGTCTATGCTAAAGAAGTAGGTAGTGCTGCAGCACCAACTGCTGGACTTCATTTTACAAAAGAACTTTTAGAAGAAATCAAAAATAAAGGTATAAATATTGCCTACGTCACACTACATGTTGGATTAGGTACATTTAGACCTGTACAAGTAGATAATGTTGAAGACCATGAAATGCATTCAGAATATTATCATATGACTAAAGAAGTAGCAGATTTATTAAATAAAACAAAAGCTTCAGGAAATAGAATTATAGCTGTAGGAACTACATCAACAAGGACATTAGAAACTATTATGTCAAAACACGATAACTTTGTAGAATGTAGTGGTTGGACTAATATCTTTATCTATCCTGGATATAAGTTTAAAGCAATAGACTCATTAATTACTAATTTCCATTTACCAAAATCAACATTAGTAATGTTAGTAAGTGCTTTAGCAGGTAAAGAAAACATCTTAAATGCCTATAAAGTAGCAGTAGAAGAAAAATATAGATTTTTCTCATTTGGTGATGCTATGTTTATTACAGATTTAGATAAATAAGAGTATTAAAGCTCTTTTTCTTTTGCTTATAAAATGATATAATAAGTTGGACAAAAAAAGAGGTGACTTATGAAAATTAAATATAATTTATTAAAAGAAGAGAAACATACTAATGCAAGACTTGGTACTATAGAAACTAATTATGGAACTTATGAAACTCCTATGTTTATGCCTGTTGGTACTCAAGCAACAGTAAAAACATTATCTCCAGAAGAAGTAAAAGCCTGTAAGCCTGGAATAATACTTGCTAATACATATCATTTATGGTTAAGACCAGGTGAAGATGTAGTAGATCATGCTGGCGGACTACATAAATTTATGAATTGGGATGGTCCAATTCTAACAGATTCAGGAGGATTTCAAGTATTTTCTTTAGCAAAACCAAAAGACATTACTGAAGAAGGAGTTTATTTTAAAAATATATATAATGGCGATAGATTATTATTGACTCCAGAAAAGTCTATCGAAATACAAAATAAATTAGATAGTGATATTGCTATGTCATTTGATGAATGTGTAGGTTTCCCTCATACCAGAGAATATATTGAAGAAAGCGTAGAAAGAACACTTCGTTGGGCTGCTAGAGGAAAAAAAGTATTTAATAATGAGAGACAATCATTATTTGGAATAGTACAAGGTGCAGAATTTGAAGATTTAAGAAAACATTGTGTTGAAGAATTAGTTAAAATGGATTTTGATGGCTACAGTATTGGAGGAACAGCTGTTGGAGAGCCAAAAGAAATGCAATATGAACAAGTTGAATATTCATGTAAATATTTACCTAAAGATAAAGTAAGATACCTAATGGGAGTAGGAGACCCAATTGATATAATAGAAAATGTAATTCGTGGAGTAGATATATTTGACTGTGTATCACCAACAAGATTAGCGCGTCATGGACATTTTATGACAATGCATGGAAAGTTTAATATTAAAAATGCTAAATATAAAGAAGACTTTACAACATTAGATGATGAGTGTGATTGCTATGCATGTAAGAATTATACAAAGGCTTATATTAGACATTTAATTAGAGCAGACGAAACATTTGGACAAAGATTATTGTCAATTCACAATATTAGATTCTTAATAAGACTAACAGAAGACTTAAGAGAAGCTATAAAAAATGATAATATTTTAGAATATCGTGATGAATTTATAAAAAAGTATTATGGGAAATAGAGATATCTATTTCTTTTTTTATTTTTGTTGTTTTATTTTTTTAAAAGCTATGATAAAATTATAGTTGAATAAAATAGGGAGGAATGCATATGGCTTTATTCAGTAAAAAAGAAAAAAAAGCACCTAAAGATAATAAGCAAGTTGCACCACAAACTGCTGAACAACAAGCACCAGCTGCAGCTCAACAACAACAAGCACAAGCACCTGCGGCAGTACCACAACAAGCTCAGGCGCCAGCAGCAACTCCCCAAACTGCTCAAGCAAATCCAGCAGTAGCATCAATTGCTTCTCAACAAGCAATGTATAATAATACAATGCCTGGAGCAAATGGACCTACTCAACAAGAAATATCTTTACCTGAAGAATCATCTGTAGAAGCAGAATCTAGAGCAAAAATAGCAAGGCCAGTTATTCATTATCGTTATAAGATAATAAATACACAAGGAAAGAAAGAAGAAGGAACATTTGATGCTGAATCAGAAAATGATGTAAGAAATTTCTTAATGTCACAAGACTATCAAGTCTTAGAAATAAAAGTAAGAGATAAATTTGATATAGATATTGGCTCATCTAAATTAAAAGCAGCTGACTTATCTTTCTCTCTTACACAATTATCTACATATTTAAAAGCAGGTATTCCATTAGCTGATGCTGTAAGAATATTAGCTAAACAATCAAACAAAAAGAACTTAAAGAAAAGTTTCCAACAATTAGTATATCAATTACTAAAAGGAGAAAGTTTCTCAGATGCAATGTTAATGCAAGGAGACTTATATCCTAAGCTATTAATAAACATGGTAAAAACAGCTGAAATGACAGGAGATTTACCATCTATACTTGATGATATGGCTGAATACTATACATCTATGGATCAAACAAGAAAACAAATGAAATCAGCAATGACTTATCCAGTTGTAGTATTAGTAATAGCTTTTGGAGTTTTAATATTCATGTTAACTTACTTGGTACCTCAATTTGCATCTATGTTTAAAGAAAATGATGCTGAAATGCCAGTTTTAACAACAACAATATTATCTCTAAGTGAATTTGTAAAAACAAAATGGTGGCTATTACTTTTAATTATAGGTGTAATAGTAGGTGGATTTATTTACTTATATAAAACACAAATTAAATTTAGAACAGCTATACAAACCTTCTTAATGCATTTACCTGTTGTTAAAGATATTATTATTTATAATGAGATAGCAAACTTTACTAAGACATTTGCTTCATTATTAAATCATGGTGTCTTTATTACAGATAGTATGGAAATTTTAAGTAAAATAACAAATAATGAAATTATGAAAAGAATAATCAGTCAAACATTGACCAATCTGGCTAAAGGAGATACCGTATCATCTGCTTTCAAAGGTCAATGGGCAATACCAGTTGTAGCATATGAAATGATAGTAACAGGAGAAACAACTGGACAATTAGGAACAATGATGGAAAAAGTAGCATCACACTTTCAAATGTTACATAAGAATGTTATTGATCAGATGAAATCATTAGTAGAACCAATTATGATTTGTTTCTTAGCAGTAATAGTTGGTATCATCTTATTATCAATTATTCAACCAATGTTCTCAATTTATAGCCAAATTAAATAAAAGAATAGGAGGAGTAATTATGGAATTAATATATTTAATTACTCTTTTTCTTTTAGGAACATTATGTGGATCCTTCTTTACAGTAGTAGGACTGCGTTTACCTAAAGGAGAGAACTTTATAACTAATCACTCACACTGTGATAATTGTAACCATAAATTAAGTTTTCTAGATATGATTCCAATATTATCATTTCTCTTTTTAGGAAGAAAATGTAGATATTGTAAGAAACCAATAAGTAGTCTATCTACATATATGGAATTCTTTACTGGAATATTATTTGCTCTAGCATATTATGTATTTGGATTCAGTATCCAACTATTAATAGCTTTAGGAATAGTAGCAATGCTAATAATAATAGCTGTATCTGATATAACATATTTAATAATACCAGACAGTCTATTAATATTCTTTGGAATATATTTCGCAATATTACAATTTATTCATTTAGGATTTAGACAAGGTATGTTAATGCTATGTTCTGGATTATTTTTGTTTCTAATAATGTATTTTATTATGGTTATAGGAAATAAAATATTTAAAAAAGAATCACTCGGTGGAGGAGATATTAAAATGATGTTTGTCTTTGGTATCTTACTAGAACCATTACTTGGAACAGCTGCAATATTCTTAGGAAGTGTTCTAGCCTTACCAATTTCCATCTTTTTATTAAAAAAACATATTGGTAATGTAGTACCATTTGGTCCATTCCTACTTATTGCTTTAACATTTATTTACTTCACTGGAATAACAACAGCAGACATTCTAAACTTTTTAAGAATGGTATAATAAAAGAAAGATTAATTCTTTCTTTTTTTTCATATATGTATTAAGATAAATATATAGGTGGTGATAACATGAAAAATCTTACTATTTTACCAGCAGATACTTATATAGTAATAAATAAAACAGTAATTACAGAAAAAGATCGTAAGATTATTTCTATGTTATATCAACCAATTATAGGTTTTACAGCAACTTCACTTTAT
>OCVV011236158.1_pt1 | contig 11669 bp, 19 predicted proteins | sample 1539721 | NCBI WGS metagenome assembly OCVV01 (sample SAMN02144230, study PRJEB22623) | gut metagenome | biome: sheep rumen | host: Ovis aries | place: New Zealand | reverse complement strand
TTAATAAACTTCGCAAGGTCGGAAGCAGACTGTGTAGATGCCGTAATGTCGCAACTTTCAATATCAGTAGAAGCATCTTCAAACTGACGATAGAATTCCCTGATATGTCTATTGGTAGTCTGACTTGCCTTGTATTCTTCCTCCGGAACTCTCTTGCCATTACGGACAGTAGCTACCGGAGTATCATAGCTGTAAAGAACATAATCTCCGTTGTCTTTCACAACTACTTTTGCTTTACCATAAAAGCTCTTTCGGGAATCATACTGCGGAGAAAGCTCAAAAATTCTTTCTGCTTTAATGTATCTTTTCATGTTGCTGCACCTCAATTAAAATATCTGGTATCATCACGGAATGGTGGTAACACTTCTTCTGTTTCAGCATCGAACAGAACAAATTTACCATTATCCCAATAGTAGTCATATCCGGCAGACGCCAACTTGTTTCTGAATGTAGTTTCCGATGGAATATCATACTCTTGCAGTTCTTTGGTAGAAAGAAATCTATCTAAAGCAACTACTGTATAACCATTCGGTAAATCCCAACCCTGCACAATAGATACATCCCTTGGGAGTGTACGACCGCCTAATCCGTGAGTAAGGATATACAGATAAGGCTTTTGAGTAGATGCCTTAATTACTCGTTTCATAGTTTATCACCTCAAAGTAATTTATGTAAATCATCAATAAGTCCGCCAATAGTCTGTTCATCCACTTCCGGCTCATTAGAAAGGATATAATTCAGCGTGTCTAAGATGGTCTTAGCATACTTCCTATCTGTAAGAGAATGTGCAGTAGACTCAATAACATCTTCTTCTGATTCGTCCATATCTGCGAAATCAACATAGTCGAACCAATCATAATCCTGCATAAACTTTACAAGTCTTTCTGCAAGGTCATAGATGAAATTATCTCCTATGTCTGTAGCACTATTTATCTCTCGGAACTCATCTCTATTGTCATTGATATACCGGTTCACAGCAAACTTCAATGGATTTGGTCTGCGAGCTTCCTTAGCCATCTTGAAATAGCTATTGAACTTGGACTTAGAAAACTTCTTGATGTCGGTAGGCACAGCCATATCTATAGATTTCTTAGATACCTGTTCGTATGAACCCTTTGCTATTGGGTCGCCATTCCGAAGAAGCACATATATGAAATCATCCGCTTTGGATGCAATAATTACTCGTTTCATAGCAAAAACTCCTATTGGATAATTATTTCCCTCGATATACAGGAACTTCTGTAATATGGTACAGACTCGAAACGGTAGGTTTATCTTCTAATTGATTAGAAATATATTCCTCTGCCAATTCATTTGTTTCGCACACACATAGTACATCCCAAGGGTCGGAAGAATATGAACTGCCGAACTCTACTAAATACATATTTTGTGAAGTTCTGGTTGCGATAATAGTTCGTTTCATAGCAACAATCCTCTATTAGTATTCTTCATCTTCATTATCAAGAAGATAAATTTCTTCGAGGTCATCAATATTAGAAATATATTGAAACTCGGTAAATCCATGATTGTCTATGAATTCAATGATGTCATCAATATAATCTTCGCTCGTATCTTCGATATAGCTCTGTGCATCTGAACCGGCATCAGCAAAATTGCCATATGCATCAATGTAAACGGCATTATACCAGTTACCAACATTGCCGAAGAATGTCTTTCTTGCCGCTTCTACAGCATCAATGTCAAGAGTTTCGATAGCATCTTCAATATCATCAAACACATCGACAAAACCCATAGAACCACTATATGAATAGATTGCCTTACACATTTCTGCACGAGTTTCTGGGTTATCCTCTAACCACTCTCGCATAGCATCAAATGTAGCCTCTGTCATTATAAACACCTCTTATATTTAAGCATATACCCATTTACCATTTCGAATAGTAATATGGAAATAAAAATTACCATCAGCATTAGCATCTGGTGATTCTGACAAGGCAGCACCCATAGCCGAATTGAATGCATCAATGATGGCATCTATGTCAGCATTTGTCATATCTCTGAACACACTATTAGATGGTTCTTCCGATTCCACCTCGTCTGGCATAGTGAATACTGTTGCGGTGTCATCAAATTCAAGTTCAATCAGACTGATAACTTCATACTCCGGAAAAGGAATAAGGTTGTTATAAATAGTCTTGAATGTTCCATCAGTGTAGTTTACGGATAAACCAACAGACACCTCACCGGCTTCTCCCTCAACTATCATTTCAATATTATCAATCTTAGATATTTTATTTGTAGCGCTTGTAACTCTGAACATAACTAATCACCTATCACTTAGTTAGTGGCTTGTCAACAATCAGTTCATCCGGATGAAGAACATAATAAATATACGGAATCTGCCAAGCAGATGGGTCCGCGTTAATCATCTCATCCAACAGCTCATTGTAATCATCGGAAGATTCATTCTCATCTAAGAGGTAATCATCATAATAAATGTCGAGCCTATCAACGATGCCATCAATGCCGAAGAATTCATCATCTTCGATGCCGCCAAGATTAGCGCCCTGCAAATCAATGAGTTTCCAGCAAGGTTTCTCCAACTCATCGGAGTATCCAGTTTCATAATCGAAGTCAAAAGCATTTAGAAATTCCGTTACTGTCATTTTTGGTATCGGATTACCCCTGTAGCTTGTCGCTTTAATATATCTTTTCATATTACAACTCCACTTCTTGATAATCGACTACCCACACATTAGGAACGCTTGCGATAGTTTCAACAACTTTCAATCCCCAAGATGGGAAATATCTATGCAATTCTTCCTCTGCATAGCTTGGCAGATAAGTCGGTTTTAACAATACATTACCATCAACATCTTCTACTTTTCGTAGAACCGGTCTTGAAATTCTTTTTGCGATGTCTATATAACGAGTTGGTACATGTATCTGTTTACCATCGAAGGAAAAATTTTCGCTGTAATCTTCATCGAAATAATCATTACAAATTACTCTCTTCATTGTTCAGACTCTCCTGATATTCAGCTTTGTACCTATTGTAGTCATCTTGCATAGCTTCTGCAATGAACTTCCCACAAAGAGGTTTAAGTTCCTTTCTAGTTGAATGTATATCTACATATGCTTCTACTACATACCCAATAGCCCCAGATTTTGTAACTTTATCTCTCCATGTATTTTCCCAACCGTTCTCAACTACTTTTTTAGCATAGTCAGCCAATCTACTTTGATATCCATTATATAAATACTCATAATTATCAGCTTCAAGCATTATATCATCTGCTATCTCTTCAGCAGTCATTCTCTCACCATCTACAACGGCAGTATTGGGGTCAGGCTTTTCTTTCGGAGTAATATAACTTTGGTCGAAATATCGTTTATCATAAATTCGTACTTCCGCATTTCTGTATGAAATGTATGCACACTCATCCCACAAACCAAGAGTAGTATTACGACTTCTTTCAAAAGCCCCTACAAGAAACCGGTCTTCTGAATTATTTTCTGGGTTGAAGTTTCGAATATTCTTGAATATTTCTGTCGGTTCTGCTGTGATAGGACCATCATATAAGATTTTATTGCGATATGTAACAATGATATCCCTATTAAGATTTCCACTTGCTTTAATATATCTTTTCATATCAATTCACCTCTGGTTTATTAGTCTCTGGTGTTGATGTACTCACCATTTTCATATACATAAACTTCCAAATCTTCTTCAGAACAGCCATACTGGTTCGCTAATTCGGATATAAGTTTATCCCCACCACGCCAAATAATGTCATCAATAACAAGGTAGCCATATACCCAATCATCTACAAGAGATTCGAATGAGTATAAATCGGAAAAGTCGATTTCAGCAGCTTGTTCATCCGGAATTTCTAATATTCCGATACGAAACTCACCGCCACAACTAAGCGCCATATTGCCATAAAACTTTATTGCTTCATCGGTGTGGAACTCTTTGCAATAAACAAGTGTACAATAATCACCCTGAGAATATCCGCTAAAACCCTCAGAATCCCAAACTTTTCCTGTTTTTGCCTCTAAATATGCAACTAATGCTTCTATGTAGTCACCATCTACTGCATACTCTATGCAAGAATCAAGAAGTGCAATGGTATTATCATCAGTATTGAATCCTTCTTCTTCAACATAGTCAAGATGATTTGCAAAAGAATCCTCCTCTGCATAATCATAATTCCCATCATTGAGGTAATCATATAAATCATCGACTAAGCCGTCAATAGCAGATTTACAATCTGAATACACATCCCCATTAATCCAGCAATTATCACTATCGAAAAACACAAACAAAGTGTAGTTGAAATCACCGCCAGCGGGTTTAATACCATCATCGTCAAAAGCAAAACTAAAATCTTCTTGACCTGGTTCTAATTGTGTTGCAATATACTTGAACATAAGTTATCCCTCATTTTGTGTATAGTTTATTAGGCATCGAGAATTCTAGCCAAGAGGCCTATTGTTGAATCCAATTCAGCAACAAGCTCATTCCAAGTGCCAGTTATGTGTTTCTCCGCACCGAATTTGTAGTATATGTGAATATCCTTACCAAAACTTATTTTGCAAAGCGCTGTGATTGCTTCGCTGTTTGCAAACACAAGAAGTCTCGGAAATGCAACTTTATGCTCTTTGCAGTAATCATATGCCAGTTCAAATCCATAAAAAGAACCTCGAAGGTCATCTATAGTAAATGCCGACTGCCTACCATAATCACATAACTTGCAGAAATATTCATACTCTTCCGGACCGAAGATACCGGATTCTATGCTTTTGGCATAATCCCGATGTCCCATAGTAGACCCTAAAACTCTTTTCATTACTTGGATTCCTCAGTTGTCGTTGTAGCGTCAGTCTTCTTTAGCTTGTTCTGAGCAATATTCATCTCTTTAACAGCGGATTCAATCAAGACATCCAACTGCTCTGCGGTAACATTGATTTTATTCTCAGAAAGAACTTCATCAATAAAAGAGAGTACATACTTTTTCTTCTGTTCGCCGGTTTCTGCTGTAAGAACCTGCTCAGCTTTCAAGACAGCAAATTTAACCCAACCCGCTAATTTAGTAAACTGTTCGTCACCAATCTTATTCTTAATCAGCGGTACAAGGTATATCGACACAATAATAAGGATTAGGGTAATAACACCCTCTACGATATATTTAATAAGTACATCATTCATTATTTTCATCTCCCGTGTCTTCTATGAAGTCATCTAATTGTGCAGGCTTGGGTTTTAAGCCTAAAGCTATATCTTCAAGTTTCTCTGCACGCTTAATGTATTTATCCTTAGTTGATTTTATCCAACCCATCACACCAAGTTCACCGGTACAAGCACCGAATACGCAAGTAACAAGAGTATCCGGAATACCTCCAGTCTTTATATACAAATAAATCATGCAACCAGTAAACAGAAATAAATATATTCCTATTACTATAAGCACGATATTCATTGTTTTAAGACTTTTCCGTATCTTTTCATCCTCGGTGAGAGTTTTGGACTTTATGATGCGTTTCGGGTTCATAGCTTAACATACCCCGTACAAGCACCAGAACCAGAAATAACGCATTGAACCTTGGTATATCCTGATTCATCGGTATCCTCAAGAGGACTTACAACGCCATTGATTTTAGCGAATGGGTATACGCCAGGACCTCTGTAGATGGTTGTTGCACCATTTAATTGAACGATGCCATTGATAGCAACCTTTTTCTTTTTAGTTGCTTTCGGTGCATCATCTTTCTTCTCATCTTTTTTGGGTTCTTCTGCTGGTGCATCCTCAGCAGGAGTTTCTTCCGCAGTAGTCTCCTCAGCAGTAGTTTCCTCCGCAGGTGCATCAGCAATGGGTGCATCCTCAGCAGGTGCATCATCAGTAGGAGTTTCTTCAACTTCGGCAGTTTCCACTTCCTCAGCAGTTTCTGCTACCTCGGCAGGTGCATCAGCAACAGGAACCTCAGCATCAGTTTTGACAGGTTCCTCGATTTTTTCAACAGTTTCAACAGGGTTTTCAACAACCGGCGCTACAGCATCCGGAGTTTCCACAGTTTCAACAGACTTTTCCACATCAGCAGCTTTAGCCTTTGTGGTCTTAGTAGTCTTTGTAGTTTTAGGGGCTGTGCCATCTTTTCTTGGTCTTGCCATATATTTAGCATCTCCTTTAATTTAGGCTTCATTGGTATTAAAGGTTAGATTTTCTCTGTTCTGTATACTTATCCCAAAACATCCGCATAATCACCCGCACTCGTGAAAATTGTGAGGAATCAAGGTCAAAGTCATAGTCGATTACTAACCTTTTTTGGGAAATAGAAAGCAAGCCGGAAGATTTAACACAGGCACGTATATCTTTATCATCTATATTAGCCGCAGTATCATCAAGAAGACCGTACTTTTGCTCGTATTCCCGTTGTTTTTTCAGTTCTTTTCGATGTTCTAAGTCCTTTGGTGGGATATCCGTAATAGCCCAGTCTATAGATTCTGGAATAGTTAGAGTTCCTTCCCCCAACTCCCATAACTTTCTTGACTTCTTGGCAATATATACCGCAGCTAAATAATCATTTCCAAATTTGCGAAGTATTTCGCTATGGTCAATCATATCCGCTGCGGATAACTTTACAAGGACTTAACATAGTTATATTTCTCCTTTGCTTAGGAATAGGGCAATTCTAAGAAATATAACGATTTGGTGATTAAATATTAACACTTAGCATCATGTACTTGATATTGAGCATAATCAATATCGAGCAACCAACCGTCTATAACACTTTGTTCCTCATGAGCAGCACAGCTATACAGAGCTTCCAAGCAATTTCGATAGTCAGCTAATGCAGTTTCGAGGATTGTCCACCTATCCGGACATTCTGTATCGCAGTAATCATTACAATAGCAAAGTGTAACCTCTGTAGAGGGATTGTGCATCTTAGTCCATTTGGCGAGGGTTTCCATCTGATACTGAGTAGAATACTTCAGACTTTCAATGAAGCTCATGAAGTCATTATCGCCATAAATTCTGTTTATGAACAGATAAAACACACAGGAGTAGAATGTAGTTGCACAATCGAATGTTCCTGCATAAATATCGCCGGAATCAACTTCGCCATCATATTCATCTACAACATAGTCATCATCTGTCGGTAGAATTTCATATGCTGATTCGCCCTCTGGAACAGTATCAATGAACTCATCATCATCGAGAACTGCGCGAATATCTGCATATGCAGAGCCGATGTCATAAGAACACTGAATTGCAGTAATATCAATGGTATCCTCAGACTCACCGACAATTCTGTTAAGAGAAACCTTAATCCTCTTACTTGCGGTAACTTCCGATTTCAGATTTTCAATCGCCGTTTTTATCTGGGATTCGGATGGGTTATTCAGATAGTCAGCTTTAGTTTTTCCGGTTCGTTTATTTTTTACGGTAACAAAGATATCTTTCGTATCTCCCCACTGAACCTTTGAAATCTCAAATTCATCTAAATCATCAGCATTTTCCGCATCTGATTTTGGGGTGACCGTGATTCTTTCTACAGACATTGGAACTTCTTCTGTCTGCTTGTCAGCTTCATCGGAAGATGGCTTATTCTTTGATTTATTACCATATTTCTTTCTTGCCTTTTCCGCTTCTTTTTTGACATCATCGGAAACCTTGTCATCGGTCTTTTTGTCATAACTATCATCAGAAAATAAACTGTCGATAAACTTATTCAGTAATTTAGATAACAAGTTACCGACACTATCGAGTAAGGAACTACTGGATGCCGAGGCTGAAATATGTTTCTTCATATTAAAATATCCTTTCTAAACATAAGCGGAGCTGTCCAATGTGGAAAGCTCCGCTATATAAATGTCAGCTATTGACTTATTTAGAAACCTTGCGAGCGGGTCTGCGGGTGGACGCACTAACAGGTCTGCGCGGACGAGTGCCGACGCCAGGTCTGCGAGTTCTCGAAGAAGCACTAACAGGCTTCTTACCACGGAGAACCTTAGTAGATGCTTCAAGGATTTCCTCGGTGCCTTCAGGCTCAACGGTATAGTCATAATCACCTACGGTAAATACAACGCTGTTTTCATCAGCTTCGACTTCAACATCTTCGCCGGTAACCTCAGCAACGAGCTGTGCTACATCAGTAGCCTCAAATACGAGCTCAGTAGCCTCAGGCGCTACTTCAACAGCGCCGGTTTCCTCGGTTTCGGTGCCCTTTGGAGCATCTTCCTCAGCAGCACGAATAGCCTTGCGGGTTACGGTCTTCCCAGCAAGCACACGGGAATGCTTCTTAGAAATATTCATAATCAACTCTCCTTATAAAAGTAATAATTGTTAATTAACAACGATTAGTTTGTTTTTCCGACTTTCCAGTTCAGCACGAATTGTTTCTAATTCAGCATTAGCTTCTGATAGAAGAATTTCTCCATCAGTAGAAACGTTTGAACCTTCTATGGTATATTTAGAACGGGACCGGCCTAATGATTTCTTCATATAGGCTTCTCCCAATCTAATGAGGTAGTCGAGCCAAGTTTGGCTCTTGATTTCCGATACATCTTTATAATCCGGAACATATCTTATAGTAACAGAACCAGGCTGTACTTGTTTACAAGTACAATATACGCACTGGTTATCAACACTATATGTCCATTGGAAATCTTGGGATAGCGTATTGGCTGCCTGAGCCATAGATAATTGTAAAATTATCGGGTCTAAATCAGACGTAGAAGCATTCTGTAAACCACCAAAATTAACAGCAGCCGCTACTTGGAATACATTAGTACTGTCAACATTACTTAATGCCAAGCCGACTTTCGGTCTTGATGGATATACATACAATACCTTGTTTGTGATAATACCCTGTTCAAGTAAATCAATACGCCTTGAATATGGAACTGTCTTATCTTCCGGATTCTTGATATATCGCTTTAGTTCTCTGAATGCAATTAGTACCGCATCTTCGATATGCAGGTCTTCCACATTCTCGTTAGCAGGTATGCCAAGTAGAAAGCTAATCTGGTGAACGATTTCTGCCATTGTCATACTCAGCACACCTCCTAAACAAGAAAAACATACAACCTATGTAGATAGCAGTAAATTATTCAGTAGTGACAGTGATAGCAAAGCCCTCGTTAGCCAGAGCGGGAGCAAGCTCACCCCAGTAAACGATTTCCTTGGTGTCGGTGGTTTCGAACTCGAACTCGCCATCCTTAACAGCCTTGCGCAGAATAGCGATGATACCAGGATGTGCAACAGCAGAACCAACGAAATCTGCCAGAGAGGTAGCTTCGCCGATGCCAGGAGCAACACGGGTGTCATAATAAGTTCCATCAAACACACTCATACTGGCCGCATTGTTGTAGCGAGTAAGAATGTCGCAAATCTGGGGAGTGATGGGCTCCACCGGTGCATTAAGGGCGGTATAAGTAATAGAAACTGTAGCCATCGTTACATCTCCTTATAAGAATTTAAGAAATTGTCGGCCCAGTAGCCGACTGGGCCTATTAGAAAGTTAGTCAGTGGCGAATTGACAATAAGTAAAACGCAGATTAGTAAGTGCCGAGAATCTTACCAGAAACAACAGTTGCGGGGTTGACAACCTCAGCAGCATACATAGTGCAATAACCCTGCTGTACGGACATATCAGCAAGACCGATAGCCGGAGTCTCAGTAAAGGGCATATACTCACCGAACAGTGCGGAGTTTCTCTGAATATCATCAGACTTGCAGCACATAACCCAAGTGTTGGAATCGTAATTCGGGTTGACGAAGATTTCGAATTCCTCAAGGCTACCGAGCTTGTAAGGACCAACGTTGTCATCAGCAGGAGCGGGCTGGAAGCCGTTAATCATGGTGATGTAAGAACCAACATTAGTACCAGCAACGATACGGTTGGGCTTAGACAGACGAGTTACCTGATATACTGCATCAGAAGCCTGACGGAGTTTCAGCTTGAACATGTTGAGGTAGTCCGAAGGAACAACCGCATTGGACAGTACGGGAGAAGCATCCCAGTCAAACTGAGGCTTATACTGAGCTGCCTGAGCCAGCATACCGAAAGCAGTTTCGTTGATTTCAGCAGTCAACTGAGAGAACGCAGCGGACTTAGCCATATCAGCGATGTTAGCACCATACTCCTGCTGAGCAGCAAAAGCAGCATATACGCTGTGGTAGCTTGCAATCTCATGAGCCTTAGCAACAAGGTTAATCTCGGTCTGGTCAAGATAGAACTTGCCCATAGATGCACCGTAGTTACCAGCCTCATTGGGACCAACAAACTCGTTATCATACTGGTAGGTAGCGGAAATCGTTCCGGTAATACCTCCGATAACACCGGTAGCATAGTTGATGGTACCAGCCGCAGCAGCGCCAGTATTGTCAACGAAACCACCAGAACCATTATCGACATACTCAGTAGTAGTGCCGCTTGCGGTAACAGTGATAACGACCGTACCAGGCATAACAGGACGATAAGCCAGAGTGTTAGCAACAACAGCTTCACTACGGATGATACGAGAAGTGAAGTTGGGGTCAATACCCTGACGGTTTACGAATGGGCTGGACAGCATATCACCCTTGTTGGTAACACCCTTGGTGTTCTCAGCAACAACCTTGAAGTAAGGGATAATCTGCTGACGAGACTTCATTGCAACAGAACCGAATACATCGAGAACGAGCAGTTTCTGAACAAACAGAGGGAGCAGTTCAACGAATTCGGGCTTAGCCGCAATATTGGAAGTGTTAGTCGCACCCATAATAGGACGATAATTTCTCTGAAGCTGCTTTGCAAAGGACTTCTGAGATTCAGTAAGCTGACTCATAGTAGAAGCAGCAATACGACTCTGACGAGCCATAGGAGCCTTGCGGTTACGAATGCCAGAAGTGATGGAAGTGCTGGCGGCAACAGAACGACGGGTAGCAGTAGGTCTGCCGAGCTTGGCAGAAGGTCTGCTATGGATAGTCTTTTTGATAGCCATAGTATTCATTTTCCTTTCATAATTTGAAAATTTTTTGAAAATATATGATTAAGAAGATAGCATCTTATTATAATGTCACAAGGTCATCGGAGTCTCCAACTATTTCGACAGGCTCTGAAACTGCATTAGCAGATACAGATGGAATTCCAACGGAACCATAAACCAGCGATTTTAGTTCGGAAACAGAAGTAGTCGATGTCACCGGCACATTAACTTGCACACCAAGGATGTCAGCATAGTTATCTACACAGGCTTGCTGATATTCACCCAACAGGCGTTCACAAGCCTCAACCCTTTGAGTAAGGTTCTCTATCTCTACATCACGGTTTGATATATCTGATTGCAGGGTTTCACATTCCTCGACGGTTTCTCGGAGCTCTGCTTGCAAATCAGCAATAGTAGAATCTTTCTCCTTGAGCTGCTGTGCGCTCGATTCTATCTTTCTGTTATATATAAGGTTATTTTTTTCGGCATCTTTTTGATTACGAATTTTTGTGTTTGCAGTAATCAAAGATTGCTCTGCTTTTGATAATTTTTGTTCGGTATCAGCTAAAGAAGCCTGAATTCGTTGCTTATCTTTACGAACAGCGGAAAGCTGTGCCTTTACAGATTGCAACTGGCTACCGATTTCTTCTTTTGCAAGTACGGTTGTGTGGAGATTAGACTTTAACTTCTTGTTTGTAGAAGCCAGCAAAGCAACCTTTCCTTCAGCCGCAGT
>OCVV011356693.1_pt1 | contig 11672 bp, 13 predicted proteins | sample 1539721 | NCBI WGS metagenome assembly OCVV01 (sample SAMN02144230, study PRJEB22623) | gut metagenome | biome: sheep rumen | host: Ovis aries | place: New Zealand | reverse complement strand
GTAGAGGCGCTTGGCGTTCACCGGGAGCAGCACGTAGCTCTTGGGGTCGCTGGGGCTGCTGAGGGGGTTCTGGGCGCGGACGGGCTTGCGTTCGACTCCGGCGCGGCTGTGGGCCAAGCGGGTGGGGATGCGCATCAGGATGGGGGTGCCCAGCTGCTCACTGAGGTCATAGCCGGCGAAGACCATGTCGTAGGCCTCCTGCTGGTTCGAGGGCTCGAGCATCGGGATCATGGCCCAGTGGCCGTAGTAGCGGCTGTCCTGCTCGTCCTGGCTGGAGAACATGCTGGGGTCGTCGGCCACCACGATGATGACACCCTTGGTGCCGATGATGGAGGCGTTCATGAAGGGGTCGCCGCAGACGTTCAGACCCACGTGCTTCATGCAGGTCATGGCGCGCTTGCCGCTGTAGGCCACACCGATCGAGGCCTCGAGAGCGGTCTTCTCGTTGGCGCACCAGTTGGCCACCACGCCCTGTTCCTTGGCCTGTTTGCTCTTCATCACATATTCGGTAATCTGGGTCGAGGGCGTACCGGGGTAGCTGTTGATGGCGCTACCGCCAGCGTCGATAAAGGCTTGTGCTATTGCCTCGTCGCCCAGTAAAAGGAGTTTTGACATAATGCTATATTTTTTGTTATTAATTAATTCAATAATGTTTGCAAAGGTATGAATAAAAATCGATACAGCCAAATGTTTTTCTCAACTGGCTGTAAATCATACACGTGCACTTCTTTTGACCAGCAGCACGGCCACCCAGCCGAGGGTGACGCCGAGGCTATTGGCGATGAGGTCGTTGATGTCGAAGCCGCGGTAGGGCAGTAGGTACTGCACCCCTTCGGTGAGCAGGCCGACGCCAACGGCGGCAAGCCAGGTGGCGGGCGGCTTGTGCCGGTCGAAGAGGTCCATCAAGAACAGCGGACAGACCAGGTAGACCGAGGCGTGGAGCAGGTGGTCGAGCCGCAGACCGAGGATGTAGTTGTCGAGCGGCACGCCGAGTCCGTTGAGCGGGGCCCACATCAGGACGGCCAGCAGGCCGAAGTACCATGGCCGCAGGCGGCGGCGCCCCTCGCGGCCAAGCCAGTAGAGGAGGCCGTTCTTGACCCTCTTGCGGGTCAGCGAGCATCGGCTGACGCGGCGCCAGCGGGCTCCGTCGGTCGGCAGCCGGCGGCCGCTGCGCCGGTCGACGGAGGCCACCCGTGCCAGGATGTCGGCCCGTCCGACCTGTTCGGTGCCGTAGTTGTTGTCGCCCTGCAGGATGTAGAGGTCGCCGTCGCGCCCCACGAGGCGGTGCACCACGCGGCGTCCGTCGTGGTGGAACAGCAGCACGTCGCCCACCGCCGGCTCGCCGCTCAGGGGGACGAGCAGCAGGGTGTCGCTCTCGCGGATGGTGGGCCACATGCTCCGGCCGCGGAATTGCAGCCTGACGGGTTGCCCGTCGGCCAGCTGCTCTTCGGCCAGCTGATAGATGAGTTTGCTGTCCAGTGTCATGATTGGCAGTTGAATATGGTGTTGTGGCACAGGCGCGCGGCGTCGGCGTCGGGCAGGCAGCCGAGGCGGTAGACCGGAGTGCGCTCGATGATGCTGCCCACGAAGTCCAGCAGCCGGTCCATCGTGTGCTCCTCTTTGGCCAGCGAGGGGGGGCAGCTGGGCTGCAGCGCCAAGAGGGCTTCGACGGTGCCGAGCCGGCGGATGCGGTTCTCCGGGCGCTGTTCGAGGCGCACCAGGGCGGCCACCGGCACCCGCTCGGGGCGGAAACAGGGGGCCTTGCCGCTCCACGGCGAGCCGTAGACCACGGTCTCTCCGCCTTCGACCCGAACGATCGGGCTGTCGTCGTTGAGCAGATAGGTGTCGGCTATGTGGTTGAGCCAGAGGCGGGTGTGGGTGCTCTTGCCGGTGCCGCTCTCGCCGAGGCAGAGGAGGGCGCGCCCGCGGCAGACCACGGTCGACGAGTGCACCGGCACGGCGCCGCGCCAGAGGCCGGCCATCGAGTAGGCCACCCACAGGGCAAAGCGCAGCAGGGTGGTGTCGCGCAGGGGGCTGATCTCGACCAGCTCGGGCCGGCGCGGGTCGAAGCGCAGCCAGCCGCTGCCGCCGAAGTCGTAGTGGTACACCCCCTCGGCGTCGAGGCCGAAGCGGCAGTCGGTCCCGGTGGCGGTGAGCTCGAAGCGGTGGACCCACGTGCAGTCGGCGGGCGTCAGCCCGCTGTCGAGCCCGATGTGGATCGGGTCGGCGGCCGGCGTGGCGCTGCGGAAGGTGAGCATGCCGGGCAGGCGGCTGGCGATCGCCAGGTCGTCGCCGCCGTGGAGCACGGTGTCGATGCCGCCGATGCGGAGGCTGAGTGTGGCGGACGGCATGGGGTCAGTCGGTGAGCAGTCCTTGTTTGCGCATCTGGCCCAGCCAGGTCTCGGCGTCGTTGCGGGCGGTGTCGGCGTCCACCTCGTAGGTGTCGACGAGCCATTGCACCACCTCGTCGAGCGTGAAGTCGCGCCCTTTGAAGGTGTTATAGATGTCCAGTGCGGTCTCGTTGAGGGCCATCACGGTGGTCATGTCGTCGGCGCCGCCGGCCACGCGGATGATGATGTTCTCGCCGGCCACCTGGCGCACTTTGGTATCGGGATTGATTCTCATTGTTGATGTTTTGATTTTGTCAAGTAACGCAGCGGGAGCTTTTTTAGTATGTCGGATGTATTTTTACTGCTTCGGGACCGCTCGTAAGCAGAGATGATGCAGAGATGATGCAGAGGGGATGCCTAGTTGATGCCTAGATGATGCCTAGATGATGCCTGGAGGATGCCTGGAGGGTGGGGGCGCGGAGGGCGGTCAAGCGGGTGATGCTGTGGGGGATAGGTGGAAAGGGAGCATTTTTTTCTTGCACGGGTGAAATATTTTTCCTATTTTCGCATGGTTGAACACCGTTGGAAAAACGGTGCAACGATATGTGTGACAAAAAGTTAAACCGTATGAAATACAATCGAGTCTTATTGAAATTGAGCGGCGAGTCGCTCATGGGCAGTCAAAGCTACGGCATCGATCCGCAGATGCTGACGCAGTATGCCGCCGACATCAAGGCCGTGGTCGACCGCGGTTGCCAGGTGGGTATCGTCATTGGCGGCGGCAACATCTTCCGCGGTCTGAGCGGTGCCTCGAAGGGCATGGACCGCGTGCAGGGCGACTATATGGGCATGATGGCCACGCTGATCAACAGCATGGCCCTCCAGGCCGAGCTGGAGAAGCAGGGCCTCCGCACCGAGCTCCTCGGCGGTCTGGCCATCGAACCCATCTGCAAGGCCATGAGCCGCCGCCGTGCGGTGGAGGCCATGCAGGAGGGCCGCGTCGTCATCATCGGCGGCGGCACCGGCAATCCCTTCTTCACCACCGACACCGCCTCGACCCTCCGCGCCGTGGAGGTGCAGGCCGACGTCATACTGAAGGGCACGCGCGTGGACGGCGTCTACACCGCCGATCCCGAGAAGGACCCCACGGCCACCAAGTATCAGCGCCTGAGCTACAGCGAGGCCCTCGAGAAGAAGCTCAAGATCATGGATCTCACCGCCTTCGCCCTGGCCGAGGACAACAACCTGCCCATCTATGTCTTCGACATGAACCGCCCGGGCAACCTGCTCCGCGTGGTCGAGGGCGAGGAGATCGGCACCCTGGTAAGCAAGTAAAAAAACAAATACATAGTACAGCAATGAACGACCTATCGAAAGCCTGCCTCGAAGAGGCAAAGAACAGTATGAAGAGCTCGCTCAGCTTCCTGGACAAGGAACTGGCAAAGATCCGCGCCGGCAAGGCCAACCCCGGCATGCTCGACGGTGTGAAGGTGGACTACTATGGCACCATGACCGAGATCAGCCAGGTGGCCAACATCAACACTCCCGACGCCCGCTCGATCGTCATCCAGCCCTGGGAGAAGACCCTCGTGGGCGCCATCAACAAGGCCATCCTCGACGCCAACCTGGGCTTCACGCCCCGCCATGAGGGCGACATCCTCCGCATCGTCATCCCGCCGCTCACCGAAGAGCGCCGCCGCGAGCTGAGCAAGGCCGCCAAGACCGAGGTGGAGAACGCCAAGGTCAACGTGCGCAACGTGCGCCGCAAGGTGATGGACGAGGTGAAGAAACTGAAGGACAAGGCTGTGCCCGAGGACGAGGTGAAGCAGGTGGAGAAAGAGCTGCAGGACATCACCGACAAGAACATTGCCGAGTGCGACAAGATCTACGCCGCCAAGGAGAAGGAAATCATGTCGATCTAATCGAGCATCGAGCCTTGATAATTGAGAAGTTCGACTCGTTGGAGTCAACCAACCGCTATTGTGAAGCCCTCGACCTGGACCAGGTGGAGGACTTCACTTGCTATTGGGCCCTGGCGCAGACCGCCGGCATCGGCCAGCGGGGCAACCACTGGGAGGCCGCTCCCGGCCAGAATCTCACCTTCAGCCTGGTGCTGCACCCCGCCTTCCTGCCTGCCAACCGGCAGTTCCAGCTCACTCAGGCCCTCTCGCTGGCCTTGGTCGACCTGCTCGCCGCTCTCCACTCTCCGCTCTCCGCTCTCATCAAGTGGCCCAACGATATCTACGTCGGGGGCAAGAAGATCTGCGGCACCCTGGTGAGCACCCGCCTGACGGGTAGCCGTATCTCCTCGGCGGTCTGCGGCATAGGCCTCAACGTCAACCAGACCGCTTTCCCCGACTGGGTGCCCAACCCCACCTCGCTCGGCCTGCTGACGGGTCGGCAATACGAGTTGGATCCCCTGCTGCGCCGGTTGCTTGCCTGCATCGAGGCGCGGTACAATGCCTTGAAGACCGGCCATGATCCCGAGCCGGAGTACCTCGCACACCTGATGAATCTCCACGTTCCCGCGCGGTACATATATAATAGTGAGGAGGTCACCGCCACCATCACCGGCGTCGACCCCCACGGGCGTCTGCTGCTCACCGCCGCCGACGGCCGCCGCCTCTCCTGCGGCATGAAGGAAATCCAGTTTCTTTAGCGTAGCAATGTCACCGTGCCCTTGCCGTTGTACACGCGGTTGTCGGGTGTGCGCAGGCGATAGGTGTAGACATAGGCGCCTTGCGGCAACCCTCCGCCATCCCACCAGCCGTTTATGTCTTCAGTGTGGAATACCATCAGACCCCACCGATTGAAGATGAACATCTCGAATTCCAGCATCTCCGTGGCCGTGATGCAGCCGAAACGGTTGTTGTCCTCGCGCCCGGGGGTGAAGACGTTGGGGAACCAGAAGACAAGGGTGTCGGTGTTGACCGGTGGTAGTGGACTCCAGCGCAGGTGCATCACCACCAGCGAGTCGCAGCCGTCCGAGGCCACGGTGTCGTGGGTGTAGATACCGCCCGAGGTCAGGGTCTGCCCTTCGAAGAGCAACGTGTCGCCCTCCTGGATGGAGTCGTAGAGGTGTGTGACCCAAGCTTGGTGGATGGTGAGCACCACCAGTGAGTCGCAGCCATGGCGGTCGCTGAGGTGGAAGTAGTGGGTGCCTTCCCCGAGCACCGTGTCGGGTGCGTAAGGGCTGGGTTGGCCGCAGGGTACTGTGTCGACGATGGTGGTGGTGTGGGTGCCGATTACAGTAAGGTTTAGGTCGATGAAGCAGCCCGTCTGGTTGACATATCTGTAGCGCCGTGTGCCAGGCTTGTCGGTGCTTTGTGGCGATATTTTGAATCCGTGCTGGTAGTAGCCTGAGCCTTGACATATGGTGTCGTTATAGTACTCGATGCAGTCAAATTCAGACAAATCGTTGCTGATACGGATGTTATCGATTACGATGTGGAGATCTTCCGACTCGGTCAGGTTTCCTTGGAAACCGATGCGCCAGGGTTGGGGGAATGTATCGAAGTAGCGCCCCAGGTCGACGTCGAACGATTGAAAAGTCCAAGTGTTATATGTGGTTGAATCTATCCGTAGTGTGTCAAAGGGCACGAATGTGTTGATACAATCATTTTCATCGGAAACAAAGCCTAGAATCAGCTGAGCCCCATTGTTGAGGATTATGTAGGACAAATCGGAGTAATTAAAAGCCCTATAGCTGGCCTCGAGCTGCAGTCGACGAGGCGCCGTTGCCATTTGGGGTGATATCGCAAACTTATGATAGACCCTACCGGTAAAGCCGCTTTGGACATGATCAACTAAGGATCTGATACTCAAAAAATTATTCGGAACCCCGTTTTGATATTCAAAGGAAATAAGGCTGGTCCATTCAAATGAGTTTACCCAGCAGACTGTCCAGCAGTTGTCATTCTCTTGGTAGGTCTCGTTCCACCAGGATGCTGATTGGCCGTTGTTGAAAACAAAACCCGACTGGAAGTCCTCGAAATAGGGCAGTGGTTCGGGCGTGCAGTCCTCTTGTCCGCGGGCCACGAAGGCCAGCGTCAGCAGTAGGCAGGCTATGATCCGACGGAAAGACATCATCGGCTGTGGTGCATGATCTTCTTGATGAGGAGGGCTACCACGGCGTCGTACTGCTCTTCGGTGTCGGCGCAGAAGACATAGACGGCGCGGCTGAGGTAGGAGATGCCCATGTAGCAGCTGGCAGCCACGTCGATCTGCTCGCCCTCGATGGGGGCGTTCTCGCGCGGATTGCTGCGGTTGCGGCGGGCGAAGAGCACCACGTCGCTTCCCTCGCGCAGGTTGGCCTGCTGCTCGGGCGCCAGGTCGCCGATGAGGAACTCGCGCTTCATCCACTCCCAGCCCGCGTCGTCCTCGGCGGCGATGACGGTCACGTCCACCCGCGAGTTGCTGTCGAGGGCAAAGTTGGAGACCGACGCTACCTTGACGTCGGGCTGCGAGGCGTAGCGCTGGTAGAGGTCGGTCTGGGCCTGCACCTGTTGGAACAGGGGGCATGCCAGCAGGAAGAGGAGTGACATGCAGGACCACTTGAACCTTAAACCGTAAACCTTAGACCGCTTCATACCGTGAGGAATTTCCAGATGTCGTTGATCACCGAGTCGGCCTCGCACTGGTTGTTGCACACCACGACGGGCTCTTCCGCCCGGGGTGCCGTGCGGGCGGCGGTGGTTGCGGGCGCGGCCTTCTTGGTGCCGACGGGGGTCGTCCGCACCGCTGCGCGCTGCGCTGTTGCGGGGGTGGTCGGCGCCAGGTGCTCCACGGCGGCGGGCTGGGGGGCGACGACGGCGGGCACCGAAGCCTCGGCCACCATCGGCGCCTCGGCGTGCCGGGGCCCGAGGAGCGACCACGCGGCCAGGCCGGCCACCATCAGGCCTGCCGCCGAGAAGAGTGCTGACCGCCGCCGCCGCACGATGCCGCCGGCCTGCCGTTCGGCCTGGGCCATCACCTCGTCGCGGTGCGTCAGCCGGTTCAGTTCGGCCAGTTCGCTGTCGCTGAGCGTCCCTTCGCGGTAGCGCTCCAGCAGGTGTTGTATGGTGTCGTTTTTCATTTCAGGTGTTATATCTCGTGTGTCATTATATACTTCAGTTTCTTCTCGGCCGAGGCCTGCAGCCGCTTGACGGTGGAGGGGCTGACGCCGGTGAGGCGTGAGGTCTCTTCGATCGTGTAGCCGTGGTCGTGCCTCAGGTCCAGCACCTTCCGCTCCAGGGGGAGCAGCAGCGAGCGGCTCTCCTTCAGCTCGTTGCCGAGGCGGCGATCCTCGGCTGCCGGCTCCTCGCTGGCGTCGAGTCGCATCAGGCGGCGCCGGCGGCGCATGATGTTGATGCACTCGTTCTCCGTGGTGCGGAAGCAGTAGCCCACCACGTCGCGCAGCCCCACCCGCACCAAGGTCTTCACCACGGCCTCCTGCACGGCATCCTTGGCGTCATCCTCGTCGTCGAGGATGCTCACCGCCCGGCTGTAGAAGTCGAGGTAGTGCTCTTCGAGGATGTGCCGCTTGTGTGCCGTTTTCATGCCCTATAGACGAAAAAGGAGCCCCGTTTGGCTCACGGTTTAACATTTTTTATGAAAATAGTGGCAGGTCGTGCAGCTGGCGGATGGCCCGGCGCTCGAAGTCGACCTCGACCACCACCTGCTGGCGGCCGTTGGTGAGCAGTAGCAGCGGCACGTGCAGCACCGTGTTGTAGCGGCAGGCCTGGTCGCAGACCCGCTGGGTGATGGCCACCTCGGGCCGCTTGCACTCGACGATGATGCGCGGCCGACCGTCGGTGCCGTAGACCACAATGTCGCACCGGCGCGACTGCCCGTTGACCGTGATGGCGCCCTCCACCTGCATCAGTTCCAGCGGGTAACGGTAGTGTGTGTGTAGCATGTGGAGGGTTTGCTGGCGCACCTCCTCCTCGGGCGTCAGGGCCACCCAGCGGCGGCGCACGGGGTCGAGCACTTCGCGCCGGCCGTCGGCCTCGCGCACCTCTATCTCGTCGTGTATCAGGTTCATGGCTTACCTTTCGGGGTTATCGTTACAGGTGCAAAGATACAAAAAATTCCCCAATCGCATCCGCCAGGCATCATCCAGGCATCAACTAGGCATCAACCATGCATCCCCTCTGCATCATCTCTGCATGTTTCCCTTGTCGAAGCATCCCACGGACGGGGATGGGGGCAGGCCGACGGGGCGTCAGTAGACGGTGCTCTCGTCGCCGCCCTCTTCTTCCATCTGCTGCGGGCGCTGCTTGAGGCCGTTGTTGATCTTCCATGAGAAGCCCACGGTGATCACCGGCGACAGCCGGCGGCCCTTCATCACGCGGTTGAAGGTCTGGCTGTAGGTGGTGTGGCCCCAGCCGCCGGTGCAGAAGACGTCGCTCACGCGCAGGTTGATGGTGCCGCGCCGGTCGAAGACGTCCTTCTTCACCGCCAGGTCGACCCAGTAGGAGGGGTCCATCTGCGTCTGCAGGTCGAGCCACGGGGCCCAGTACTGGCCGCTGAGCTGCACGGTCCAGTCCTTGGGCAGGGTCATGAACGAGCTGAACTTGCCGCTGGCCTGGAACGACGAGGTGCTCTGGTTGTAGAGCAGCTCGGTGCCCTCGATGTGGCTCTGGTAGAGGTTGAGGCTGACGTTGATCTTCCACCACTGGAATATCTGCCAGTCGAAGATGAACTCCATGCCGTAGTTGTAGCCGGTGCTGAGGTTGAGGCGCGTCGAGGCGCGGTAGCCGTCGTACTGGCTGTTGTAGGGCTCCCACCAGGCGTAGCGGGCCACGCTGTCGGCGCACCACGTGAAGCCGTAGTGGGTGATCATGTTGTTCGTCTGGCGGTAGTAGACCGAGGTGAAGAGGTTCACCTTCTTGATGCCCAGGTTGTAGCTGAGCTCGAAGGCGTTGGTGTATTCGGGGTCGAGGTCGGGGTTGCCGAAGCTCATCTGGTTGTCTTCGCGAATGTCCATGAAGGGGTTGAGGTCCCACATGTGGGGGCGATGCACGCGACGGCTGTAGCTGAGCTGGGCGCTCTGTAGGTCGCTGATCTTGTAGGAGAGGTGCAGGGTGGGGTAGATCTGCCAGTAGGTCTTGTCGACCGGCACCGTGTCGGCCGGGCGGTAGAGGTCGCGGCCGTAGATGCTGGCGTACTCGCCGCGCAGGCCCGCCTGCAGCGAGAGGGCGTCGGTGAGGCTGCCGCCCAGGGTGGCGTAGACGGCGTGCACGTGCTGGCGGTAGTCGAAGTGGGTCGAGGAGAGCGAGTCGTAGTAGCGCTCCAGGCCGTAGCCCGAGGCCGTTCCCGTCGAGGGGAAGTACTCGGTGCGGTAGTAGTCGGCGCGCTGGTCGGGCCAGTCCATGCGTCCCTCGTAGCCCGTCTCCAGCCGCCAGCCTTCGCGGCCCAGGAACGAGTCGAGCGGCCGCAGCCAGTTGGCCTTCAGGTTCAGGGCATGGTGGTGGTTCTCGGTCAGGCTTTCGCGCAGGTAGTAGTTGTCCCACAGGGCGGCGTCGCCGAAGTAGGTCTGCTCCTGGTCGCCGTTGCCCTGCACGTGGCGCATGCTGAAGGTGGCGTCGAGGGTCAGCTCCTCGTCCTTGCGGTCGAATTTCTTGGTGTAGAGAAGGTTGAACGAGTGGTTGACGTTCCGGTTGCTGCTGGTGGTGTGCTGGTGGTAGCCGAGCGAGTCGCCGAAGAGGAGGTCGGTGGCATAGCTGTCGCTGTTGCGCCGACGGTTGCCGCCGCGCAGCTGGTAGCTCAGCAGCAGGCTGTTCTTGTCGTCGAAGTAGTACTCGCCGCCCAGCTTGACGCTCCCCATGGTGCCGGGGTTGAGGCTGTACTGTTCGATGCTGTTGTGCGAGATGGGCGAGCCCGTGTTGTCGAGGTACTCGATGTCCGACTCGGCCCGGTTGCCGCGCTGGCGCAGGCCCGCGTCGGCGCTGAAGAAGAGGTTGTACTTCTCCGTGGTATAGTTGAGGCTGATGTTGCCCATGGCTGTGGGGATGAACGAGGGCAGCGAGTCCGGCACTGCGAAGGGCAGCGGGGCGCCCACGTTGACGTTCACCACGCCGTTGAGGCCCAGGGCACCGGCGGTGCGGTCCTTGAGCTTGATGTTGATGATGCCGCTCATGCCCTCGGGGTCGTACTTGGCCGAGGGGTTGGTGATGACCTCCACGTTCTCCACCGTCGAGGCGGGGATCTGCTCCAAGAGGGTGCTCAGGTCGGAGGCCAGCAGTTCGCTCGGACGCCCGTTGACGAGCACCTTGACGTTGCTCGAGCCGCGCAGGGTGACGTTGCCGTCGTTGTCCACGGCCACACTCGGCACCTGCTCCAGCACGTCGGTCGCCGTGCCGCCGCCGGCCACGATGTTCTTGTCCACGTTTACCACCCGCTTGTCCAGCTGGTACTCCACCATGCTCCGCTCGGCGGTGATCTCCACGGCCTCCATCAGGGTGGCCTGCGGGCTGATGGGCAGCTTGCCCAGGTTCACCGTCGGCCGGTCGGCGCCGAGGGAAACCAGGCTTTTGTGGTACTGCGGCTCGTAGCCGATGAAGGTGATGCGCAGCAGGTAGCGCCCGTAGGGAGCCTCCAGGCGGAAGCTGCCGTTGCTCTCGGTCACCGTGCCCCCCTTCAGGGTGCTGTCGTTGGGCGAGAGCAGCGCCACGGTGGCGTACTCGATATTCTCACCCGTGCGGGCATCGACCACGCGGCCCCGCACCGTCCCTTTCTGCGCCGCCGCCGTGAGCGACAGGGCGCAGACCATCAACACCAGTATCCGTTTCATTGCTGGGGCTTGGGTTGGCGCACGTAGTGCGGCATCTCGAAGGGGATCTCGATCGAGTACTCGATCAGTCCGCCGAACTCTCCGTTCTCTTTCCACCATGGGGTCTGGTAGATCAGTTTCTTCACCTTCGAGCCGTCGGCCAGGGTTTTCTCGATGGTGTAGGCGTTCATCTGCTGGTGCTCGAGCAGGCTTTTGAGCTTGGTCCGTGCGGGCTCCGGGTGGCAGTCCATCAGGTTGTGGCCGATGATCTTCTGGCCGTGGCTGTTGACGTCGGCGCTGTGCTGGTTCATGTCGACGACGTAGCCGTCGGCGTCGCACACCGTGATGGCGACGTTGTTCAGGTGTTCAAAGTATTGATCCATGGAGCAAGGTTTAAAGTTTAAGGTTTAAGGTTTAAGGCAAAGGCGGCATGTCGGACCACCCTTTAACCTTAAACCCTAAACCTTAAACCGATTCAACTGATTTTACTTGCACTGCAGGGCGGCCAGGGCGATGCTGTAGAGCTTGGTCTTGGCGCTGTCGCCGCGGCTGGTGAGGACGCAGGGCACGCGGGCACCCATCACCATGCA
>OCVV011050254.1_pt1 | contig 11680 bp, 11 predicted proteins | sample 1539721 | NCBI WGS metagenome assembly OCVV01 (sample SAMN02144230, study PRJEB22623) | gut metagenome | biome: sheep rumen | host: Ovis aries | place: New Zealand | reverse complement strand
CTCTGAAATTTGTAAGCTGAACAAGTGTAGCACCGCCGACCGCCAAGCCTGAATTTTGCAGTCCTATAAAAGCTATAAACAGACCTATTCCCACTGAAACTGCCTTTTTGAGCTGAAAGGGAATGCAGTCAAAAATAGCTTCACGAACCTTTGTCAGCGACAGAATAATAAAGATGACACCCTCAAAAAATACCGCAAGGAGTGCTACCTGCCAGGGGTATCCCATCGAGGCACACACAGTATATGCCATATAGGCATTAAGCCCCATTCCTGCTGAGAGCACAAAGGGCAGGTTTGCCATAAGCCCCATACAGAGCGTTCCCAGAAACGAAGCTATGCAGGTAGCAAGAAGCACCGCTGTGCTGTCCATGCCTGTAGAGCTCAGCACACTGGGATTTACAGCAAGTATGTAGGCTATCGTCATAAAGGTGGTGATGCCTGCCATTATTTCTGTTCTGACGGTGGTATTATGTTCTTTAAGCTTAAAGAGCTTTTCCAAAGTTCTACCCCCCTAATCCGCAGAGTACTCTGCTATATAAGGCAGATTTCTGTAATACTCGCCATAGTCAAGACCGTAGCCTATAACAAAATAATCGGGAATAGTAAAAAGCGTGTAGTCGGCTTTAAGCTCAATAAGTCTGCGGTCAGGCTTGTCAAGGAGCGTCAGTATCTCAAGGGAGAGAGGCTTTCTTTCCTTCAGCATTTTTACGATCTCTGAAAGAGTTCTGCCTGTGTCGATGATGTCCTCAACGATCACAACATGGTACTGACTTATGTCCTGAGCCAGATCCATAGTAATCTGCACCTTTCCCGAGGACTCGGTGGACTCAAAGTAGCTTTTTGCCGCCATAAAGCCTATTTCACAGGGAATAGTGACCTCCTTGCTCAGGTCTGACAGAAAAATAAAAGCTCCTTTAAGAATACTTACAAGCAGTAAGGGCTTGCCCTCATATTTTTCGGAGAGCATTTTTCCTGCCTTAGCGACAACTTCCTTTATCTCTTCCTCGGAAATGATAACACGCTTGATATGACGTTCAAATTCGTTTTTATCTGTGATCTGCATATTATACCTCCTGAAAATGTCAAATAACCACTTATATTTTACCACATTCAGCAGAAACTGTCAATTGATATTTGAGCATTTACGACAAAATCCCTTTACAATTATTTCTGACTGTGCTATAATAATCAAAATCGGAGGTGAGCCTATGGCAGATATATTTGAAGAGATGAGAAAATCAATAGACACAACGCAGATAGAAAAGCTCCCGAAGGAGGAACACGGAGAGCTTGTCAGCGTATCCTACAGCAGCAGCTCATCGGGCATGATGATGAACAGCAATACTCTTTTCAGCCTAATGCTGGAGCGTGAGGGTGAGCACGCTAAACTTACAGTTCGGGAAAAGCAGTCGGGAGGCGGAACCGAGACCTCGGTTTATAAGGCAGAGCTTTCCCTTTTTGATAAGCTTCGGGAAATAATCGACAGAGAGAATGTCGCAGCGTGGTCGCAGCTTAAATATGTTGAGCTGTTTCAGATGACCGATTATTCGTCAAGCGAAGGGCTCACTCTCATTTTCGATGACCAAAGCTTAGGCGGAAACCCTCGTGTATGGAAGAACATTGACTGCAAGGCTGCCGATCAGCAGGGCAGAAGAGATGTTATAAGTGAGATAAGAGCAATTCTTGCAGTTGAGGGCAGGGGAGAGCTTATCTCAAAGAGCTCACAGCCCGCATCTTTTATGGGCGTAATGGGCTTCACTATGGGCGCAGGAGCGCCTGTCGGTATGATGGGCATGGGCATGGCGGCAGCTATGATGGCGCAGTCCGCAGAAAGCAGCGGCACATGGCTTTGTCCGCACTGCGGAGAGAATAAAAACAAAGGAAAATTCTGCATGGAATGCGGCAGCCCCAGACCTGAAAAACAGACTGCCGAATGAACAGACTATAGCCTGCTGCACGGTCAGCAGGCTTTTGTTGTCCAAAAAAACTCCCCACAAAATAAAGTTTATGTGGTATAATACAGAAAATAGTTTTAGGAGTGATAAAAATGAATGCAGTTATTATAGCTTTGCTGATCGTCTGTCTTGTTTTGTGTGCAGTGATAGCATTTAAGGTCTTTTCCGCACCTGCCGATAACAGCACACGGGAGTTCTCCGATAAGCTTTCGCAGACAAGCAGCGAGCTCAGACAGGAGATAGGAAGAAACGTTCAGGTGAGTGTGAAAAACCTCGGCGATATGCTAACGCTGTCTCAGGCGAACAGCCGGCAGGCGCAGAATGCAAGGCTTGAAGACCTCAACCACAGCCTTGATACCCGACTGAAATCTCTTGAAAACCGCTTCGCAGCCCTTGAGCAGACCACCGAGCAGAAGCTTGAAGCAATGCGCACAACAATGTCACGCCAGCTTTCGGGCATTCAGGAGGACAATAACAAAAAGCTTGAATCTATCCGGAAGACTGTCGATGAGAAGCTTGAAAACAAGATGAATGATTCCTTCAAGCTGGTAAGTGAGCGCCTTGAGCAGGTATATAAGGGCCTTGGCGAAATGCAGACTGTAGCCGCAGGTGTCGGAGACCTTAAAAAGGTGCTTTCAAATGTAAAAAACAGGGGTATTCTCGGAGAAATACAGCTTGGCGCTATACTCAGTGAGATACTTGCTCCCGAGCAATATGATACTGATGTCGCAGTAATTCCGAGGAGTGCAAACAGAGTTGAGTTTGCAGTCAGGCTTCCCGGCGGTGACGATGGTGAGACCGTTTATCTGCCTATAGATTCAAAGTTCCCCGGGGATACCTTTGCAGCTCTTCAGGACGCTTATGATTCGGGTTCTCCCGAGACAATAGCCTCAGCCAAGAAAACTTTGTATGACACTATCAAAAAGTGTGCCAAGGACATTCGTGATAAGTATGTTTCTCCACCGCACACAACAAACTTCGGCATAATGTTCCTGCCCTTTGAGGGCCTTTATGCAGAGGTTGTAAACAGCGGACTTGTTGAAACTCTCCAGCGTGACTACAGCGTAAACGTAGCAGGACCGTCTACAATGGCGGCATTGCTTAATTCACTTCAGATGGGCTTCAGGACACTGGCTATCCAGAAACGCTCCAACGAAGTGTGGAAGGTGCTCGGCTCAGTCAAGTCTGAGTTTCAGACCTTCTCAAAGGCACTTGAAGACGCACAAAAGCGCATAAGAAAGGTCGATGATGACCTTGAAAACCTTGTGGGTGTAAGAACCAGACAGATAAACCGCAAGCTCAGCAGTGTTGAGACTCTGCCCGAGGCTGACCCTGTAAAGCTCATACCCGACAGTGCAGATTAACTGCACTTTCCTCCACTCACAGGCGAAGCGCCCTGCACAGCCTTATCCGCATACAGGCTGTATAGCAGGGTGCTTTGTTTTTTTGCTTGCATGAGCCGTCATACTGTGTTATAATAAGATAATACTAAGACCCGGCGGAGGATATTATGAAAAAAGATATACTTATCATTGACGATGATGCAGACCTTACTTTAATAATTTCCGATATGCTTGAAAGCTACGGCTACAGTGTCACCTGTGCCGAAACTGCCGAGCAGGCTTTCTCTCTACTGTCTGACAGGAGCTTTGCACTGCTTCTTCTTGATATTAATCTGCCCGATTCAACAGGCTTTGAGCTCTGCCGAGAGCTCAGACGTGTTTCAACTGTGCCTGTCATATTTGCCTCTGCACGCACCAGTGAGAGCGACCGCATAACAGGCTTTGATATAGGCGGTGACGACTATCTTCCAAAGCCGTATTCAATGAAGGAGCTTCTCTCCAGAGTGAATGCACTTATGCGACGAACCTATGGCTTTACAGAGGAGGAGCGCACTGTAAGCTTCGGTGAAATAAGCGTAAACCTTACGTCACGGAGCGTAACACGTTCAGACAAAGCAGTCTCACTTTCACTGAAGGAGTTTGACCTGCTGGCCTGCCTTTGTGAGCATATCGGTCAGGCAGTGCCGAAGGACAGGCTTCTCTCTGATGTCTGGGGAGCGTTCTCCGAGGTTGAGCCCTCAACGCTGGCGGTGCATATACGCTGGCTCCGTGAAAAGCTTGAAGACGATCCCGCAAAGCCGCGTTATATCAAGACTGTATTCAAGGTAGGCTACATACTGGAGGGTGACAAATGAAGCTCAGACTGTTCAGAGTTGCAATGCTCTTTTCAATTATCATCATTGCGCTGACCTCTTATTTTATCATCTCAGGCAGAAAAGCCGACGATACCGATGTAAGAGCCGAGCAGGCCGTGATCGTCAGCGAGATAAGCGAGCTCTATAAAACAGGTGATACCGCCCGTGCCGATGAGCTTTCGGCCGAGCTTCATGAGGAGCTTATGTCAGCCTCGGACAAAAAAGATGATACAAGACTTATACTGATGGGAGCGCTATCTTTGGTGTTCATGGGCGGAGTGCTCTGTTATGTGTACTTTGCGATACTTCGTCCTTTTGATAAGATGAAGCACTTTGCCGATGAGATAGCTAAGGGGAACTTCGATATACCTCTTGACTATGAGCGCTCAAACTATTTCGGCAGCTTTACCTGGGCGTTTGACAGTATGAGAAGAGAGATCACAAAGTCAAGGCGCTGTGAGCGTGAAGCGATAGCAAACAACAAAACCGTAATAGCTACGCTCTCGCACGATATTAAAACTCCGATATCCTCTATCCGTGCTTATGCAGAGGGACTGGAAGCTAACCTTGATTCCACTCCCGAAAAGAGGGCAAAGTATCTTTCTGTCCTTATGCGCAAGTGCGATGAGGTGGCAGCTCTGACAAACGATCTGTTCCTGCACTCTCTTGCAGACCTTGACAAGCTCAGAATGAATAATGAGAGTATAGAGCTTACCTCGTTTACAACTCAGACTATCGGCGAGATTTCGGGTGACAGGGATGATGTTCATCTTCACCTGCCTGCTGAGAGCATAACTGTATCTGCTGACAGAAACAGGCTTATTCAGCTTTGCGAAAACCTCATAAACAATTCCCGTAAGTACGCAAAGACCGAAATTGACCTCAGCCTTTCAGAACAAAACGGTGAAGCAGTTCTGACCTTCCGTGATTACGGCAAGGGCATTCCCGATGAGGATATGCCCTTTATCACCGATAAATTCTATCGTGGTCACAACTGCGGCAGCGAGCAGGGCTCGGGACTGGGGCTTTATATAGTCAGCTATATCTGTTCACAGCTTGGCGGAAGCCTTACCCTCAGAAATGCTTCCGAGGGCGGTCTTATCGCAGAGGTGAAGCTCCCTCTTGAAAAAGCTGTCAGTTCTTAAAGACTTCTTAATAAGTTTTCCGATATCATAGTATTATGGAAAACAGATAAGACCTGAAAGGGGAGTTTTATGTGAAAAACACTATACTCAGTGCAAAGGGAGTCTGCAAGAGCTTTGCTCACGGCGGAGGACAGGTACACGTTCTTTCGCACGTTGATATCGACCTATATGAGGGCGACTTCACCGTTATAATGGGAGCCTCGGGTTCGGGAAAGTCAACACTTATGTATGCTCTCAGCGGAATGGACAGAGCTACCTCGGGTGAGGTGAATTATAATGGCGAGGATATTGTAAAGCTCAGCGAGAAAAAGCTTGCGGCGCTTCGCTGCTCGGACTTTGGTTTTATTTTTCAGCAGATGCACCTTGTCAGCAATCTGAGCCTTTTCGAGAATGTTGCAGTTACAGGCTATCTTAACAAGAAAAAGTCAGCTGCCGAGGTAAACAAAAGAGTTGATGAGCTTCTTGAGAAAATGAGCATATCACATATAAAAACGCACCTGCCCTCGCAGGTGTCGGGAGGTGAGCAGCAGCGCTGTGCAATAGCAAGAGCTGTCATCAATGATCCCAAGCTTCTTTTTGCCGACGAGCCTACGGGAGCTCTGAACAAAAAGAATTCCAACGATGTTTTAGACCTTCTTACAGCCCTGAGCCGTGAGGGTCAGAGCATACTTATGGTAACTCATGACCTCAGAGCTGCCCTGCGTGCAGACAGACTTCTCTACATCGAAGACGGCGGCATAGTCGGAGAAATGAGCCTTCCTCCCTACGACCCCGAGGACAGAAAGAGCCGTGAAGCTCAGGTGAACGCATGGCTCTCGTCCATGCACTGGTAAGGGGGGCGCTGATATGGAGATCACGACCCTGCTCAGAGCAAATATAAAGCACAAGAAAGGCTCCTTTATAAGCGTTCTTATACTTGCTTTTCTTATTGTCACAACAGCTGCGGCATCATTCGGTGCAAGAAATAACTTTGAGACAGCTCTTCATAATGCACAGAAAGAGTCTGACAGCCCGAGCGTTATCGCCATGATAGCAGAAAAAGAGCTTACAGATGAGCTTCTTGCATCGGTTGAGAACAGCGAGCTGGTCGAGCGTGTAAAGGTATATGATTCGATAGACCGTTCGGGAGATATCATCTGCGGTGACAAGAGTGACGGAAACAGCTGGTTCTTTCAGAAGCTCAGAGCCGGAATAAAGCTCGTAAATAAGGATTTTGACGGCTTTGAGGACACTATCCCCGAGCTATCCTCGGGAGAGATATATCTTACCACAGGACTTCAGAGCAAGCTTGAATGTAATATCGGTGATACTGTCAGGGTAGGCTTTGAAGACGGTGAGCATCAGTTTAAGATCAAGGGCTTTGTACAGGAGCCTGTCATCGGTGCTATGATGATAGGCTGGAAGCAGGTTTTCATCAGCGATGAGGATTTCGATTCTCTCAAACAGCAGTTAAGCCCCTATGAGACCGACACCCGTACAAGCTATTTAAAGATAGTGAACATCTACAAGGCAGATAAAGATCTTAACGATGCTAAATTCGGCCGACAGCTAAACCTTGAAACAGGCATAATCAGCAAGTCGTCGGGCTCGCTTACGCTTGCGCAGTCCGATAACTATACAGGTTTGTTTCTTAGAATAATCATCTATGTTTTCATAGGCTTTGTGCTTATCCTGTTTGCAATAGTGCTGGTAGTTATCTTCCACAGCATAAAGACCGAGATAGAGATAGATTTTGTAAATTTAGGTATCTTAAAATCACAGGGTTTTACAAGCTCAAACCTCACTAAGGTGATAATGCTCCGCTATGCACTTGCAGAGCTTATAGGTGCAGTGCTCGGAGTGCTTGTGTCATTCCCGCTTGAAAGACTGTTAAGCAGTGTATTCAAGGGCATTACGGGCATAGTCCCCGATAAAAGCCTTGCCGTTATCGAAACATCGCTTTTAGTGCTTGGTATGCTTGCACTGTCAGCTCTGATAATCTTTATATCTACCCGTAAGCTTGCGAGAATATCACCCGTCAGAGCAGTTTCGGGCGGAAAGAACGAGGTCTATTTCAGCAGCCGCCTGAACGCATCTATCTCTGGCAGAGCACTCGGCGCATCTATCGCCTACAGGGGCTTCAGCTCAGCGGTGAAGAGATACATGGGTATACTTATAATAGCTGTTATACTTACCTTCTTCACGGTAACAGTAAATATAATGGCTGCTATAGTAAACAGCCGTAAAGCGATCGAGGCTATGGGCTCGACCTTTTATGACATCACCATTGAGCTTCAGAGCGATGAGTCTGCCGAACATATCGAAGAGTATGAGCAGCTTATAGAAAAGTACACTCCGATAGAGCAGAAAGAATACGGTAATTACCAGTACATCTCTCTGAACGGAGAAAACATCATCTGTGCGTATATCGTGCAGCCCGAGAACTTCTCTATGATAAAGGGAAGAGCACCCACAGTCGATAATGAGATAGTCATAACGCAGGCAGTTTCCGATGCACTGGAGCTCAGCATCGGTGACGAGGCAATCGTCGAGGGCAGAAAGCATAAGGCGCAGTTCATAGTTTCGGGGATAGCGCAGTCAATGAGAGATGCAGGCTACTCAATGGGCATGAATTTCGAGGGTGCAAAGCGTCTTGGTGCAAAGAGAGTGAGCTATCTTAGTTTTGTGCTGGAGGACACCTCGAAGATGGATGATATAGCAGCAGAGCTCAACGATAAATACAGCGGAATAGAGGCTAAAGCCTACGATTATGAAAAGCAAATGGGTGAAGATGTCATTGTTATCGCAGCAAAAGCAATAAGACTTGTTATCTACGGCTTTTCGGGCGTGTTCGCACTGGTATCGGTGCTGATGGTCTGCACAGGCACGTTTATTCAGGAAAGGCAGGACCTTGGCATATACAAGGCTATCGGATTCACCTCGGGAAAGCTCAGACGCATATTTGCTATACGCTTCTTTATGATCTCGCTGGCAGGCAGCATTATAGGTTCGATCCTTGCAAGATTTTTCTCCGCAGACCTTCTTAATCTGATCTTTTCCTTTTTCGGAATAGTTCATGTAAAAACCGTAAACACCCCTCTGACCTTTATAGGTGCAGCCGCCTTTATCTGTGTGCTTATCACAGTATTTGCATATTTTGCTGCACGCAAGGTGAAGAAAGTCGAAGTAAGAGAGCTTATCACAGAATAAAAACAGAGGTTATCCCTTGCGGATAACCTCTTTCGGTTTAGTCTTCTTTTGGCTGAATAAACTTTCCTCTCAGCTTTTGTGTTTTTATCTCATTCACGAATGCCTCGGGGTCAATAGCCTTTACAGCGTTTATTACCTTCTTTGACTGTGCCGATGACACCACTGAGTAAATGACCTCACGCTCGCAGTGCTCGTAAGAGCCCTCGCCTTCAAGAATAGTTGCACCATGCTCGCTCACATCATATATCACCTGACAGACAGCATCGGGCTTGTCGGTCACGATAAAGAGGGTGCTTTGCTGGAACTTCTTGTACAGGTTTCTCACTACTGAGGTGCTTGCAAACTGGAAAATGATAGAGTAAAGTGCCTTGTCCCAACCGAATACAAAGCCTGCGATACAGAGTATCACCGCATTGAACCCGAGAATTATATTGAATGAGTCAATGCCCCTTCTCTCAGAGAGGAAAATCGAAATAAAGTCCGTACCGCCTGTTGTAGCGCCTGCATTCAGGCAGATACACATTGCTGCTCCGTTGATTATTCCGCCGAAAACCGCTATCAGGAGTATATCCTCAGTCAGCCGATATGGCGGAATGACATCAGTGAGAATACTGTTCATTACTATCATCAGCACAGAATAGAGTGTAAAGTTCCTGCCGATATACCGAAATCCTATATACACAGGCAGAGCGTTAAGCACTATATTCACAAGGCTGAACGGCAGTGTTATCTTAAATGCCGACTGAAACAGTCTTATCAGCAGTATAGACAGTCCCGATACGCCCCCCGGGTAAAGACCGCCCGTCAGTACAAAGGTATTATAGTTCAGAGCAGTTACAAAGGCGGCCACAGCAACAGCAGGTATCGTAATAAAGGGGCGTCTGACCTTTGCTTTCATAGGCTGTCTCCTTTCGGCTCAGCTTTGCAGCTTATCTGTAGCTGCCGTATTTCTGCTTGAATAGCTTCTTATTCTCATACATAGACTTATCAGCTCTCTTGAATACAAGATCTACAGTGTTGTTCAGCTGCAAGCTTCTTGTAATACTTATCTATCTGATCGGCATTTATATTGTATGAAATAACTGCCGTTGCTATACCTACAGATAGGACAGTAATAATAAATATGTAAAGCTTTATGCCTATAGAGAAAATGATTTTTTAGTTTTCATCTGTAAGCCCCCGTAATTTATTTATGCTATATATAGTTACAGCTATTATAACATAAATTGATCAACATTTCAAGACGTTTTATGCGTTTTTTACATAAATATTTTTCAATTGTCAAAACTACCTGCATTTTATTGACAAAGTCAAAAACTGAGTATATAAACGAGATTATTTTCACAAGCAAGGGAGACCCGTTAAAGCTTGAAAATAAGATTTCCGAAACCCTTGACGATAGCTATGCCTTTCTTGCAGACCGCAAGAGTATAGACGGCTACAACCGCCTTACCGATGAGCTTAATCAGCATGACAGCTGACAAGAGCATGGAGGTTATGGATCTGCTTGTGTACTTTATGGTATTCTTTGCCTGCCTGCTGATAATTGTGGTGCTTTATAACTCGGGAAATCTTTCTTTCAATGAGAGAGAAAAAGAGTTCGCAACCCTTAAAGTACTTGGCTTCAAGAGCTCAGCGATAAGAAGGCTTATCTCGGTGCAGAATCTCTGGCTTTCGGTTATAGGTGTAATACTCGGCATACCGCTTGGGCAAGCGCCGCTGCAGGCAATGATGGATTCAAACGGAGATCAGATAGACTGGCCGTGCTGCATAAGCCCTGTTACCTATGTTATAGCAGCGGCATTTGTAATGCTCGTGTCGGTGATAGTGGGCTTTATGTTCCAGAAGAGAATTAAGAGAATAGATATGGTTGAAGTGCTCAAGGGCATGGAATAAATTATCTTCAATTCAGAAGAGCAATTGACAATATTTTGCACTTGTGGTATAATTCAGAAAAATGAGAGATAAAAGGGGATATAAAAATGTATCGGTGCAGGAAACTGACAAGAAAAGAGATATGCTCAGTGTATGAGCTTCATATGAGATATGACTTTCCGAAAAACGAACTCAAGCCCCTTTCGATGATACTTGAGGGGCTTGATAAAGAAACCTATTTCTGCTTCGGGATTTTCAAAGAAGATGAACTTCTCGGATATGCTTACTTTATATCTCAGCTGATTGACGGTATGCAGTGCTGCTTATTAGACTATTTTGCAGTTGTCAGGGGCATGAGAGATAAGGGCATAGGCTCTGAGTTTCTGAGCCTGCTGAGAAATGAACTCACCTTTGCAGACCTTGTAGTGTGCGAGTCGGAGGACCCTGCATTTTCCGCAGGTGATGACCTGAACACAAGACAAAAGCGTATAGCATTTTATCAGCGCAATCATTTTTCAGACACAGGGGTAAGAGCCTGTGTTTTTGGTGTCGATTACGTTGTCATGGAGCTTGACCAAGGCAGCACACATTCTGCCGAAGAGGTAAGGCAGTGCTACAAGCGCATTTACAAAGCCTTCCTGCCCGAAGAACGCTATAAAAAGCACGTCAGAGTTTAAACAATTTCGAGCTCTTCCCTGTCTCTGAGCATATATCTGCGCAGAGGTGTAAGGCTTGCTATCCAGTAAAGAAGACCGCCGCACACGGCTGTGTAGCCGCTTCCTGTCAGCACCATGAAGATCGGGCTCTTTATCTCCGCAGTAAGCGGATTGTAAATGAACAGGATATTTGTAACAAAGGCTATTACCAGGCAGCCAAGGCCGACCAGATTGAAGCCATGGGTAAATTCGTAAGCGTTATGGCCGTCGATATTGTAAAGTGATTTCAGGCTTATTTTCCTCTTCTTTACTATCAGATAGTCGACCACCGTCATTCCTATGATAGGTCCTTGTATCTGTGCCGCCATCGAAATGAATGAGCCGAAGTTATCCATTACCCAGCCCCACACCGTCAGCGCCGATACATAGAACATCGAAATGATGACCAGCACCTTGTAGCTTATCTTTGGCATACCGCTTTTTACTATCATACAGTTTACGTATGAACCCGTACCCTGTGTTCCAATGTTTGCGAATGCCACCATCAGCAGTGAAAGAAGTGCAAACCCGGGGCCTGCAAGAGTCGACAGCATAACTGTAGGGTCAGACTCATAATAGCCTGACTTAACAAACATTGCGATAGCCATTACGCCGCCTGCCGCC
>OCVV011339752.1_pt1 | contig 11683 bp, 6 predicted proteins | sample 1539721 | NCBI WGS metagenome assembly OCVV01 (sample SAMN02144230, study PRJEB22623) | gut metagenome | biome: sheep rumen | host: Ovis aries | place: New Zealand | reverse complement strand
GAGTTTCGTTTTTGCATGATAGGGCATAAGATGGTGCTCGACTACGCCCTTACGGGAAAGTATAACATTACCGATATGTCGGAATATGTTAACGGTGTGGGCAAGCGGTTTGATAAAAATAACTCGGTTGCTGAGGCTAAAGAGCGTGCTATACATAAACTTCATGAACACCAGCTGCACCTGCAGATTTCGCGCCAACAACAACTTATCTTTTTTCTATTGCTCACCATTGGCTTGATAATAATTATTATTAGTATGTCAACCTTCCTTCGTCGTCGTAAACGATTGATAAAGGAGATGGAGGAAGAAACACGTATGCTCAACAAACAACTCGGCAAGCTGCAGAAGGAAATAGAGAAAAAGGCTTCTGCTGGCGATAAGCAAGAAGATGCTTCACCTTGTCAGTCAACAGTTGTACTTACAGGAAACACCAGCGACACCATAACTCTTCATCTGCCTGATGTGCTTTATATGGAAGCAGTAGGCAACTATGTAAAGGTGTATCAGCTGAAAGAGGGTAGGGTATGCAACGATATGCTTCGTGCAACTCTTAAACAAGTAACCGAGCAGTTGAGAGAATGTCAAATGATTGTTCGTTGTCACCGTGCCTTCTTAGTAAACCTGCAACAGGTTGACCATATCAGCAGTAAGGCTGGCTCTACCCAGCTATACATAAAACACTGCCACGAAACCCTGCCAGTATCACGCAGCAATATGGCGCAGGTGAAAGACGCAATCAAGCAATAGCTATTGAATAATCTTTCCATCTTTCCATCTTTCCATCTTTCAATATTCTTACAGATTTCGTAATTAAGAAGGCTTCATTCGTCACAAAAACATGCCGTCTATCCCAAATCCGTTAGGGATAGGCGTTTTCTATATACTTTTGCAACCGGATTTACGTCTATTCGTAAGTAACCAAAGTTCAAAAGTAAAATGAAAAGATTAATTGCATTTTTTGCCATGATGCTTATAGTAAGCTTGTCACGGGCAGCAAAAAATTCTGATTTAGAAGGAAAGGTAACAGACGAAAAGGGACAGCCTCTTGAGTTTGTCAGTGTGGCTCTGTTGTCGGCAGATTCTACTTATATTCAAGGTGCTACCAGCGACGAGAACGGTTCGTTTGTTATTAAGACACCAGAAGAGAATGGTATTCTCCGTCTCTCTTATGTGGGCTATCAAACAAAATATGTAAGAGTGAAAGATGCTCTTGCAGGTACTATTATGATGAATAACGATACCAAGATGTTGCAGGAAGTGACTGTTAAGGGTATGATGCCTAAAACAAAACTCACAGGCAATTCAATGATAACAACCATTCAGGGAACTGTTCTTGGTAAGTCGGGCTCAGCAAAGGAAATGCTTGAGAAAGTACCAGGAATGACCGTTAAGGACGATGAACTCGAAGTATTAGGTAAGGGAAAGCCTATAATATATATTAATGGTAGAAAGATGCAGGATGCTGACGAGCTGAAACGTCTTCGTTCTGAAGAGATAGAGAGTGTTGAGGTAATCACCAACCCTGGTGCACGTTATGATGTTACTGTTTCTTCTGTGGTACGAATTAAGACAATACGTCATCAGGGCGATGGTTTCGGCTTCGATGTAAACACAGGTCTTTCACAAGACCTTGCTTATGGATACACAGCTCCAAGTGGTACTCTTAATCTTCGTTATAGCCATAACAATTTCGATATCTTCGGCTTAGTAAATTACTGGCAGTTTTATGAAACTAACGATATGATAAACTGGGCTGATACTTATGTTTTGAATAACGGTAAAGTAAAGCATATTCATGAAGATGTGAATACCCGTGATAAATGGAATGGTGAAGGCATGAACTATAATCTTGGCTTCAACTGGCAAATTGCTAAAGACCACTCATTAGGTATGCGCATAGAGAACCATCAGCGAATAAAGGCAAACAACACTCTCTTGAGTGAGACATTCCTGCATCAGAAGTATCTTGACGAGCAGACACCGTTCTATACAGAACACAGCCACGCTTCGCAAGATCAACCTCAGCACATGCCATACAGCTGGGATGGTAATGCTTATTATATCGGACAGTTTGGTAAACTCAATGTTGACCTTAACATAGACTTCGTAACACAGAGATACAAAAACGAAACAACTATTTACGAAGTAAAAAACAATAATGACAATAATAATATTTCTCAGACAAGCGATAATCCTACCAAGATGTGGGCAGGCAAACTGGTGCTTACCTATCCTGTGTGGAAAGGAAATGTTGAGGCTGGTACTGAGATGAGTTTTGTACGCCGAACCTCTTCAAACACCATTCAGGGCTATCCATTGCCTTCAACCAGTTCAAAGGTAAAGGAAAACAATGTGGCTGCCTTCATTCAGTATAATGCCAACTTCGATAAGTATGGTATGCTATCGGCTGGCTTACGCTACGAGCATGTTGGTTTTGATTATATCGACCAACTCAATGACGACAATTCAATGAAGCGTTATCAGGATGAGTTCTTTCCTACCTTCTCGTGGGCAAAGCAGTGGGGTAGAGTGCAGACATCTTTGTCTTACACCTTAAAGACCATTCGTCCAAGCTTTAATGTTCTCAGCGATAATGTGGTATATATTAACAGCTACTCACTCATACAGGGTAATTCGCAACTGAAGAACCAGCTCATGCAAGAGGTTAGCGCCAACGTGCGTTACAGTTGGATAAACCTCTTCATTGCTTACGAAAAGCGTGAGCACACTCTTACGCAGTGGACTCAGATATATAATGACAATGGTGTGATATTGGTAAGAAACAGCAACCTGCCTGAGCCAACACGCAATCTGGCTTGTTTCCTTTCTGCCAACCCTACATTTGGCGTGTATAGTCCAAGCTGGACAATGGGGGCACAGAAGTTCTGGTATAAGATGACTCTCGACGACCCACGTGAGGCAACAGGCACTCGTGAGTTGAACTGCAACCGACCAATATTCTTCTTTGATCTTAACAATGCTTTCCGCTTCAAGCATAGCTGGCAGGTAGAGGCAAATATGAATATAAACACTAAGGGACAGATAGCACAGACCACCCTGCAATCAGCTTCTTATAACCTACGTTTTGCATTACAGAAATGCTGGCTTAAGAACGATGCTCTCTGTGCCCGTGTGTCTGTAAGCAATGTTCTTCGCCGTAACGTGCAGGACATAGAAATTGATTGCGGTCCAAACATTACTGGTCAGAAAACCAAACGAGGCTCTCGCCTTGAATTCTCATTGCGCTACACATTCAACGCTTCAAAGAATAAGTATAAGGGTACAGGCGCAGGTAAAGCAGAGCAAAGTAGATTGAACAACTGACCTCTCCCCCTGCAGGGGAGGGAGAGGAGAGAGGTAGTATATATATGAAAAGAATTGTATTAGGTATGATAACTTGCCTTGGCTTCTTATCTGCTTTTGCGCAGAAATCAAGTCAAGAGCAAGATTCTGCAAATGTTGTCGCGACGACAACAAGTGATCAGATGATTGATAAGATGGTAGAGTTACGGGAGGTTGTTGTCAAGGGCAGCCTCCCCAACACTCGTCTTAAAGGTGGCTCGATGATTACGCGGGTAGAGGGCACACCGCTTGCCTCGTCGGGCACCGTTGACGAGATGCTTGTCAAGATTCCTGGTATGACTGGCTCGGAAGACAAGCTCGAGGTGTTGGGCAAGGGCACACCTGTTATCTACATTAACGGTCGCTTGCTTAGAGACGACACCGAGCTTAAACGTTTACGTAGTGATGAAATACGTGATGTTGAGGTTATCAACAATCCCGGTGCGCAATATGATGCCTCTGTAAGGGCAGTGGTGCGCATACGCACAAAGAAGCATAAGGGTGATGGTCTTGGACTTGACCTCATGGCTTTCACCGAACAGGATTTGCAATATAACTTCAACACTCCTCAGGGCAAACTGGGGCTTAACTATCGCAAGAATGGTGTTGACGTGTTTGGTTCGGCTTATTATCGCCACATGGACTATCGGCAGTATAGCACTCTTGAAGATATATATAAAAGCAGCAAGACATTCCTGCAGACAGGTCCTTACACTATGACTTGGCGCAACAACACAATGGTATATACAGCTGGTGTAAACTGGCAAATCTCGGATAACCATTCGGTTGGTGTGCGTGCCGATATAACTCATTATCTCAATGGAACAAATAAGGTTATATATGATGAGGATGTGTATGAGAACGGCAATTTCATAGACCATCTCAATTCGGTGCAGACAAGCGAAGAGAGCAAACCTCTTGGATGGTTAACCAATGCTTATTATAATGGAAATGTAGGTAAGCTCAATGTTGATTTCAATTTCGACTTCATGAGCACAGCTACCAACACCTCTCGCAACAATGTAGAGAAAAGTTTAATTAATGATGATTTTGTGTTGAGTGAATCGGGCACTAATAGTCGTCTTTTTGCTGGCAAACTGGTGCTTTCTTATCCATTGTGGAAGGGAGAGTTGAAGGCAGGAAGCGAGGTAACTCTTGTTAAGCGCCACAACACCTACAGTATTGATAAGAGTGCTATTGCCAATACCGACGACGATATAAAAGAGAACACCTATGCTGCCTTTGCCGAATATGCTGCCGACTTTGATAAATATGGCACAGCACAGTTGGGCTTGCGCTATGAGCATGTGCTCTTTGATTGCAAGGATCGTTTGGCTTCCGACAATCTTCATCGCACAACAAACGATTTCTTCCCAACGGCTTCTTATTCGGTGGGCTTGGGACCTGTGCAGCTGGCACTTGCCTATAGTGTTAAGATTCATCGTCCATCGTTTTTTGCAATGAACGATGCTGTTACATATATTAGTCGTTATTCCTTGCAGGCAGGAAACTCTTGCTTGAAAAACCAAATGGACCGCGAGCTAACATTTAATGCATCGTGGCGTTGGCTCACCCTTACCGCATCCTACGACAGGTGCAAGAATGGCATAACACAATGGTCGTATCTCGAGGCTAACGATGCCGTACTCGTTAAGCACATCAATATCGACAAGCCGGTGAACACATATAGCCTTTATCTCTCGGCAACACCTCGTGTGGGAATATGGTCGCTAAATGCCACCGCTGGTGTTGACAAGCAACACTTTTATCTCGATGTTGACGACAACGCATCATCAACAGGTTTGCGCAGAGTGTATTTCAACACACCTGTATATACGTTTAATGCCTTCAACACTTTTAGCTTGAAAAACGATTGGAAGATTGATGTGAATTTCATGTTTGAATCGCATGGTCATAGTCTTATCTTCTACGATGACTATAACAACTGCCGTCTTGGTTTTGTTCTCCAGAAGAGTTTCCTCAAAGACAAGGCTCTAACTCTTCGTGCTTCGATAGTTGATGTGCTGCATCGCAATCAAACTAATGAATCGGCTGATATGGGTAACTATAGTTTCATTCAGCGCAACAAGTTCTCAAAGCACAAACTCGCCCTAACCTTGTTCTATCGTTTTAACACAGCAAAGAGCAAATACAAGGGAACAGGTGCTGGTAGGGAGGCACAGGGGAGAATGTAACCAACTACTTTTTTACAAGCGCCACATACGTTAGCAGCACCAGATTCATCATCAGTGAATAGATGATTGCTGGAACTGCTATGATATCGTTGTGGAAGATGAATGGCGAGGATGCAATAGCTATTGCCTGTGCTGCATTCTGCATGCCCACTTCGATTATTATGGTGCGCTGCTCCTTGGTGTTAAGGCGCATCAGCTTGCCTATTGCTCCTGCCACTGTGATGGCGCAAAGAATAAGGGCAAGCGGTGAGAGAAGTGTTGTGGCAGAAGCATTCATGATAGTGTCTTTGTGCTGAATGTAGAACAACACAACAACAAGCATCAATGCTGGAAAAGCACACTTGGTGAGCACGCGCTCAATTTTCTCGGCGGTGGTAGTGAAGAAATGTCTCACCGCAATACCCAATACGATAGGCAGCAGCATGGTAACACAGTTTTGCGCCAGCAGGTTGCCAACAGGGAGGGTTACTCCCACAGCATTGCCCACACTTGCTGTGGTGTATTGCATTATTACTGGTACGGTGAAAAGCGTAACGATGCTACTAACGGCAGTCATTGATACCGATAGTGCTACATCGCCTTTGGCAAGCAGAGAGAAAATGTTGCTCGATGAACCTCCTGGGCAGCAGGCAACAAGAACGATTCCAATGAAATAGTAAGCTGGAAGGTTTAGTGCTATTGCAAGAAGATAGGCAACAAGTGGTAAAATTACTAACTGTCCTGTGAGACCCACAAGGGCTGCTTTAGGACGTTTTGCTACAAACACGAAATCCTGTGGCTTAAGGGTCAAGCCCAAGTCGAACATTAATAATGTAAGGATTGGTAAAACAATAAATATTGGGTTCATAGTGCAAAGGTAACAAATAATTTTGAATTACGAATTTTGAATTACGAATTGGTCGCACTTTGTGCGATGTTGAGTTATTTAATTTTTGAATTTATCTAAGTAGCGAGGTTATTCCAAAAATATTTTTCTATCTTTGCAAACAAAAATATTAGTTATCAATTATTTAATTACGAGTTTTGGAGTTGAAAAATGCGAATTCATTAATTTATAATTCGTCATTTAAAATAATTCCACACTCCACATTCCACATTCAAAAATATGTTTCGAACCGATTTTGAAGTAGAGATTTGTGCCAATGGTGTTGAAAGCTGCATTGCTGCCCAGGAGGGCGGAGCCGATAGGGTGGAGCTTTGCGCCGGTATTCCTGAAGGTGGCACAACACCATCGTGGGGGGAAATGGTTGTTGCACGCAAGGTGTTAACAACAACCCGACTGCATGTTATTATTCGTCCACGTGGTGGCGATTTTTGTTACACCGATCTTGAACTCGAGCGTATGGAACTTGATATTGATGCAGCACGTAAGGCTGGCGCCGATGGTGTAGTCTTTGGCTGTCTCACTCCCGATGGCGATGTAGATATGGTTGCCAACGCTCGTTTGATGAAGCGTTGCGAGGGCATGTCGGTAACATTTCATCGTGCCTTTGACAGAGCACGAGATGCCGAGAAAGCACTCGATGATTGCATAAAGCTTGGCTTCAACCGCATTCTCACCTCAGGACAGCAGGCTAATGCCTTGTTGGGTGTTCCTATGCTGAAAAAACTTCAAGCCAAGACGGCGGGAAGAATAATCCTCATGGCAGGGTGTGGTGTCAATGAGGAGAATATTGACGAGATACGTGAGAAGTCGGGAGTAAGCAACTTTCATTTCTCAGCACGCGAGATTAAACCTTCAACAATGAAATATATGAACCCAGATGTATTTATGGGCTCACCATCTGCAAAGGAGGATGGGGTGCCTTACACAACCGCTAACAGAGTGAAAAATACTATTGCACAGTTGCTGAAGACAACCGTTCTTATGCTGGCTATAGCCATGTTCAATGTGTTGCCAGCTAATGCCCAAAGCAAAGAGAAAGAGGCTTTGAAGTTTCTATATTCCTATATGCCTTTGGCTGATAGAACCGATTATCCCGAGAGTTTTTTCATGCAAAACATTCGCATGAGCTACAAGGCACAAAGCGAAATGCCTTGGGGCAAGGATGTGCCCGAACTGCTGTTTCGCCATTTCGTGTTGCCAATACGTGTTAACAACGAACCGCTCGACTCTTCGCGCACCGTGTTCTATCGCGAATTGAAAGACAGGGTGAAGAACCTGCCAATGAAAGAGGCTATTCTCGAGGTTAACCACTGGTGCCACGAGCATGTGGTGTATGAACCCAGCGATGCACGTACATCGTCGCCATTGCAAAGCGTGAGAACGGCTGCCGGGCGATGTGGCGAAGAAAGCACATTTTTTGTGGCTGCCCTGAGAAGTGTGGGCATTCCAGCCCGACAAGTATATACACCACGATGGGCTCACACCGATGACAACCACGCATGGGTAGAGGCTTGGGCTGATGGCAAATGGTGGTTTCTGGGTGCTTGCGAACCCGAGGCTGTGTTAAACCTTGGTTGGTTCAATGCTCCAGCAAGTAGAGCAATGTTGATGCACACACGTGCCTTTGGCGACTATCGTGGTCCTGAGGAGGTGATGCTTCGCACCACTAATTTCACCGAGATAAACCTTATCGACAACTATGGCTCATCGGCTCGTGTTGATTTCAAGGTTGTTGACGAGAAGGGACGTGCTGTTAACGATGCTCGTGTTGATTTCCAGATATATAACTATGCTGAGTTCTGCACCGTAGCATCAAAATACACCGACAAGGCAGGCAAAACCTTCCTCACAGCAGGTAAGGGCGATATGCTTGTGTGGGCATCAAAGAATGGCGCTTGGGGCTATGCCAAATCATCATTCGGCAAAGACAAGATTGTTACTATCAAACTCACAAAGAAGCACGATATGAACAAGCTTGATGAGATAAACATCGTGCCACCACCCGAGCAGGCAAACATACCTTATGTTTCGGCTGAGGCACAAGAGCACAACAAGCAGCGTCTTGCCATAGAAGATTCCATACGCGCAGCCTACACCTCAACATTCATCAAGGGCGACAAAGCATTGCAATATCCCGAGGACGAGCGAGAGTTTCTTATCAAGGCTCGTGGCAACTGGCGTGTTATCTTGGCTTTCCTCAATAAATACAGAGATCAGCACGAGCGCTGCATAGCCCTCTTAAAGACACTACGCGATAAGGATCTTCGTGATATGCCAATGGATATCCTCGAAGACAATATGCTTGCACCTACCAATCAACTTTGTCCACGTGTGGAAGACGAGATGATTACCCGTCCGTTCAAGCAGTTCTTTGCTGGTGTGTTCTCTAAAGATAGTGTTGAGATGTTCCGCCACGACCCATCGCTATTGGTGGAGTGGGTGCGTCGCAACATAAAGATGAATCCCGACAAGAAGGCATTGAGAATAGCACAGACACCAATGGGTGTGTGGGAATCGAGAATGACCGATACACGCTCGCGCGACATCTTCTTCGTTGACCTTGCACGCAGTTTGAATATCGAGGCTCAAAAAGATGTTGTTACAGGGCGTGTGCAATATAAATACAATGGTGAGTGGCTTAATGTGAACTTCGATACCGACAAGCAGGAAAAGGCAGCAGCACCAAAGGGAACACTCGTTCTTACATTCCAGTCAAAGCCATCATTAGACAATCCAAAATACTACTCACAGTTCACTATTGCGCGTGTCGAGAATGGACGTTCGCAGCTACTCAACTTCGAAGAAGGACAAGTAGATATGGGTGGTGGCACATCATGGGAGAACACATTTAAGAATGGCACTCCACTCGAAACAGGCACATACATGCTCACCACAGGCAACCGACTGGCAAGTGGCAGCGTGCTTGCAGCCACAACACTCTTCACCATCGAAGAAGGCAAAACAACAACCGTGCCTCTCGTGATAAGAGAAAACACGGAAGGGGTGAGCGTAATTGGCACATTCGATAGCGAATCAAAATACCTCACGCTGCCAGCAAAGGGCGAAAAACAAGTAGAGAAAAGCGTGCTTGCCCAAACAGGCAGAGGCTACTATGTGATTGGTATCCTTGGAACAGGACAGGAGCCAACAAACCACGCACTCAAGGATATAGTAAAAGTGCGCAAGCAGCTTGAAGAGTGGGGACGTCCATTCCTTTTCCTCTTTGAAAACGAAACCGACGCCAAGCGCTTCAATGTTGCCGAGTTCGGCACACTGCCAGCCAACCACAGCTTCGGTCTCGACATCAACGGCACTATCAAGAACCAGATAGTAGAGGCGATGAAACTGCAGAGCACCACACAGCTGCCTATCTTCATCATTGCCGACACTTTCAACCGAGTAGTGTTTGTGTCGCAGGGCTACACCATCGGACTGGGAGAACAGTTGCTTAAAGTTTTGGGAAAACTTTAACCTCCCCCATCCCCCTCCAAAAGGAGGGGGCTAACCAACTTGCTGCGTTTCTTGCAATTACGAACATTACACGTAAAAAAATAACAGCAAGAAACTCAAGCCGGCAGGCATGTCGGCATTCCGCACGAAAAGGCTGAAAAGCATGCAAGTTTTTTTGATTATATCGAGTCTCAACCTTTGGTTGAGCAACGAGATACGAAATGCTGTTTGAGCGAAGCGAGTTCATTGAGTAAATAAAAAAAACTTGTGTGCGTGCCTTTGAGCTCAGGACGCCGACGTTTCTTTCTGATTCGTCTTTCTTCCGCGAAGAAAGATGAAGAGAAATATAGTTGTAAAATATGTTTGTGTACGTACACAATACTTGATATAAATCAATAAAACAACTGTTTTTGGAGGAAAAACGTGTTTTTGTGTTCGCACACAGAAAAAACTTTCTACCTTTGCATCATCAAAATGATTGTTTAGGTTAGTAGTAATAATAGATTTAGGTTTTTAGTTATTAGGTTTAAGGATTGTTTTAGTTAATAGGTTATTAGATTAAGGTAAAAAAAAGATTGTAAAGGATAAAAAAACTGTAGAGTAGTGATACTCCACAGTTTTTTTTTGCTCAATCCATTGTCGTTTCGCAGATAATTATTATTTTTATGCCCACTAACCTATAACAATAACATTATGGAAATAAAAGCTATTCGCATGTTTGATCACGGCTTTATGAACCAGCCGTTTGCCTTTGGTGGAGAAGAAGGAAAAGAAAATTTTGATGAGCAGATAATCTATCGCAGCAGTTTGCAAAACTATCTTATTGACACAGGTTCCGAGGTGATACTGGTTGACACAGGATTCCAAAACGATTTCAAGGCTCCCGAAAAACAGCTTGGTGCGCCATTGTATATGGGCGAGAAAGTCAACGATTACATGGTTGCCTTTGCTCAGCTTGGCTATCGCCCCGAGCAAGTAACCAAGATTCTTGTCACACACAAGCATCCCGACCATGCTGCAGCGTTGGGCTATTTTTCCAAAGCAAAGATTTATATCGGTGCCGAAGATGCCGATGCCTTGAATCTCAATGGCGATAACATTGTGCGTGCCGACTATTCTGATGGCGCATATCACAATTTTCCAAAATCGCAGCGCATTGCCGAGGGCATATACTTTATTGAGGCTCGTGGGCACACCAAGGGCAACAGCATAGTTGTTGTTGAGGCGGATGGACTCTACTATCTCATACATGGCGATGTTACCTATTGCGATGCCGCATTGAAGGCAAACAAGCTCAGCATTGTTTTTGAAGACATTGCTGCTGCACGCACAACACTCAACCAGGTGCGTGAGTTTATTAGCAATAACCCCACCGTTTACCTCTCAACACATTGCCCCGAAGGCTACGAGAACCTGCAAATGAAACGGGTGATGAAGTTGTAGGTGCGCGAAGCGAAGCTTCGCTAAATGATAAATGAAAAATGATAAATGATAAAGAAGCGCAAAGCGCTTTTTAAATCTTTCAATCTTTCATTATTTACTTCTCTCGTTTGTTTGGATGCACCAGCTTTGCTGACTGCATCCACTCGGTCAGTGACCTTAGGTTGCATCTTTCAATTTTACTTGGGGCTAACCAACCTGCTTGAGTTGCTTGCTGCAAAGTTTATGATTTTACTAAAGTTTCGCAAATGCATGTTTTTTCAAGAATTAGAGAATTTTTGGCATACGCCCTTGCATTATATACTCTACTGAATTATAAAGAATTAAAGCAAGTTTTGTTATACTACCTTCCATAAATTCTTATAAATTC
>OCVV012830713.1_pt1 | contig 11684 bp, 10 predicted proteins | sample 1539721 | NCBI WGS metagenome assembly OCVV01 (sample SAMN02144230, study PRJEB22623) | gut metagenome | biome: sheep rumen | host: Ovis aries | place: New Zealand | reverse complement strand
ATCAGTGTCTTTCGCATAACGGCTTTCTTTGGGTTCTTTCACCATACTTTTTCAAACTTTTGGTGTCAACCTTATTTAAAATAAGACACTAGCGGCACCTATTCCTTGCGCGAATACTGTCTATCCCCTGTAAAGTCCTATTGGAATCAACGATAGACGATATTCGCATCAACGATAGAAGATATCAGTATCAGCGTTGCTACTTGTTCAGTTCTTATGTTGCCATTTGTTAAATATTTAAGCACAAAAGTACAAAATTACTTTCATATCCACAAAGAATGTATTAACAAAAATACAGTGTATGAGGAAATCCAATACAATAAGATAAATGGAAGACAACAAAATGTTGCCTTCCATTTATCTTTGTATTGTAGGGGGCTATTTATTTCTGTATGTACTTCTTGCCTCCCTGAATCACTATTCCTTTATAATTGCTGTCAACTTGTTGACCATTTATATTGTAGCGTGGCATATTTGGATTTAGGTCTTTTCCATTGATGATTGTGCCTTGAATGCCGTCAGAAGAACTGTATTCATAGCAGCCGAGGTCTGGAGCTGTACCCTGATAGGAAACATAGTCGGCTATCTTTTCACCACTGAAGTGGTCATACTTCTCACCCTTGTTAATAAGATTTGTTGCAGTATTCTTTAGATGAAATTCTGAGGTCGTAGCCAACGAGCCATCTGTGTTACGGACAGCATTGATAATATTTTTGATGTCGAGCCCTTCGAAATCGGTTTCGCTAACTGAAAAGCCAGAATTCCATGTGTTGTGATCATCTGTAATAGTTGCTTCTTTATATTTGTCAAAATCTGAATTGGAAGGGGAGAGACTAATATTGTTCTTGATAATCAGGGTATATGCATAAGGATTGCCAAAGCCATAATTGTGTTTATTGCCATAGGCAGTGCAATTGATAATTTTCATATTGCCAGCATTATTGTTTTGGTCAAAACCCTTACTGCGGTGACCAACTGCTAAGCAACGATAAAGTTCTACATCGTGCTTAGTGCCCTTTCCGCCTACCTTAAAGCCATTCGGATTACCACCATTTACAAAATTGGCAAGATCTTTACCTTTGAAACAACTTAATTCGGAATCCACACCTAAAACACGAGGATGCGCTGTTAGGTCAAATTTCTCGGGGCCATTATTATAGGCAATACAGTTGATATAAACTGTAGGAGTTCCACTTGTAACACGTTGAAAGGAATCCCATCCGTCGTCTGAATTATTCCATGAGCGACAACCGATATAAATATTGCCAGGACACTCATCACCTTGCTTGTCAGCAAAACCATCGGCATTACCACCATCGGCCTGATAGTCGAAGTTGTCGTGTGAATCACAGTTAACAACCATATTGTGGCCACCACTACGCAATTGGATGCCCGCATTACAACAACCATAAACGTCCAGTTGTTCCAAGATGCAATATTTGGCTTTTTCCAACCAGATTCCTTTATACCCCGAATAGCGGATAGTGATGCCTTTGATGTGTGTGTAATCTCCTTTGACAGTGACACCATTTGTCCCATTTTGGGCCTGACGGAAATCAAGAATGGGTTTCTCATCCTGATATGAACAAATGGTAATCATCTTGTCTGCCGTTCCTGATTTGCTAATTTGAAGATTTGCAGTTAAATCGTACTGACCTCCTAAGAGATAGAGAACATCTCCTGCTTGCAATTTGCTGACTGCAGAGGTTAGAGTCCCAGGCGATGTCTGAGTGTAGGCAGTTCCTGAGCCAGTAGGAGATACGAAATATTCAGTTGCCCACAGTGTCATTGTCGTAAAGGCAAAGAGGCAGAAGGTAATAAGTCTTTTCATACTCATGTTATTTAAGATTCTCGGTGGTATATCCCATCATCTCCATTTCAAGAGAAGCCCAGAGGAACGGACCAACACCTTTGGCGTCATTGTCGCGGATAGGTTCGCTAAGGTAGTATTCATAACTGCCGTCACGCTTCTTGTTTTCCTTCACCTGCCCCTTGGGGTTAATCTGCTTCATGGCAGCTTCTACCTCAGGCGTAGCAGCAGGGCCGAGACCGGCAACGGAACAGCATTGTGTCAGCGAGATGGTCTTATCAGCATGAACCTTGATGAAATTCTTGATCATACCCTTATAGGCCTTAATACCAGCATCGCGATACTGACTATCTACATAACCTTTGCGATAAGCCTTCAAGAGGGCATAGGTGAACATGGCAGAGCAGGTGGACTCCAGATAGTTGCCTTCGCGTTTGGGCGAATCCATGACTTGATACCATAAGCCGCTCTTCTTGTCTTGCCATTTCAGAATGGCATCGAAATCCTTCTTCAGCAGGTCAATCACCTCGCCACGACGGGTATAGTCTTCAGGCAGTGCATCAAGCACCTCAATCAGTGCCATGGTGAACCAACCCTGGGCACGTCCCCAACAGTGCTGCGACAGTCCTGTTTCCTTATCTGCCCAGAAAGTCTTGCGAGTCTCATCGTAGGCATGACGGTTCAATCCTGTTTTGAGGTCAAGCGTGCGCTGATAGGTGATATTCAACTGGTTGACAGCATCGTCGTAGATGCTCTGAGTAGTCGGAGCTTTCCGATTTTTCCGGGCTTTCTGAGTCTTCTCCATGATAGGAGCTGTCAGCACGCGGAAGGGCAGTCCCATGAAAATGCCGTCGAGCCACACCTGATAAGCGTAGATGGCCTTATGCCAGAACACCTTGTCAGCAATGGTGCGTGGCTGGTCTTGCAATTGCTTCATCATGGTTTGCATAGCCAGCAGATTCTTTGCCTCCGGCCAGTTCTGGTACATTCGGGTAACAAAATGTCCCGTGCGTATGTTGTCAAGATTATAATCAAGGATATTGTATCCCGTGATGTCGCCATTCTCTGCTATCATCTTGTCGGTATACATCTTACAATATTTCAGAATGTCATCGCCTCCATAGCGCAGATACGTATCGAGCATACCCTCTAATTCAATGCCCATCACATAGCTCCATTTCGGTTCCTTAGAGAAGTCGAGCAGATAGCTCTCGGGCACGCGCTTCATTTCGGAGTAAGTGAGCCATTCGCTATAGTGCTGATAAGGCATCTGCTGTAAGACCAGCGAGCCATTGATAAACAGATTGTCGAAACGGACATCGCGTGTCTGACCACTGCTGAAGTTGCCATCCTTGACGCCGTTGAAATGACAGTTCTTGACATTGATGTCATAGACATTGCAAACGGAATCGAGGGCGATAATCTGGACACCGTACTTGGATTTCTCACAGGTGATATTCTCGATGTTGATGTTGCGGACGGTAGGTACGAAACCACGACAGCAAACCTCTTTGGGCTCGTAGTCGAGATTAATCTTCAAGACACTCTCTTTGCAGACACCTACTTTGATATTGCGGGCATTGATGTTCTCAATCACTCCGCCACGGCAGGTGTTAGTCTTGATGCGTACCACACGTTCCAGCTCAGGAGAGTCCATGACATTGTTTTCGGCATAGACATTACGGCATCCGCCCGAAATCTCAGAACCGATGACGACACCGCCGTGACCATTCTTCATCTCGCAATTACGGATGATGATATTCTCGCTGGGCTTATCCCACAAACGACCGTCGTTGTTGCGTCCGCTCTTGATGGCAATACAGTCGTCGCCTGTGTTGAAGTAACAATTCTCAATCAGTACACCATCGCAGGATTCTGGGTCGCATCCGTCACCGTTAGGGCCGTCGTTGATAATCTTCATACCGCGGACGGTGATGTTCTTGGAGAGCAGGGGATGAATCACCCAGAATGGCGAGTTCAGCAGGGTGAGGTTCTCCATCAGGATATTCTCACACAGATAGAAATTGATGAGCTGTGGGCGAAGGGCATCTTCTTTGGTGAAGATGCGCTGGTCCATGGGAACACCATCCTCGGCATACTTTAGCAGACGGGCACGCGAACCTCCACGCTGGCTGATCATGCCTTCCTTGAAACCGAAACGGGGATGACCGTTCCAAGGCCACCAAGTGTCGTTGGCGCCACTGCCGTCAATGGTTCCTTCGCCAGTGACAGCGATGTCGGTTTGTTTATAGGCATAGATGCAGGGACTGAGATTGAGGCAGTCTATACCCTCCCAGCGGGTAGGAACAATAGGGTAGAGGTCGGGCTCGAAGGCAAACTTCAGGACCGCATCCTTCTCCACCACGAGGTTGACATGGCTCAACATCGTGATGGCACCCGTCAAGAATGTGCCGGCAGGAACAATCACGCGTCCGCCTCCCTTCTTGGAGCAGGCAGCAATGGCTTTGTTGATAGCCTTCTGGTTTTTGGCAGCCGTGTTAGTGGTCTTGGCACCATACTTGGTAATCAGGAAATCCTTCTGGGGAAATGAAGGAGCCTTGATACGCTGTTCAATACGTTTGTACTCTTCATCGTCCCACGCCTTAGCCTGAGCCACAGAAGGAATCAACAAGCACAATAGTAGCAGTTGTAGAATTCTTTTCATTGTCGTTTTGCTTTAGTAGTTTTATTTCGGCAAAGATAATGAAAAAGAATGAATAATCTACAACTTTTACATTATTTATTATTGTTTCAGTGCATCAAACAACTTATCGAGTGCTTCATCGGCACTTTTGCTCTCACTGAGCAGAGTTACGAACTTCGACCCGATAATAGCACCGGCAGCATTGTCCTGAGCAGCTTTCAGGGTTTGTGCATTGCTGATGCCAAAGCCAATCATACGCGGGTTACGCAGATTCATGGCATTGATGCGGCGGAAATACTCCTGCTTGGCATCGTCGAAACTCCTTTGGGCACCGGTAATGGCAGCAGAACTGACCATATAGATAAAGCCATCGGTGTTGGCATCAATGAAACGGATGCGTTCTTCAGATGTCTCGGGGGTGATGAGCATAATGATGCGCAGGTCGTAACGGTCGGCCACTGGTTTTACCATTTCTTGGTAATCCTTAAAAGGCAGGTCGGGGATGATGACACCACTCACACCACTGTCAACACAACTTCTGCAGAAAGCCTCAATACCATATTGCATGATAGGGTTCAGATAACCCATCAGTACTAAGGGAATATGCACTTCGTCCTTGATGGCTTTCAGTTGATTGAAAATAACTTGCAAGCTCATGCCATTCTTAAGAGCAGTTGTGGCTGCATCCTGGATGACAGGACCGTCGGCCATCGGATCGCTGAACGGAATACCGACTTCTATCATGTCGATACCTCGACGTTCCATGGTCTTGATGACATCGGCAGTTCCCTCTAATGTGGGACAACCGGCACAGAAATACAGTGACAGCAATTTGCGGTCTTTGTTTTCAGAAAAGAGTTTATTAATCTTGTTCATTGTATTCAGTGATAAATTGTTTTAATTTTTCTATATCTTTGAGGGCAGGACTGAGTTCGAAGCGAGAGTTCAGGTCAATACCTGCCAGTTGGGGGTGATGAAAGTTCCTCACTTTCTCGGCATCGTCAGGACCGATACCTCCACTGAGAAGGAAGGGCGTGTTACCCTGATAGGCTGAGAGGACAGACCAGTCAAACTGGGTGCCATTGCCACCAACCATCTTCGCCTTTGTGTCAAACAGGAAATAATCGACAAGCCCTTCGTAGGGTATGGTCTGTTCTAAATCTTCCTGAGTGGCAATGTTGAAAGCTTTGATAAGTTGTTGTCGGCTATTGGCTTTTAGCCATTCGCAGAAGGCCGGACTTTCGCTGCCATGTAGTTGAATCAAGTCGAGCGCATACTCGTCAGCTTTGCTTTTTACCTCCTCTATACGGGCATCCACGAAGACACCGACACGTTTCTGGCGTGTGGGCAGGAACGTGGGCTTTTCACTGACATAGCGACTCGATGGAGCCCAGAATATAAACCCCATCCAATCGATGCCTAACTCCGAAACAGCCCGGATATTGTCAGCATCACGCATGCCACATGTTTTGATAATCATTTTTCTGATACTTTTTGAATGAATTCCTTCAGCGTCAGCCCTGGGTCGGTAGTCTTCATGAAGGTCTCGCCCATGAGGAAACCTTGGAAACCAGCCTGACGGAGTTCCCGAATGGTCTGTGGATTGGATATACCACTCTCACTCACCTTGATAGAGTCACTCGGAAGGAGTTCCGCCAACCGATAGCTGTTCTGCACGTCAGTGATAAAGGTACCCAGATTACGATTGTTGATGCCACACATGTCGGGTTCCAGTTCTGCATATTCCAACTCAGGTTCGCTATGCATTTCCAAGAGGACTTCAAGGCCTAACTCATGAGCGGAACTCATGAGCACCCGGCATTGAGACTTCGTCAGGCAGGCAGCAATCAGCAGAACTGCTGAAGCTCCACAAAGGCGAGCCTGAAACAGTTGGTATTCGTCAATGATGAAATTCTTATAAAGAATAGGAATGTGAACACCAGCGTGGCGTGCCGTGCTAATGAAATCATCGTGACCACCGAAATATTTCTCGTCAGTGAGGATGGAGAGTGCTGAGGCTCCATTCTGCTGATAGGCGAGGGGAATGATTTCTGCCCGTCCGCCCTCGTTAATCCATCCTTTGGAAGGGGAACGGCGTTTGAACTCGGCAATAATGCCGGATTCTGATGCCAATAGCGCATCCTTCATAGAAGAAGGATAGAAATCAGCAATGGATTCTGCTCTTCGATGAATCTCCTGTTCAGAAAGTTGCTGTTTAAGCAGCTCAACCTCTGTGCGTTTGTGGGCTACTATTTCCTGTAGAATATCCATGGTTGCATTATGAATTAATCTCGGCAAACTTCTTGAAAGTCTTCAGTGCTGCACCACTGTCAATGCTTTCGCGAGCAATGCTAATGCATTCCTCGATGCTCTTTTGACCTTTCTCCAACACCTGAATACCGAAGGCTGCATTAGCAAGTACGATGTTCTTTTGGGCAGGTAGGGCACGATTCTCCAGTACGGCATCAAAAATCTGGGCTGCCTCTTCCTCTGTGGCACCGCCTACCAGTTCTTCTGGTTTGGCAATATCGAAGCCCAGATCCTGTGGTTTGAAGATACGTTCATAGTTATTAGTCGTCACTTTGAAATCGCCGGTGAGTGAGATTTCATCATAGCCGTCGATACTGTTGACAATACCATAGTCAATACCAATCTTCTGATACACATTATTATATAGACGCATCTGGTCAAGATTGGCAACACCCAGTAATTGGCATTTAGGTTGACTTGGATTCACCAAAGGACCAAGCAGATTGAAGATGGTGGGGAACTGCAGCGCTTTGCGGATAGGACCGACAAACTTCATTGCCTTTGCGAATAATTGGGCGTGCAGGTACACAATGCCAGCCTCGTCAATGGAGCGGTTCAGTCTGTCGAGGTCGTCAGTGAACTTGATGCCATGGTGCTGAATTACATTAGAAGCACCCGATACGGAAGTGGCAGCGTAATTACCATGTTTGGCTACCTTGTAACCAGCACCGGCAATGACAAAGCAACTCGTTGTTGAAATATTAAAAGTATTCTTACGGTCGCCACCTGTTCCGACAACATCAATATAGCGGTCGGCATTCAGGATGGCAGGAACGCCGGTTTCCAAGATACCGTCACGGAAGCCAAGCAGTTCGTCAACAGTTACGCCACGCATTTGCAAGGCAGTGAGCAGGGCGGTAATCTGTTCGTTAGGGAATTCGCTCTGTGTGATACCAATAAGAATATTCTTCATTTCCTCGCGAGAAAGTTCCTCGTGGTTAAGCATCCTGTTGAGGATGTCTTTCATTGTTTGTTCCATATTGTTTCTTTTTTGTGTTATTTCGTTATTTCGTTATTACGTTATATCGTTATTACGCTGATTAGAGGAATAACCAATTTTGCAACATTTTCTTGCCATCGGGCGTGAGTACGCTCTCCGGATGGAATTGTATGCCGCGTACGTTAAGTGTCTTGTGTTTCAATGCCATAATCTGACCTTCATCACTTTCAGCAGTAATCTCCAGGCATTCGGGAAAATCTTCCTTACTAACGACCCAAGAATGATAGCGCCCCATGGTGATGCGAGAGGGTAGGCCGGAGAAAATTTCATCATTGCCCCATTGAGTTCCCTCGGTTGCAACTCCATGGAACACATCGCTCAGATTCTCCAGTTTCCCGCCAAACACTTCGCCAATGGCCTGATGGCCTAAGCAAACACCAAGGATAGGCTTCTTGCCTGCATAGGTGCGGATGACGTCCAACAGCAATCCTGCTTCTGAGGGAATGCCAGGACCGGGTGAAAGGATAATCTTGCTGAATGGCTCCAGTTGGGAGAGTTCAAACTGATCGTTTCTATAAACGGTCACCTCCGCACCCAGTTCCTTGACTAAGTGGGCAAGGTTATAGGTGAACGAGTCGTAATTATCGATAATGACTATTTTCATAATTCTTCAGCTTTTAAGATGGCACGGCGCAAAGCACCAAGTTTATTGTTTACTTCCTGTAATTCGTATTCTTCATTGCTCTTGGCAACGATACCGCCTCCGGCCTGGAACCAGAGTTCACCATTGCGCGACACAAAGGTACGGATAGTGATAGCCTGATTGAGACTGCCGTTAAGTCCGATGTACCCGATACATCCGCCATAAGCACCACGATTGTGTGGCTCATACTCACTGATTAATTGCATGGCACGAACTTTAGGAGCTCCACTCAATGTTCCGGCAGGGAAGGTGTCGATAAAGGCCTTGATAGGGTCTGCCCCTTCATTCAACTCCCCACTGACACGACTGACAAGATGGATAACGTGAGAGTAGTATTGCAAGTCCTTATAGAAATCAACCTTCACTCCGTGACAGTTGCGACTGAGGTCGTTACGTGCCAGATCTACCAGCATCACATGTTCGGCATTCTCTTTAGGGTCGTTGCGTAGGTATTCAGCTCCTTCGCGGTCTTTTTCGGCATCACCGGTGCGACGGGTCGTGCCGGCAATAGGGTCAATGTAGGCTTTATTGCCTTCAATCCTGCAATGAGTCTCTGGGGAAGAACCGAAGATGCGGAAACCGCCGAAATCAAAATAGAAAAGATAGGGTGAGGGATTGATGCTGCGCAATGCCCGGTAAAGCTTAAAGTCATCACCTTCATATTTCTGAATAAAACGACGCGAGAGTACTATCTGGAAGACATCACCGCGCAGACAGTGTTTAATGCCCCGGCGGATATTTGCCTTGTGCTCTTCGTCTGTCAGTGTAGATTGGACATCGCCGACTGGGTGAAAGTCGTAAGCTTGTACGTTGGTCTTATTCATGGCTTTGAAGACATCCTTCAAACTGCTTTCGTCGCCAAGTGACACCACGGTGAGCTGATTGTTGAAGTGGTCGAATACAATCACCACCTTATACAATATATAGAGCATGTCGGGGGCATCGTTCTTGCTTTGTGTCTCATCCTTGACGTCAATATTCTCGAAATAGCGAACGGCATTAAAGGATGTGTAACCGTAGAGTCCGCAATACTCGGCATGCTGTCCCTCCACGTTGATGTGGTCAATCAGGGCATGAATGGCTTCCGCAGTACCGTATTCTGCGGTGATGGCATGTTCCTCCTTCGACCCGTCAGGAAAACTGATGGTTGCTAAGCCGTGGCCTATAGCTACAGATGCTATTGGGTTGATACCGATGAACGAACGAGAATTATCCTTATCATGATAATCGGAACTCTCCATCAATGCGCTTTGTGGATAAATGTCACGTAGTCGCATATACACACCGACGGGAGTGTAAAGATCCGCAAGGATCGTTTTAGTGTTGGTTGAGAAATTAAAAGTTTCCATATTCGCCAGCCATTTCTTTATGTGATAAATAGGTTTCTACGTCTTTGTCACCTCTGCCGCTGACAGTTAGCACGACGACGTCTTCGGGCTTGAACTGCACTTTGCTGAGTGCTGCAATAGCATGGGCACTTTCCAAGGCAGGGATGATACCCTCCATGCGGGTCAGCTCATAAGCTGCTTTCACTGCTTCGTCATCGTTGATGGAGTAAACCGTTGCCCGATGCTGAGAGGCCAGATTGGCATGCATGGGACCGATGCCTGGATAGTCAAGACCCGCAGAGATGGATTCTGCCTCAATGATTTGTCCGTCGGGAGTCTGCATGACCAGTGTCTTTGCCCCATGCAGAATACCCAGTCTGCCGGCATGGATGGTAGCTGCGGTATGACCGGTATCAGCTCCCAGACCACCTGCTTCGGCTAAGATGATGCGTACACGCTCATCGTCAATATAATGGTAGATGGTTCCTGCTGCATTACTGCCACCGCCTACGCAAGCCATCAGAATATCAGGGTAGTCGCGCCCTATTTTTTCCTGCAGCTGCTGTTTGATTTCTTCCGAGATAACGCTTTGCAGGCGAGCCACCATGTCAGGGTAGGGATGAGGACCTACGGTACTGCCTATTATATAAAAGGTGTCGGTAGGATGACAGCACCAGTCACGGATAGCCTCATTAGTGGCATCCTTCAGTGTCCAGTTACCCGTTTTGACGGGACGTACCTCAGCCCCCAACATCTTCATGCGTTCCACGTTGACATGCTGACGCTCCACATCCAGTGCTCCTTGGTAAACCACACAGGGCATATCCATCAGTGCGCAAACCGTTGCTGTTGCCACGCCATGCTGTCCTGCCCCCGTTTCTGCTATGATGCGCTTTTTGCCCATCTTCTTGGCAAGAAGAATCTGCCCGATGGTGTTGTTAATCTTGTGCGCACCAGTGTGGTTCAGGTCTTCACGCTTCAAATAGAGTTGGCAACCATATTTCTCACTCATGCGCTTGGCATAATAAAGAGGAGAAGGGCGGCCCACATAGTCGCGCAGAAGTTGCATGTACTCTTTTTTGAATTCTTCCGACTCAATGATTGGCAAATACTCCTGTTTGAGCTTCTCAACAGTGGCATAGAGAATTTCCGGAACGTATGCTCCGCCGAATTCTCCGTAGAATCCATTCTCGTCTACTAAAAATGATTTTTCCATATATTTTTATTGTTAAGTTCTTGTCTTTGACGTGAAAAGGGCTCGTCGCGTTAACGACGAGCCCTTCATATCTGTTGAACACATACGGCATCGTACCTCGCGACTATTCTAATCTCGAGTTGCGCCACCACCATGCATTCATTAATTTCGTCATCATGTTATATATAAGCGTTTTTATGTTTACGGCTGCAAATGTACATAGAATTCTTCTAATAAGCAAATTTTTTATTTGTTTTTTTTACGATTTGATAGAAATATTGTAATTTTGCCGACGAAATGTAATAGTTTGACGATGAATATTCAACAATTCTTAAATCAGAATGATCATTTTGCAGCCGCTGCCGGTTGCGAAATTATAGAGATGTCAGAGGGTAGGGCTGTTGCCACCATGACGGTAACCCAATCACATTTGAATGCAGGTGGCGTTTGTCAGGGTGGAGCGTTGTTTACTTTGGCTGATTTAGCTCTGGCAGCAGTCATGAATGGACGTGGACAATTAACCTTCGGCATACAGAATAATATTATGTATCTGGCTTCTGCCAAGGAAGGTGATGTGCTAAGGGCTGAGGCTATTGAGATAAATAATCATCATAAGATACCCTCAGTAGAGGTGCGTATTACCAATCAAGACGGCTGTCTGTTATGTCATGTAACAGGCTTGGCGTATCGGAAATCTGCACCTATTGTTACGGAATAAGGCAGTTTTTTTGAAAAAAGACAGTTAAAAATTTGT
>OCVV011334008.1_pt1 | contig 11684 bp, 8 predicted proteins | sample 1539721 | NCBI WGS metagenome assembly OCVV01 (sample SAMN02144230, study PRJEB22623) | gut metagenome | biome: sheep rumen | host: Ovis aries | place: New Zealand | reverse complement strand
TTTCAATGTGCCGGTCCAGCATGGAATACCGGGGCTGGTGGATCAGGCAGGGGGTTCCCAGCCGGTTCAGCTCCCGCACAGCCCTGCGGGTGTCCTCCGGCCCGTAGTTGGAGATCCCCGCGTACAGCGCCTTGCCGCTGCGCACGATCTGGTCCAGGGCGCCCATGGTTTCCTCAATGGGGGTTTCCGGATCCGGCCGGTGGTGGTAAAACACGTCCACATAGTCCACGTGCATCCGCTTCAGGCTCTGGTCAATGCTGGCGATCAGGTATTTCCGGCTGCCGTGGTCCCCGTAGGGCCCGTCCCACATGTCGTATCCCGCCTTGGTGGAAAGGAACAGCTCGTCCCGGTGGGGCCGCCAGTCCGCGTCCATGTGCTTCCCGAAGTTCCGCTCCGCCTCCCCGTAGGGCGGGCCGTAATTGTTGGCCAGGTCAAAGTGCACAATCCCGTGGTCAAAGGCGGTCCGCAGCATGGCCTGCTGGGTTTCGAAGGGGGTTTTGTCCCCGAAGTTGTGCCAGAGGCCCAGGGATAAAATCGGCAGCTTCACGCCGCTCCGCCCGCATCTCCGGTAAATCATCTGGTTATATCTTTCCGCGCTGGGTGTATACATCTGTGCATCCTCCCTCTTTTTTTATTCCCCTGCTTCGCAGAACAGGGTCTCCCCTGCCTCCAGACGGATCTTCCTCTCCCCGCCGGGCCAGCAAACCGTGGTTTCCGCCGCCGGGGGTCGCTGCCGAAGATCCATACGAAGTTGCAGAACAGGGAGGTCAACCGGATCACGTTGGTCTGCGGGTTGTTTTCACACCAGTCCTTCAGCCACCCCTGCAGGCGGAACAGCGCCTCAAAATCAACAGGTAACCGATCTCTTTTTTATGCGTTTTCCAGCCAGATCCGGGTTTCCTCCGCGTTTTCCGGCACCGTGTCCTCCAGCGTCATGGGCAGTTCCCGTTCCGCCGCCAGCTTCAGCAGCGGCCCGTACTTCATCTGTCCCTTTCCGCAGGGCAGGGTAGCCGGCCGGGGCTTTTCCGGCGCGGGAACGAAGTCCTTCATGTGCAGCACGGTGGTCTGCGCCCCCAGCCGCCGGATGCCGTCATCGATCACCTGTTCCGCAACATCTGCGTGGGCGCTGTCGATGAGGTTCACCGCGTCCAGGATAATCCGCAGGCTGTCGCTCTTCAGGTCGTTCAGCATCCGCTCCGCCTTCTCCGGGGTATGGATAATGTGCATGCACACCGGCTCCACCGCCAATATCGTGCCCGTTTCCTCCGCCGTCCGCAGGATGGGCCGGATCCGGTCCAGGAAGAGCCTGTAATCCTCTTCCGTCCGGCAGGCCTCCCCGTCCCCGCTGTCCGCCGAGGGGGTTTCCGTCCCCACGCACCGGGCCCCGATCCAGGAGGCAAAGCGCAGGTGCGCCTCGTAGATCTCCCGGGTTTTCGCCGCCTTTTCCTCGTCCTTCGTGGTCATGGCCAGGTAGCAGCCCAGCACGGCGCATTCCATTTCCGCCCGCCGCAGCTCCTCCTTCACTTCCTCCGCCAGCTCCCGGGTCAGAAGCTTCGGCGCGTCCGCCATGGCGAATCCGGGCACCGCCTTGCTCATGGCCAGCTGTACGCAGCTGAAGCCCTGCTCCCGGGCGTATCCCAGCCGCTCCCGCAATGTTCCCGGTTTGGTGTCATGCAGCCTGATTCCGATATTCATTGCTTCTTCCCCGTCCTCTCCTCCATCTCTCCCCAGCGCTTCCGGAAATAGTGTGCCGCCATCTTCGGCTGCCGGTCCCGGGAGAACAAGCCCTTCCGGTTTCCTCCCACCCGCAGGGGTCCCTGGCAGGTGGAAAAGTCCGCGAAGTTCCAGGGCATCTCCCCGATAACGAACTCCCGCTCGTCCAGGCAGGCGTTGAAGGTCTCATAGAAGGCCACCTGGAATTCCTCCGTGAACATTTCCGGCGCCGCCCCGTGGAGGCCGGGAATGGTGTCCGCCCCGTATTCCGAAAGGATCAGGGGCTTCCCCAGCTTCTCCCACCAGTCCAGCTCCATCCGCAGGGCGTACCGGGCCGTCTCCAGGTCCCCGGACAGGTTATACCAGCCGTAGTACCGGTTGATCATCACCACGTCCATGGCCGGGATAATCCGGTCCCGTTCATACCGGTTCTGGCAGCCCACCAGCGTCACCGGCCGCCCCTGGGGATCCTCCCGGTGGGCCAGCTCATACAGGGGGTGCCAGTAGTCGTAGGCCTTGTCCGGATAGGTCTCCGTGTCCGGCTCATTCCCCAGGCTCCACATCACCACGCAGGGGTGGTTCTTGTCCCGGGCGATCATGTCCTTCAGCACTTCCTCGTGGTATGCCTTCAGGTTCCATCCGTAGTTCTCGTCCGCCCACATGCCCACCGCCGGGGTCTCGTCCACAATCACGATTCCCTCCCGGTCGCACAGCCGGTACATTTCCTCCGCATAAGGGTAATGGCTGGTCCGGAAGCAGTTGGCGTGCAGCCAGCGGTACAGGTTGATGTCCGTCATGTTCAGGGTCTGGTCCATGCCCCTGCCGTGGAAGGCGCTGTCCTCGTGCTTGCAGGGGCCGTGGAACCGGAAGGGCTTCCCGTTGATCAGGAACCGGGTGCCCTCCACCCGCACCTCCCGGATGCCGAAGGGCTGCTCATAAATGTCCTCCCCGAAGGTGAACCGGGCGGTATACAGGTAAGGGGTTCCCGGCCGGGGCTCCCACAGCCGGGGCTCCGGAATCCGGACGCTTCCCTCGCTGCCCTCTCCCGCGGCCACGGTCTTTTCCTCCGCGTCCAGGAATTCAACCCGCACTTCCTGGCCTTCCCCGCCGCAGGTTTCCGCGCTCCAGCACACCGTGCCGTCCGTCCGGGCCACAACCGTCACGTCCCGGATATAGGCTTTCGGGGTGGCGATCAGGCGCACCGGCCGCTGCAGCCCCGTGTAGTTGAAGAAGTCGAAGGCCGGCTGGTTGATGCCCTGCTCCAGCTGCCGCTTTTTCCCGGCCTCCACCGCCGTGATCCCCGGGTTGTCGGAGCCCAGGAAGGCGGATCCGTCCTCCGTGCCGATGGGCAGGGTGCTGTGGTTGATCCGGTTGTCCGTCTCCACCGTCAGCCAGGCGCTCTCCCCGGCCTCCAGGATGCCCCCCAGCTCCACCTCAAAGGGCAGGAACCCGCCCCGGTGGCTGCCGATCTCCTTTCCGTCCAGCAGGATCCGGGCGCTGTGGGCCGCCCCATCAAAGCGCAGGCACACCCGCATTCCCTTCCACAGGGAGGGAACCGTAATCTTCCGGCGGTATTCCGCCTTCCCCACGTGCCTGCGGAACCGGGGATCCGGGCTCTGGTCGTTGTAGGACGCCGGCACGGAAATCCGCTGCCACGCTTCGTCTCCCTCCAGCCGGAAATCCCAGATGCCTCCCAGGTCCACCAGGGTCCGGGCGGCGTTGTTCTGCGGATAAAGTGTTTTCATGCCCAATCCTCCGTTTTTCAGTTCCACAGGTCCGGATCCTTCCCGCACAGCTTCATCAGGCTCTCGGTCAGGAAATAATCTCCGTAGGTAATGTTGGTGTGCCTTCCGGCCCCGTCGTCGTGGTAGCTGGCGGTGCATTTCGTCAGGATGCCGCACCGGTCATTTCCCCAGTCGGCGCAGCGGTCCAGGAGACCGTCTGTCAGCTTCTCCGCCGCCGCCTTCCAGGAGGGATCCCCCGATGCCTTGGCCAGCTCCTGCATGCCGCAGGCCGCCACGGCCCCGGCGATGTTGTCAATCCGCTCCTCCCCTGCCGGCTGGCAGAAGTCGCAGTCCGTCAGCCCGTCCTCCCGGATATGCTTCCGGAAGTTCCCTGCAATCCGCAGCGCCGCCTCCAGGTACTTCGGATCCTCCAGGTTTTCATACGCCAGGGTGAATCCGTACAGGCCCCAGGCCTGTCCCCGGCTCCACTGGCTCCCCAGGGTGTATCCCTGTCCCGGATGCTCCTTCACCCGCTTCCCGCTCACCGGGTCCAGCTCGATGATATGGCTCACGGAGCCGTCCTCCCGCAGGAATTCCCGCAGGGTGGTGTCCGCGTGGATCCGCGCCGTCTCCCGGAACCGGGGATCCCCCGTGTCCCGGCTCGCCCGGTACAGAAGCGACAGGTTCATCATGCAGTCAATAATGGCGATGCCAACCTGCTCCGGCGCGTTCCAGGCCCGGATGAATCCCGCCGGGTTGAACCGGCCCATCAGCAGCGACGCCGCGTGCAGCACGTCCGTTTCCGCCTGTTCGCTGCCGGTCAGCTTCGCGTCCGCCCCGGCGGACAGCAGGTACATGAACCCCACGTCGTGGTTCAGGAACCGGAAGGTGCGGAACTCCGCCGCCAGCAGGCTGCCCACCCGCCGGGCCTCCTCCCGGAAGAATTCGTCCCCGGTAAGCGTCCACAGCTGCCACATCAGTCCCGGCCAGAATCCGCCGGTCCACCAGCTGTTTCCGTCATAGGGGCTGGTGATCCATTTTCCCCCTTCACTCTTGTAGGGAATAATTCCTTCCTTCCGGGCCGCCTCCGCGGTCCGCCGGAATTTCTCCGCAATCCTTCCCAGGCTTTCCTCACAGCGCTTTGGCAAGGCTCCGCACCTCCTCCGGTATTTCCTTGGTTTCCCGCTCCCCCGCGTCCGTGAATACGGCGCATACCAGCGTATGGGTTCCGGGAGCGATCCGCGCCCGCAGCGTGGGAAGCACGCACCGGGGCGCCATCAGGTTCGTGTTGGGCTCCGTGTGGATCACCTCGCCCCCCTCGTATCCTTCCAGGGCGAAGATCGCGCTGGTGCCCTTTTCCCCCCAGGCCGCGGCAAAGCCTTCACCGCTCCCCGTCCGGGAGGAAACCCGGTCGCAGGGCCGTTTCCCGGCCCAGTCCTTGGGCACGGAGAAGGCGCCCTCCGCCGCCTCCAGCGGTACCTCGGTCCGGATCATGTGCTTCCGCACGTGCCACATGCCCGAAGGCGCGATCACCGTGTCGATCACAACCCCCTCCATGGGGCTCCAGGTGAAGGAGACCCGGTCCTCCCGCAGCTCGTATTTTTCGCATCCGCTCCGGGCGTGCCACAGGTCCTTCCCTTCCCGCTTCACCGCCAGCATGGAGTCGTAGGCCCCCCGGTTCAGGGCGCTTGCTTCCTTGGTCACCGAGAAGGCAAACTGGGTCGAGTAGGCAAACTTCTCGTATTTCTCGTCCTCGTGCATATGCTCCCAGGCGTGGTTTCCCGCCGTGTAGGCCACCACCTGCCGGTTCTCCGGGTCCCGGGTCAGCAGCAGGCGCACCTGTCCGTCCAGGAACCTTTCCGGCGGCGTGTATTCCTCCTCCTCCGCCTGCCAGAAGGGATGCTCCTCCGGCAGCGCCAGGATCCAGAAGGTCTTCAGTCCCCAGTAGGGGGATCCCTGGGCGTTGTAGCCCTCCGCCGCGCACAGGTTCGGATATCCGTATCCCACCGTCAGCGCCCCGCCCCGGTCGAAGATCGGCATCCCCAGCCAGAACCGCAGGTTTCCCAGCACCAGGTGCTTCATCTGCCCGAGGCTCATCTCCGGGCATTCCACCCCGGCAAAGGCCGCCGCGCTCCAGAAGGAGCTTTGGCAGAACCGGTAGGTCAGGCTCCGGCCGTAGGGCAGCGCCCTGCCTTCCCGGTCAAACCAGCAGGCGAACCGCGGGGCGATCAGCGCCGCCCGCTCCCGGATCCGCGCCGCCCGCTCCGGTTCCTTCTCCTCCATCACCGCCGCGTACAGCAGGCTGTAGAAATGGAACCCCCACAGGGTGTAGTAATCCCGCTTCGTCGGATAGTCGAAGTACCATCCGTCCGCGGTGTAGTGGCTTTCCATCATGTCCATGTCTTCCCGCATCCGGCCTTCGTACACCGGCCATCCGTTTTTCAGGAAGCCGATGTTCACCAGGATCCGGAAGAACCGCCAGTTGTTCTTCGGCATGTCGTGGAGGTTGATCTGGTTCAGCCAGCGGAAAAGATTCCCCTGCTCCTTTTCCGAAAGGGATTCCCGGAAGGCTTCCGGCACGAAGCACAGTCCGCACCCGATCACCGCCATCTCCACCATCCGCTGGTCGAAGGGGCCGATGTCCCCCCAGTATTCCTCGTGCTCCGGGTCCGTTCCGTGGATCAGGCCTTCCCGCCACAGCTCCCAGTATTCCCCTGCCTCCGGGCATTTGCCCATCATCATGGGAACCAGCGCCCACAGCACCCGGGACCAGCCCTCCATCCCGGCCACGTCCTCCGGATAATGGGCGGATCCGTTGCCAACGTACATCCGGGCCTTTCCCGGGGTCAGGCAGTCCTTCAGCGGCCGCAGGATTTCCACTGCCGCCCGCACCGCGTCCTGCCGTGTTTTCAAAGGATTATGCTCCATGCTTTCCTTCCTCTTCCGGCGCTGCCGCCCGGAGGGTAAATTCTCCCCTGAATGCTTTTGCCTTCGGGCACCGGATCTTCAGCCGCCAGAGGCTTCCCGGCCAGTTCCGCGCCATCCTTGTGTCCTCCACCCGGATTTCCTCCGCTTCCGCGTCACAGCCCTCCGGGTATTCCAGCACGAACCGGCCTGCCGCGGCCTTTCCATGTCCAATGCAGGGCTGCTCCCGCAGCATGAAAATCCAGGTGATTTCCTTTTCCGCCTCCAGCTCTCCCGCGTCCGTAACCGCAAGGCCCTCCCGGGTCAGCCGCAGGCTCCTGCGGAAGGAGCGCACCCCGGCGCCTTCGCCGTAGGCCGCCGCCAGGTCCATCTCCATCCCCTCCGGGGTGCAGCGCACCTCCCGGGCCCTGTGCTCCGGCCCTTCCTTCTCCTCAGAAGAGCCGAACATCGGCAGGTTGTGGTACGCTCCCCGGGTGTTCCACAGGGTGTACCGCTCCTCCGAGAAGGTTTTCGCCGTATACACCATGTTTCCCGCGTCCACGATCACCGGCTCCCCGTCCCCGAAGAGGATGAAGCTGCCGGCGTCGTTGTGGTTGTGGTTTTCGGCGTTGTGCCCGCCCTTGCAGGCCAGGGTCCATCTTCCCTTTTCCAATATCCGCACCTGCAGATCCGGCAGGTACTCGTCCTTCGGCGTTCCCTCTTTTTCCTCCCGGGCTGCAAGCGGCGGGTGGAAAATCAGGTCCAGGGCCCGGGTCAGGTGGGGCACGTCCTTCAGCTGGTCCTCAATCGTTCCCCGCATCCGCGTGCCGAGGGCCGCAAGCCCCGGGTCCCCGAACATCTCCCCGGCCCGCTCCATCCGCTCCCCGCTGATGAAGGGCCGGGCGTCGCAGTCCGCGAAGTTCACAAACCATCCCCCGCCCAGCTCCGCCTTCCGGGGGAAGGCCATGATGTTCCGGATCTTTTGATCCTCCCGGAAGCTCATTGCGCCTCCGGTTATTCTTTCCATCAGGCACAGGCAGTCCAGCAGGGCTCCCCCTGCCATGTTCCAGTATCCGGCTCCCTCGTCGCAGCCGCCGTCCTCCGGCAGCACGTCCAGGTACCGGTCCAGCATCCCGCAGGCCCGCTCCAGCACCCCCGCCAGCTCCTTCCCCGGCATGGGGTCCAGGCAGGCGCACACCAGGATGTTGGAAAGGATCCAGGGGGTCCAGTTGTTCAGGTCCTTCCGCTTGAAGCCCATCCACCAGAAATCGTCCGTCTCCATAAAGGGCGTAAGGATCCTGCGGCGGATTTCGTCCCGGATCCGCCGGCGGATCACCGGGGACGCCTCGTCCAGCTTTTCCCCCGCCAGGGCCCCGCACAATGCCAGGATCATTCCCGTCTGGGCGCTGAACAGGTCCACGTAGGGCTTCTCCGGGTCCGGCAGCGGATATTCCTTCGGCGCGGGCGCCCCGGGAATTGGGTTCACGTTGTGGGCACTGATCACCCAGGAGGTCTCCTCGCAGATCATCCACACCCCGTCGATCAGGTCCCCCGCGTCCGCCCCCGGAAAGGCGCACTGCTCCAGCAGCGCCGCGCACAGCTTCCGCCGCCGGGTGAAGTAGGGCTTCTCGTCCGCCTGCCTGCTGCCGCCCCGGGAGAACTCCAGGAAGCCTCCCGCCGTCCGCGCCGGCCAGGGGATGCCCCGGTATTTCTCCGCCAGCTCCCGGATCTCCGGCAGCCAGGCTTCCGCAGCCGCGTCCCAGGCCTCCCGGTCGGAGAGTGGTGGATACAGCCTCCGGCCTTCCTCCCGCAGCAGCTTTTCCGCCGGGTGGTTCTGCAGGTATTCTGTAAACATCTTTTTTTATCCCTTCAGTCCCGATGTGGCAATTCCTTCAATGAAATATTTCTGCAGGGTAAGGAAAACGATAGATACCGGCAGGAGGGAGACCAGCGAAGCCGCCATAATCAGGTGATAATCGCTGGAATACTGCTGGATGAACCTCCGCAGGCCCACCTGAATGGTCTTGTTTTCATCCCGGGTCAGGTAGATCATGGGACCCATAAAATCGTTCCAGGTGTTTACAAATGTGAAGATCACCAGGGTGGCAATGGCCGCCTTGGACAGGGGCAGCATGATCCGGGCCCAGATGCCGTATTCGCTCAGTCCGTCAATCCGCGCAGCCTCGCACAGCTCCGTGGGAATCGACCGGTAGAACTGCCGCATCAGGAACACGCCGAAGGCCGAGAAAGCCTGCAGCACCACCATGGCCCACAGGGTGTCATACAGGCCCATGGACCGCATCATGATGAACTGGGGCAGCATGTAGGCTTGCCACGGCACCGCGATGGTCCCGATGTAGCAGAGGAACAGCGCGTCCCTTCCCTTGAAGTTCAGCTTCGCGAAGGCGTAGGCCGCGAAGGAGGAGGTCAGCGTCTGCAGCAGCGTCACCACCACGGCGATGAAGGCCGTGTTCTTGAAATAGGTCAGCATGGGAACCTTCTGCCAGATCAGGGAATAGTTTTCCCAGTGGAAGGTCTCCGGAATCCACCGCATCGGGAAGGCGAACACTTCCCGGTCCAGCTTCAGGGAGGAGGAGATCATCCAGAAGAAGGGAATCAGGGTAAAAGCCGCCAGGGCAATCAGGACAACCCAGATGATGATCCTGGCGATCACGTGCAGTGTCGGATTGTCCTTCCGGACGGTTCTCAGGGCAACAGCCTTCGTTGTCATCGTTCATCTCCTCCTTTCTCAGTCGTTTGAGAATTTCTTCTCGTTGCTGAACTGAATGATCGTAATCAGCAGCACAATCACCAGCAGCACCATGGAGATGGCGCTGGCCCGGCCGTAACGGACCTTGACGAAGGCCTCGTCGTAAATGTAGGTCACCAGCATCTTGGTGGCCCGGCCCGGCCCGCCGTCCGTCATAATGGCAACCACATCGAAAATCTTGAAGCAGGAAATCACCATCATCACGGAAACAAAGAAGGTGGTGGGCTTCAGCTGGGGCAGCGTGATATTCCTGAACTGCTGCCATTTGTTGGCCCCGTCCACCGTGGCCGCCTCCAGCAGCTCCCGGGGAATTCCCTGCAGCGCCGCCAGGTACAGCACCATGTAGTATCCCATGTTCCGCCATACGCTCACCAGGATGATGGACCAGATGGCCATGCCGCTGTCCGCTGTCCAGCTGTTGTTGAAGTTGATTCCCAGCGCCATGATGATCTGGTTGATGGGTCCGTTCCTCATCAGCATGAAGCTCCAGCAGACACAGATGGCCACCATGGAGGAAACATAGGGGAAGAAGAAGATCGTACGGAATACGATGGCTCCGCGGAGCTTATTGAGCAGCATCGCCAGCGCCAGGGCGCAGACAATTGTCAGCGGCACCGTAATCAGCGTGTAAAACATCGTGTTTTTCAGTGCTATGCCCAGATCTGCCCTCTCAAAGAAATACCCGATTCCCTTCTCTGCCACTTTTTTCGTGGTGAAAATCGTCGCGTAGTTGTCCAGTCCGATGAACTTCATTTTGGACATATCACCGCCGTTCCACTCAAACAGCGACAGCGCGATGGCGAAGATCACGGGCACCAGGGTGAAGATGGCGAATCCCAGGAAGTTCGGGGCCAGGAAGGAATAGGCCACCAGCGTATTCTTCCGCTCCTTTTTGCTCATCCTGCGCCGGACTTTTTTCACTTCCGTCTGACTCATGTGTCTGTCTCCCTTGTTTCAGGTTTTATAAAAGGCAGGGAAGGCAAGCGCCTTCCCTGCCTGGGGTCCTCAGGTTTTCAGAAGAATTACTGGAACAGCTCCGCAACCCGCTCTTCCATTTCTGCAATGCCCTCTTCGGGAGTGATTTCACGGGCCATAATCATGGAGTGCTCTTCGTTCACGATGGTCTTGATGTCAGCAACCTTGTCCACAACCGGCCACTCCATGGCAACGGCGGCGGGCAGCAGCGCGGCCTTGCTGGCGTCGTCCGCCGGGAAGCCTTCCACGGAAGCCATCACAGCGGCAACATCCTCAGAAACCCACGCGGGACGGGCACCGACAGAAGCGGTCGCCTTGGCGCCTTCCGGACCGCCCAGCCAGGAGATGTATTCCCAGGCCAGGTCCTTGTTCTCGGACTTCGCGTTGATCATAGCGCCAGTCAGGTTGCCGAAGGAAGATCCGGCAGCAACGCCCTCAGCGTGCGGCACGGAAACGATGCCCCAGTTCAGGTTCGCCTTGCCGTCCTTAATGTCGTTGATCAGCGTGGAAACCAGCCAGTAACCCATGGGCATCATGGCGATATTGCCGTTTTCAAAGGCAGGGCCGTACTTCAGACCGGAAGCTTTCAGATCCGCGAAGCTCATGCAGGCGCCGTAGTCTTCCAGATCCTGGTACAGCTTGTAGAAGTAAAGCAGGTCATCATATTTTCCGTCAGCCAGCGTGTTCACGCCGTCGCACACGGCCCAGTTGGCCACGGCGGACAGCCAGGTGTGATAGTGGGTTCCGTAGATCACCGGATCGGATTCCTTGTTGGTCATCTTCTTGGCCAGCTCAGCGTACTGATCCCAGGTCATGTCATTGGTGGGATACTCCACCTTGGCGGCGTCAAACAGGTCCTTGTTGTAGTAAAGCACCCAGAAGTCGCTGCGGAAGGGAATGGCATACTGTACGCCGTCCACCGCGTAGTTCTTTTCAGTTCCCACGAAGCCGCTCATGTCATAGCCCTTGGCGATGTAGTCGTTCAGGGGAGCTGCGAATCCCTGGGCCTGCCAGTTGATCACCTGGTCAACTTCCTTGATCATGACCACGTCACTGGTATCTCCGCCGCTCAGCATGGTACCGACTTTCACAGGATAGTCGGCAGCGTCAACATCCACATACTCAATGGTCACATCCGGATGGGAAGCTTCGAAGGCTTCCTTCTGTGCAGCCAGGTATGCAGTGGTGGTGGCATCCCAGGTCACCACGGTCAGGGTCTTTTTCTCCTCAGCGGCGGCGAAGCTGAGCACGGACATCAGCATCACGGCGGCCAGGACGAGCGCCAGCAGTTTCTTCATTTTCAGGTTCCTCCTCTTTATTTTCGGGGCAATGTTATCGGTTTCATGGTTCCGATGACACGGTTGTATCCCTCGGAACACACTTTTCCCTTGTCTGCCCCATTTGTTGTGCTTATTGTATGGTTCCTCTCCCGTTTTGTCAAGGCGGTTTTTGGAATTTTCGGAAACTTTTTAATGTTATCGGTAACATTTTCCCCTTGATTCTTCCCATTTTATGTGCTACCATGTGACCGGTGACATTTTCCTTATTTAAAAACCGGAAAGGATCTGCTTCCGTGAAGAGGAAAGTAACGATTTATG
>OCVV010000666.1_pt1 | contig 11684 bp, 7 predicted proteins | sample 1539721 | NCBI WGS metagenome assembly OCVV01 (sample SAMN02144230, study PRJEB22623) | gut metagenome | biome: sheep rumen | host: Ovis aries | place: New Zealand | reverse complement strand
AATCATGGTCATTCTCATGAAGAGGATAGTTGCTCTTGTGGTGATGGTCATGAACACAGTCATGAACATAATCATGGTCATTCTCATGAAAAAGATAGCTGTTGTGATGATGATTGTTGTTGTGATGATGATAACATATCAATATGTAACTGTGATGATTGTGCAGATGATGACGATGATGAAGAACCAGTTATTGCAGAAGGAAAACCATTACTGGCAAACAGATCCATACAAATCATAGTTTCAAGCGGAATAATGTTCGTATTAGGACATATTTTAGAGTACTTCTCATTTGAAACAGCATCAACAATCGTATTCATGATAGGTGCAATAATTGCAGGTTATCAGATAGCAATAATGGGATATAAAGCAATCACAAAAAGACACACGATTAGTCCTGCAGTATTAATGACAATTGCATGTATAGCATCATTTTTAATAGGATATCCTGGAGAAGGAGCAGCGGTAACATTCTTATATTATATAGCCGAATTCCTGGAAGATTATGCAGAACTGAGAGCACAAAATTCAATAAAATCATTAGTACAAATAGCACCTGAAACCGCAAGAGTTAAAGTGAATGATAGTGAAGAAATCAAAAGGGTTGACGATGTAAATGTTGGAGATATTGTAATAGTAAAACCGGGGGATAAAGTCCCATTAGATGGTAGGGTATTATCAGGAGTATCAACTATAAATCAGGCATCAATCACAGGGGAAAGTTTTCCGGTAACAAAAAACGTGGGAGATAAAGTATTCTCAGGAACCGTTAACCAGGAAGGTTACCTTGAAGTGGAAGTAACTAAAAAATCTAAAGACAGTGTAATCTCCAAAATAGTAACTCTCGTAAAACGTTCTCAATTAAACAGATCTAACACGGAAACATTAGTTGAAAAAATAGCCAAATATTACACTCCAGTAATAGTGGTCATCACGGTATGTGTAGCATTCATACCACCGTTATTATTTGGGGAAGATTTAGTGTCATGGGTATACAGGGCATTATCCATCATGGTAATTTCATGTCCATGTGCATTTTTAATTTCTACCCCAATAGGAATGGTATCCTCAATTACCTCAGCAACTAAACAAGGGGTAATCATTAAAGGTAGTACTCACGTAGAAGAAATGAGAAACATCAAAGCAGTAATATTTGATAAAACAGGAACATTAACAGAAGGAAAACTGGTTTTAACAGATATAAATCTCGTTGATGAAAATTATTCCGAAGAAGAATTAATTACAATTGCCGCATCGTTAGAAAGTAAATCAAGTCATCCAATAGGTGAAGCAATTGTTAACTATGCAAACGAAAACAACCTCTCCTTTGAAGACATATCTGACTTCAAAAACGTTCCTGGAAAAGGAATTGTTGGTAAATATGGTGATGAGGAATATTATGCAGCAAATGAATCATTAATAGAAGGAAGCTCATTTGAAATAGATCATGATCTCGTCAACAAATATTCTCGTGATGGAAAAACGGTTATATTTGTTGGTAAAAAAGACGGAATCATTGGAATTATATCAGTAATGGACAAATTACGTGATGAATCCAAAGAAGTTATTTCAAACTTAAACTCTATGGGTGTTCAAACAGTAATGTTAACAGGGGATAATAAAATTGCAGCTAAAGCCGTTGCAGATAAAATAGGAATCAAATATTTCTATTCAGAATTAATGCCTGAAGACAAGTTAAATATACTGGACACCATAAGAAATAAATTTGGTGACACGGCAATGGTAGGTGATGGTATCAATGATGCACCTGCACTTGCAAGGGCTAATGTCGGTATAGCTATGGGAGCTGTAGGTTCCGATGTGGCAATAGAAACGGCAGATGTAGCATTAATGCAGGATGATCTGACTAAATTGCCATACTTATTTAATTTAAGTCACAAAACAATGGGTATCATTAAACAAAACATTGTTGCAGCAATATCAGTTAAAGTATTATTTGTTATATTGGCGGTTCTGGGACTTATCACTTTAATGATGTCTGTAGGTATAGGGGACTTAGGTTTAACATTACTTGTAATATTAAACTCATTCAGAATAGGTTTCGTCAAAAATCCAATAGTTTAGAACATTGTTCTTTACCACTTAATTTTTTTATTTTTTTATAGATTAATTTTTAAAAAATAAACTTATTTTCATTTTATTTTTAATATGATTCGTTAAATTTACTTAAATTTTTTTCATATTCATAATTTTTCTATATTTTATCAATTTAAGCAATTACTAATTCAATATCTTTAAATAGTAGTATTGTAATACTATATTATATATGGAGGTGAAAAATATGGCAGAATTACCAATTGCTCCTGTGGGAAGGTTATTAAAAAACGCTGGTGCTAACAGAATCAGTGATGATGCTAAAGTGGAATTAGCAGACGTTCTTGAAACTATAGGAATGGATATTGCAGAAGAAGCAGTTAAACTTGCAAAACACGCTGGAAGAAAAACTGTTAAAGCATCTGATATAGAATTAGCATGCAGAGATTTATAAATCTTTAATTACCTTTTTTTTAATCATTTATTTTTTTTTTATTTAAAAGTTATTTTCATTTCATGATATGAATTTATTAAATTTTAATTGGAATATACTAAACATTTTTTTAGTTTTTATTGCTTGTCGCTCATTTTTATCCCATTTAATCCGCAAAGTTTATATATCTTCATCAATATATAGAATATTGTTAAGTAACTAATTTTCATGCCAAGATGACCGAGAGGCTAGGTGTGTGGCTGCAGACCATATCACAGGGGTTCAAATCCCTTTCTTGGCTTTTTTATTCAATTATTTTCAAAAATATTTTTTTTATAATTAAAAATAATTACTTCATTTTACATAATTATTATTATTAATTCAATAATTTCAATAGATGCCGGGAGTATTTTTTCATGATTAAAGTTTATAACACAATGACCAGAGAAAAAGAAGAATTGAAAGTGACAAACAATAAATTAAAACTGTTTGTATGTGGACCAACAGTTTATGATTATTCTCATATAGGTCATGCAAGAACATACATCTCATTTGATGTAATTGTAAGATATCTTAAACACAAAGGAATATCAGTATTCTACTTACAGAACATAACCGATATAGATGATAAAATAATTAACAGAGCCAAAGAAAATGGTGAAGAACCATTGGAACTTGCACACAGATTCGAAAAAGAATACTTAAATGATATGGCTTTATTAAATGTAAACAATGTAAACTTCTATGCCAGAGCAACTGAACATATGGATGAAATAATTTGTCAAATACAGGATCTGGTGGAAAAGGGATTTGCTTACGATACACCAACAGGAGTATACTTTGATGTATCCGAATTTAAAGATTTTGGAAAATTATCTAACAGAAATCTTGATGATCTTCAAAATACCAGAATTGAAATAGACACAACAAAAGATGACCCAAAAGATTTTGCATTATGGAAAAAACAGGATGAAGAACCATACTGGGATTCTCCATGGGGAAAAGGCAGACCTGGATGGCATATTGAAGATACAGCAATTACAGAATCCTATTTTGGACCACAATATAACATTCATGGAGGGGGATTGGATTTAATATTCCCTCATCATGATGCAGAAATTGCTCAAATGGAAGCTGCAAGTGGAAAAGAACCTTTAGTTCAGTACTGGATGCATACAGGATTCTTAAATGTTCGTGGAGAAAAAATGAGTAAATCTTTAGGTAATTTTATTACAATAAAAGAATTATTAAAAGAGTACTCTCCTGAAGTATACAGGTTCTTTGTATTATCCACCCATTACAGAAGTCCTATAGATTTCAGTGATGACATATTAAAACAGGCAGAAAACAGTTTAAAACGTATACAAAACACTGGAAAAAATGTATTCGAAAAGTTAAGTGAAGATTCACTTCCGGAACAGGATGTATCCAATATTTCAGAAGAATTAACTTCATTCAAACATGATTTCTTTGAAGCAATGGACAATGACTTTAACACTCCGATAGCACTCTCAAGCCTATTTGATTTCACACATAAAATCAACAAATCATTAAATGACAATGAAATTTCTCAGAGCACTTTAACTTCCATAGTGGAAACATTTAAAATCATTGAAGAAATATTAGGATTTTCCATAATAGTTTCTGATGATTCAACATCAGATATGTCAAATGAATTGCTCGATATTATCACAAACGTAAGGCAAGATTTAAGAGCTAAAAAGGACTGGGACTTGGCAGATAAAATAAGGGACGATCTTGCAAATCTGAATATTTCCCTTGAAGATAAATAATCCTTTTATCTTCATTTACTATTTTTATTTATTAATTTTTCAATATAACATATCTTTTAGAAATTTGAGGGTATGTTATGTATTTCGTAAGTATTAGACAACTTCTTTTTTTAGTTTATTATATTTTTTGAAGTTTTTTCATGAATTTCTACAGAGCCTAAAAAATATTAAATATGGTAAACAAACAACATATTATTTATAAATGAATATAATATAAAATTCAAGGTTGTGTTATCTTGGACAAATTGAATAGACAAGAAATGATTAACGAATCAGAAGAGGATTTAGTTCATAAAATATTAAATGACATTAAAGCACCTTCAGATTTAGGATTACTTAGATGTGTACAATGTGGGTTATGTACCTCTATGTGTCCCGCATCAAGGCATTCGGAATATGATGCAAGAGAAATAATTAAACGTGTTCTGGATAATGATAAAAGCATTCTTGAAGATAAAGTAATATGGAACTGCTTCTATTGTTACACATGTCATAGTGTTTGTCCCGTAGGAAACAGTGTATGTGAAGTCAACCAGATATTAAGACAAATGGCAATAGAAAAGGACACGGGGAAAAAACAGATAGAGTCTTTTATGAGTTTTGCAGACAGTTTTCTTGAGGAAGGTTTGGGAATAATACCACAAGAATATCATGACCAATTAAGAATTGATTACGGAAAGCATTGGGAAAACTTACAGGAACATTTGCAGGAAGTTCGCAAAGAACTGGAACTGGATGATATGTACCTGTTGCCCGAAGCGAAAGACTCTGTTGACAAAACCCTTGATGCAATAGGATTTAAAAAACGTGTACAGTCAATTAAAGATGTTAGAAATAGAAAATAGGTGATTTATATGCAAGGAGTGGATAAATTTATCCCTACAGAAAATATTACTTTATTCAGAAGTTGTCTTGTTTCTGCAGAATATCCGGGAGTGGAAGCTTCAACAAAATATGTTTTTGATAAGTTAGGCATAGAATATGTTATTGACAGAAACCAATCCTGCTGTACAGGATTGGGTCATTACTATGATATCTTTGATGAGTTGTCCACAACAGCATTGGCAGCCAGAAACTTCAGTTATGCAATTAAAAATAATCATAAACAGTACGTACCTATGTGTGCCACTTGTTATGCTATTTTAAAAACAGCTGCAAACATTTTAAACGAAAAAGATGATGTCAGGGAAGAAATCAATGAGGCATTTGCCAAAAATGGTCTTGAAGAATTTCAGTACAACAAGGGAGATATCAATCCCAGAGACGACATAACTCACGTTGTTGATGTTCTATATTATTTAAGGGATAAAATTCCAGAATTTAAAAAGAGAGACATTTCAAACTTAACCATAGCAACACACCACGGATGTCACTATTGTAAAGTCCATTATAAGGACACATTGTGTGGATATAGAAATCCTGAAGTCCTGGATAAGATATGTGAAGTGATGGAAGCACCAGCACTAAAATGGTATGACCACAAACCTAGACACTGTGGTGGAGGATTCAGACAAAGATATGCCAACAGGGAACTGTCCTTGGATGCAACAGAGGATAAGTTTAAAAGTTTGCATCAAGAAAAAGTTGATGTTTTGATTGTTATGTGTCCAAACTGTCAACTGCAATTTGATAGATACGAACAGGTATTGGAAGAAAGAACTGGTGACAAACATTACTTTGCAGTAATGAATATAGCTCAGCTAATTGCATTGTATATGGGGGCCGATCCATACAAAGTTCTTGGAATACAAACACACACAGTAAATGTTGAACCCTTGCTTGATAAGTTAGGTGTAAAGTATAATCCGGAGGGGGACAAATTACATGTCAGACAAGAATAGAATCGGTGTTTTTTTATGTCATTGTGGCGGAAATATTTCTGATAATGTGGATTTATATGAAATAGAAGAAAAACTGTCAGAAAACGATGAAATATGTTCCGTTAAACATCATGAAAACTTATGTTCCCTTGAGGGACGTAATATCATAAAGGATCAAATTCTTCGTGAAGATCTTGACAGGGTTGTTATTTCTGCATGTTCCAAGATAACTCATGGAGCAACCTTCCAAAACTACATTAAGCCTTTGAATCCATATCTTTTCGAAATGCCAAATGTAAGGGAACAATGTTCATGGGTAACAGATAATAAGGACAAATCCACCCGAAAGGCATTGTCCCTTATAAACTCTGCAATAGAAACTGTCAAGCACAATAAACCATTGAAAAAGATACCTACCAGGGTAAAGGATAGTGTTTTGGTTATAGGTGCTGGAATTTCCGGAATCACAGCAGCCAACTCACTTGCAAAACAGGGTATGGAAGTTACATTAATTGAAAAGCGTCCTGCCGTTGGGGGTGCAATGATACAGGTTGGAAAAGTTTTTACACCTGATAAAATGTCGGAAGATTGTGCTGCATGTTTATTAAACCCTGTTATAGACGAAATGGTTCATAACAAAAATATTACATTACTCACAAATACAGTTCTTGAAAAATCATCCAGAAATGCCGGAAACTTTGATGTAATTCTACGTAGAAAACCGGATTTTATCGATGAAGACAAGTGTACAAGCTGTGGAAAATGTACTGAGGTCTGTCCGTCTTTTGCATTGGATGAGTGGAATGAAGGTCTGAATAATCGTAAGGCAATATATAAACCGTTTCCTCAGGCTGTTCCAAGCACATATACATTGGATGATGAATCATGTGTAAAATGTGGGGCCTGTTTAAATGTATGCCCAACCAATGCAATTAATTTGGATGCAATTGATGAAATAATATCATTAACGGTTGGTGCTGTAGTAATAGCAACGGGTCATCAACGTTTTGATACGAATAAAAGACCTGAATATGGTCATCCATTTTATGAGGATGTTCTTAGTCAAATGCAATTGGCCCGTTTGATGGGTATTAACGGTCCAACAAATGGGCATTTAACAGTCCCTTCCACGGGTAAGGTTCCAAGAAGGGTTGTGATGATACAATGTGTTGGTTCAAGGGATCAGATGCCTGATGGACATAAGTACTGTTCTAAGGTCTGTTGTATGGTAGCACTTAAGAATGCAAATTTAATCCATTCCCATTATCCTGATACTGAAGTAATCATATGTTATACAGACATAAGAACTCCCGGAGTATATGAAAAATATTTCAAATACGTTCAAAACAATGGTATCAAACTAATCAGGGGACGGCCAGGAGAAATTGCACGTGAGGATGATCATCTGATAGTCAGAATCGAAGACACGCTGACTCATAACAAGCAGGAGATACCTACCGATTTAGTTGTACTGTCTGCCGCATTAGAATCTTCACAGGGAACTATTGATGCTGCTAAAACATTGGGAGTTCCGTTAACTGAAGATCTTTTTGTAAAGGAAAAACATCCTAAAATGCAACCTGTAGCTACTGATATTGAAGGAATATTTGTATGTGGTACTGCACAGGGACCTAAAGATATTACCGACAGTATCATACAGGCAAATACGGCATCAACAAAAATTTCCGAATTAATCAATGGTGGTTTGGAAGTTGAACCGCATATTGCAACAATTAACGTTAAAAAATGTGTACTGTGTGGTCAATGTGTAGAAAACTGCCGTTATCAGGCATTATCAATTTATCATAACTCGATAAGGGTTGGTCCTATTGCCTGTACAGGATGTGGGGATTGTATAATTACATGTCCTGAAGAAGCAATAAGTATTCAGGGTCAAAGTGATGAACGTTTGGAAGCAGGTATCAAAGGATTGTTGAAGGATAAAAACGAAGAAGAACAAGTGATTATCGCATTCCTGGATGATATTGGTAATGTATCTGCTAATAACATGGGAATAAACAGAGTTGAATGTCCTTCAAGCGTAAGAATAATCAACGTACCATTCATTAATAGGGTAAAGTACAAACACATTAAATATGCATTAACACACGGTGCGGACGGAGTATTTTTAGGTGAATATCCTGATTCTCCAAGACACAATGAAATTAGGGAAAATGTTCAGGAGATGAAAAAACATTTGGAAGAAGATGGTATTAACCCTGAAAGATTGTTAATACACAGCGTATTCATTCCTTATTTCAGAGGTCTTGCAAAGCAGTTCAAAGACTTCGATGAATTGTTAAACACATTAACCACTTAATTTTTTTATTTTTTACTTTTTTTGAGGAGTAATCTAATGATTTCAGAAGACAAATACGTAACATTACTTAAAAACGTACTTAAAATAAATCTCGACAATAACCCTGACCAAAAAGAGTCAATTTTATCTTCAGTAAATGAAAACCAGTATATTGTTGCAGGTCCGGGTAGTGGAAAAACCACGGTTCTAGTTTTAAAAATATTAAAATATATCTTTGTTGATGATGTTGAATTAAAGAGCATAGTTGTAACAACATTTACAAAAAAAGCAGCAGGGGAACTTAAGGAAAGAATAGCTAACTGGTATGGGTTATTGGCTGATGAATTGGATTGTCATGACATAATTGATTTTGATGATTTTTTAATAGGAACCCTTGACAGTATAGCAGAGATAATAGTTTCCGGGTATGTTGACGTGGAAATAATTGATAACTTCACATCTTCGGCAATAATGATGCAGAATCTGTTAACTGATGGGCGAAATAATGATAAAAAATTAAAACAATTTATTAAAGGACTTAAAAACAATCATGGCGGAACATCTCCCTCCGATATGAATAATCAGATACAAAGCATCAGGGAAAGAATTTACTATGACATGATTGACATGGAGGAATTGAAAAAAAACACCTCTCGTGACGTGCTTGTTTATGAGATAATTGACGACTATCTTAATCAGTTGAATTCCAGGAATGTTATGGACTATGCAATGCTTGAAGACAAGTTTCATGAAATATTAAGTGAGGGTATTGTTGAATCATTCAAAAACATCCGCGTATTATTGATTGATGAATATCAGGATACTAACCTTTTACAGGAATCAATATACTTTAAACTTGCAGAATATGTTAAGAATAACAATGGTAACATTACTGTTGTAGGTGATGATGATCAGTCTTTATACAGATTCAGGGGTGCGACCATTAATTTATTCACAGAATATCCTGAAAGAATCAATGAAGCAATGGGTATAATTCCAAAAACAATATTTTTACACAACAATTATAGATCAACAAAGTCAATCATAGATTTTACCAACGAATTTATCCATATTGATGACAGGTACCAGATATCTCGTACAACGAATAAGCCAGATATTATTCCGACAGAGAATACTCAAGAGGGATTGCCTGTAATGGGGATGTTTAGAAACACGTTGGAAGAGCTTTCCACGGATTTAACGGAATTAATCTATGACTTAAAACTCAATCATGATTATTATGTTGAAAGACATGGTAAAAAATACAATCTTTCACTAAAAAAATCCAATCCATCTATAACTGTCTTGACAAATTCTCCAAAAGAAATTGACACATATAATAATAAGAGATTGCCCTATTATATCAGGGACAGTTTAACTTATAAGGATGAAAATATTACAGTATTCAATCCACGAGGTCAAAGTATTGAAAAAACAGAAATAGTTTCATTGTTATGTGGACTGATACTTCAAAGTATAGACCCTGATTCACTTGTTGAAAATCAGTTAGATAACCTTCCACCACGTACAAAAAATACTTTAAAAACCTGGAGAAAATACGTGATGAATTATGTTCAGGAAAATGATAAAGAGTTACTTGAATTCGATGATCAGGTTAATATGAAGGAATTACTTGAAGATATAGAAGGTGAATGTCTGATTTTATCATCGGAATCTTCGGAAAATGAACTTTATTTCAACATGCTTTTGGAAACAATTATCCAAACTGACAATGCAATAAACGCTGAGGGATTACTGACGGTAAAACAAATATTCTGGCACATTCTGGTTCCTATAGCTTCAGGAGCTATTGATATTGATGATGACATGTTTGATGTTAATCTGGATGATAATGTAAACATAATGTCCATTCATCAATCCAAGGGTCTGGAATTTGATATAGTAATCGTTGATGTGGGTTCGGATATCTTTTCTAATTCCTCAGCCACAGCATTCAAAAGATTTCCAAGAAAAGGTGGATCAACATTTAATCTGGAAAATTATTTGAAGGATTATTCAAAGATTTCCTATGATTATGATAAGATTTCAGGATTGGATAAGGAATTCAATGATTTAATTAGAAGATATTTTGTAGCTTATACAAGAGCCAGAAGTATTCTGATACTTGTGGGATTAAACAGTATGCGTTACGGATATAAGGGTGATTTTCAGGATAAAATCAATATAGAAAATGTTGCCACGGGCTGGTCCAGAGATAAAGTTTGGCATTGGGATTCATTGAATAATTTATTGAATATTTAAAAATAGTATTTTTTCTAGGGTGGTTAGTTAAACAAAAAAAGAAAGTTATAAAAGATATACTTATCCTCTGTATCTTTTTNTCTTTTACTCCTCTTCCTTTTTTATTTCCTTGTTTTTTGTATCCAGATTTAGGTCTGGTTCTTCTGTTAGTTCCTTTGACTTTTGCCATGATTTCCCCTCCTTTAATTTTATGATTATATAAATATTAATGTATTTATACTATTATGTCCTTAATTTTCATAAATGATATTGCTCATTATTGAAATATTATATATAATTATATTTAAAATCTTTAATATATATTTTTTGCTATTAAAACTGATTTAATATATAAAATTATTAGATATGAAAAATATATTTAAAATTATTAAATGAAAATGATTTATATATGGTGGGTATTTTTTTATCCATACATTTTAGACGTGCATTGCAAGTGTAAAATTTTTAATTCAAACAGTCAAACAAGGTGTGAAGATGGAAAATAAAAAAGTATTATGTTTGGTTGATGGAGAACATTATTTCCCAGTTACAAAGTCAGCAATAGACAAAATAGAATCAAAAGGATATGATGTAAAATTATTATTATTTATTGGAGGAACAGAAAAGCTCAGGGATAATAATATTGATGTGATATCTGATTTGTTTAATAAACCAGTACTCTTTGGTGAAGATCACAGTAAAATACCATATGACTTAATTGGAAAGTCCATTGTTGAAACCGGTGTCAATTATGTATTTGATTTATCCGATGAACCTGTAGTAAATTATTCTAAAAGATTTAAAATTGCTACGGTAGTATTACAACATGGAGTAACATACAAAGGGCCTGATTTTGAATTCAAACCATTAAAAGAATATGATGTTCTGGAAAATCCTTCATATAAGATTCTGGGTACAGGTAAAAGAATAGGAAAAACAGCAGTAAGTGCTTATACTGCTCGTTTAATAAATAGTGAAGATAAATACAAGCCATGCATAGTGGCAATGGGAAGAGGAGGACCAGAAATTCCGGAAGTGGTACC
>OCVV010001207.1_pt1 | contig 11688 bp, 8 predicted proteins | sample 1539721 | NCBI WGS metagenome assembly OCVV01 (sample SAMN02144230, study PRJEB22623) | gut metagenome | biome: sheep rumen | host: Ovis aries | place: New Zealand | reverse complement strand
CCCAGCTGTCCTGTCAGGACTACATTTCCGCCGCCCTTCATGGCAGTCGTCTCGATAAAAAGGATCTCGCCGCCCACCGGCGTCCAGGCAAGACCTGTCGCCACACCGGTCAGGCTTTTTTTCATAGCCCGGTCGTGGAAAGCTGTTTTTGTGCCCAGGTATCCGGGAACATCTTTCTCCCTGATCTTGATCTTTTCTGATGATCCATTTTCGGGCTTCTCCCCGTCAGACGTATTTCCAGCGGAGCTGTCCACAGCTGCGGCAGAGGAATCTGTTTCCGAGGGAGAGGCAGCTTTTCTGTTTTCTTCCAGCGACCGATTCATCACAAGCTCTGCTGCAGTCTTTCTGCAGAGAGTATCCAGCTGTTTTTTCAGACCGCGGACGCCTGCTTCCATGGTATATTCGTCAATGATCCTGCGGATCGCCCCGTCGGTGATATGAAGATCTTTTTTCGTAAGGCCGGCCTCGGCCAGAGCCCGCGGGATCAGATGCTTCTTTGCGATGTGCATTTTGTCTATCGGAGTATATCCCGGCAGCTGGATCATTTCCATTCGATCCAGAAGCGGCTGAGGGATGGTGTCGTAACTGTTGGCGGTGCAGACAAAAAGCACGTTGGATAGATCGTAAGGAACATTCAGATAATGATCTGTAAAGGTGTTGTTTTGTTCCGGATCCAGAACCTCCAGTAGAGCGCTGGCAGGATTTCCGTCAAAGCTTTGCGCAAGTTTATCCACCTCGTCAAGTACGACAACGGGATTCATGGCTCCCGCCCGTTTTATGCCGTCCATGATGCGTCCCGGCATAGCTCCGATGTAAGTGCGGCGGTGACCGCGGATCTCGGCTTCGTCACGGATGCCGCCGAGGCTGATACGGACATACTCGCGGCCAAGCGCGTCCGCGATACTTTTTCCCATGCTGGTCTTTCCGGTTCCGGGTGCGCCTACAAGAAGAAGTATCGAGCCGCCCTGATCCTTCTTCAGGGACATAACGGCAAGCTGCTGAAGGATACGTTCCTTTACCTTTTTCAGACCGTAATGTTCTTTGGAAAGGATCTTTTCGGCCCTGGCGAGATTGATCTCCGGCATTTCCTCCACCGTCCATTTAAGGTCAGTGACAAAATCCAGATAGTTTTCCAGAGTCGCCTTTTCGGGATCGTTGGGCTGCGCCTGCAGATAACGCTTCAGAGCACGGTCCACCTCTTTGCGGGCTTCCTCAGGCATGCCAGACGCGGCGATCCTTTTTGCGTATTCATTTTCTTCACCGGATGATTCCGGATCGAGTTCGGCCAGTTCATCCTGAAGAAGATTTATCTGCTTCTGAATAGCTGCCTTTTTATAAAGATTGCCTTCGGAGTCATTATAACGCTTGTTAATGTCCACCTGCATATCCACGGTACCCTTGAACTTCAGAAGAGTCTCCTGGATCAAAAGGGCGCGCTGGCTCAGGAGATCTGTCTCCAGAAGGGCATATTTTTCTTCCGGAGACATGCCGAAGAACTGGCAGAAAACAGCGCCGAAATCAGTAAGAGTCCTGCAGTTGTTCAGGTAGCTGTGCACCAGCTCGCCGCCCTGCATGTGTTCGGAAAGTTCCAGAACGATTTTTTTCATTCCGTCCAGCAGTTCCTGTTCGCCTTCTGCGGTGATGTCTGTGATCTCAGGAACATACTCAAAGGTACCTGTCAGATAGCCCTGATCGTTATTCAGGGATGTAAGACGCACCTTCTGGTGAGTTTCGGCATGAAGATGCGTGCCCAGCGGAGTCTTTGAGATTTCCAGAACCTCAGCGATAACGCCGCAGCCGAAGAAATCCTCTTCCCTGATCTCGGAGGTTGGTTTCTGAACGCGGATAGGGAGAAAGACTGCCCTGGAATCCGAGGCTTTAAGGAATTCTTTTTCGGCATCAGAAAACTCATTGATCCCGAGCTGATAATCCACATCGGGAAGAATGATCGTGTCAAAAAAAGGTATGATCATGTATTTCATATTCTATACTCCCAAATATATGATTCGTTTATCTGCGTGCGGGATCCGTGTATCCGGAGACGCCGCACAGTATTGTCGGTGGTTACACCCGGGAGGACGAAGCGCGGGAGGGGCCGGGCCGGACCTTATCAGCACTCGGTCTCCACGAGTGCTAATATATTACAACATTGTATGAAAAGGTGTCAATAGTAAAATGAATCATTGGCCGGGACAGCCATGCCGTAAAACTTGACGAGGCATAGCAGGTATGTTAACCTTAATAATGCAAGCGAGCGCGAATGCGTTCTTATGCAAAGTTTTTATTGATTGAGTCAGGAGCTCAAATTTTATAAGTTGATTACTTAATAATCAGTGCATCAGCACATCATCTTGTGAAACGGTCAATAAGAGTGTATCGGGTATTGCATAAGCTAAGCACAGCTCGCAGACGTTTTTGGATAATATACTTAAAGGATGATGGTTTGCGCCGTCATCTTTTTTTTAGTTCATAGAAGGAATTATGCCGATGGATCCGGAGAGACAAAAACACGCGCCTGTTTATGAGGCATTAGAAAAATTTAAGAAGAAAAGAGTCGTGCCGTTTGATGTTCCGGGACACAAAAGAGGCCGCGGGAATCCGGAGCTTGTCAGTCTTCTCGGGGAGAAGTGCGTCAGCCTCGACGTTAATTCCATGAAACCGCTGGACAATCTCTGTCATCCGGTAAGCGTCATTCAGGAGGCGGAGGAACTGACAGCTGAAGCCTTCGGCGCAGAGCATGCATTTCTGATGGTCGGCGGCACCACATCGGCCGTACAGAGCATGATCCTGTCCTGCTGCAAGCAGGGTGATGAGATCATCCTGCCGAGAAATGTGCACAAAAGCGTCATCAACGCTCTTGTATTATGCGGCGCCATCCCGGTCTACGTGGAACCGAAGACTGAACCAAGGATCGGAATTGCCCTTGGAGTGGAACCCTCTGAGGTGGAAAAGACCATGAACGAGCATCCCAGAGCGGCAGCTGTTCTGGTGAACAATCCTACATACTACGGAATATGTTCGGACCTGAAGACTATTACCGATCTGGCTCATTTGCATGGCATGCGGATGCTGGTGGACGAAGCACATGGAACACATCTTTATTTTGGAAAAGACCTTCCGGTCAGCGCCATGGCGGCGGGGGCGGATATGGCGGCGGTTTCCATGCATAAATCAGGCGGCAGCCTGACGCAGAGTTCTATACTTCTGACCAATAACGGCGTCAACGCCGACTATGTCCGGCAGATCATCAATCTTACCCAGACCACGAGCGCGTCGTATCTGCTGATCGCGAGTCTGGATATATCGCGCCGGAACCTGGCTCTCCGCGGCGAGGAGTTTTTCAGAAAAGTAGTAAATATGGCGGAATATGCCCGCGATGAAATAAATAAGATCGGAGGCTATTACGCATACGGAAAAGAGCTGGTGAACGGAACGAGCGTTTTTGACTATGATCTCAGCAAGCTTTCAATATATACGCAGGGGATCGGCCTGACAGGCATTGAGGTCTACGATCTTCTGAGGGACGAGTACGATATTCAGATAGAGTTCGGAGATATCGGAAACATTCTGGCTTATATTTCCATAGGAGACAGGCTTCGGGATATTGAGCGTCTGGCGGGAGCGCTGGCGGATATAAAGCGTCTATATGAGAAGGACAAGATGCCTGTGGTCACGGGAGACTATATTCAGCCGGAGGTAGTAGTTTCTCCGCAGACGGCGTTTTACAGTGAGAAAAAGCCGGTGCCTGTCAGGGAAAGCGCCGGTCATATATGCGGTGAATTCATTATGTGCTATCCGCCCGGAATACCGATCCTGGCGCCGGGAGAACGGATAACGGAAGATATCATTAATTATATAGAATACGCGAAGGAGAAGGGATGCTCTCTTCAGGGAACGGAGGATATCAAGGCAGAATTTCTGAACATTCTGACATGAGCAGGTAATTGTGGAACTCCTTGTAGTGCAGGAAATTGTGTGACGATTCAAACGGCTTCCGCGCAAAGAACTTCTATGTATTCACTTCATCTGCTGCTAATATTCGCGAAATCATAAACTCGCTGCGCTCAGGCAGTATGATTTCCGCTCATACAGCAGATTCCGTTCATACAGAAGTTCTAATGCTTGTGCAGATTGTTTGAATCATTCACACAAATTTCCCTCACTCCTGAGTTTCGCAATTACCTGAGGGTTAAAATAAGGAAGGAGAACTTCATTATGGAAATGTGGTTTTCGGAATATCATACGCCGAATGTGAAGCTTACGATCAGAACGGATTCCCAGCTTTATACAGGACAGAGCGATTACCAGCGTTTTGATGTGGTAAGGACTCAGGAATTCGGCAAAATGCTGATCTCCGACGGAGAGATCGTTTTTTCTGAAGCTGACGAATTTATATATGACGAAATGGTAACCCACGTCCCGATGGCGGTACATCCCCACGTCAGGAAGGTCCTTATTTTTGGCGGGGGCGACGGCGGCGTGGCCACGTGCTTTACAAAGTATCCGGAAATCGAAGAGATCACACTCGTAGAGCCTGATGAACAGATGGTTGAGGTGTGCAGAAAATATTTTCCCGAGCAGACGGTGGGGCTCGACGACCCCAGAGTACATATCTATTATCAGGACGGTCTTCGTTTTCTCCGTTCTGTACAGAATGAATATGATATTATCGTTAACGACTCTACTGATCCCTTCGGACACGAGGAGGGGCTGTTTACCACAGAATTTTACGGTATGTGTTATAAGGCCCTGAAGGATGACGGTATTATCGTCTATCAGCACGGAAGCCCTTTTTACGATCTGGAGGAAGAGGCGTGCAGAGCGATGCACCGCAAGGTATATAAAATATTCCCTGTGAGCCGGGTATATCAGGCGCATATCACTACCTGTTCCGCGGGCTACTGGCTTTTCGGCTTTGCATCGAAAAAATATCATCCGCTGGCGGATTTTGATCCGGAGAGATGGAAAAAGAGAAATATTGAGACAGGATATTATACGACGCATCTGCACATAGGCGCTTTCATGCTGCCTAAATATGTGGAGGATCTCCTTGAGGAGGAGGAAAACAGAATGCGCAGTGAGCGGCGTGTATAAGTTTCCGGATATTAAACAGGTAATTGCGAATATTAGCAGCNAGATGCAGTGAATACATAGAAGTTCTTTGCGCGGAAGCCGTTTGAATCGTCACACAATTTCCCGACTGCAAGGGGTTTCGCAATTGCCGGGGATATTAAATATGACAAGGAGGACAAAAATGGCAAGAGTTTTGATCATAGGCTGCGGAGGCGTAGCGTCAGTTGCAATTCACAAATGCTGTCAGAACGATGAAGTATTCAAGGAGATCATGATCGCGTCAAGAACTGTTTCCAAATGTGACGCGTTAAAGGATAAGCTGCAGGGAAAAACAAAGACAAAAATCACCACCGCCAGGGTCGATGCGGACAACGTGGAGGAACTTATCGCTCTTATCAGGTCTTATCAGCCGGATGCGGTACTGAACCTGGCCTTGCCGTACCAGGATCTGACGATCATGGACGCATGCCTTGCGTGCAAGGTATCGTATGTAGATACAGCCAATTATGAGGCGGAGGATACGGACGATCCCAAATGGAGGGAGGTTTATGAAAAACGCTGTAAGGAGCTTGGCTTTTCCGCATATTTTGATTATTCCTGGCAGTGGGCCTACATGGACCGTTTCAGGGAAGCAGGCATAACGGGCATCCTGGGAACAGGATTTGATCCGGGGGTTACCAGCGTTTACGCAGCATACGCGCAGAAGCATTATTTTGACGAGATACATACGATAGACATTCTCGACTGCAACGGCGGCGACCATGGCTATCCTTTTGCCACGAATTTTAATCCGGAGATCAACCTCAGGGAGGTTTCCGCGCCGGGATCATACTGGGAAAACGGACACTGGGTGGAGATACCTCCGATGACGATCAAAAGAGAGTATGATTTTGACCAGGTAGGAATGAAGGACATGTACCTGCTCCATCATGAGGAGATAGAAGCCCTGGCAAAAAACATTCCCGGAGTCAGACGGATCCGTTTTTTCATGACGTTCGGCCAGAGCTATCTGACGCATATGAAATGCCTGGAAAACGTGGGAATGCTTTCCACAACGCCGGTTGATTTTAACGGACAGCAGATCGTGCCGATCCAGTTTCTGAAGGCGCTTCTGCCGGATCCTGCAACTCTCGGACCAAGGACGGTCGGAAAGACAAATATCGGCTGTATTTTTACCGGCGTAAAAGACGGCAGAAAGAGAAGTATCTATATATATAACGTTTGCGATCACCAGGAATGCTACAGGGAGGTCGGATCTCAGGCCATATCCTATACGACAGGCGTTCCGGCGATGATAGGAACGATGATGCTGGTCAATGGTCTCTGGAGCAAGCCGGGCGTGTATACGACGGATGAATTTGATCCTGATCCATATATGGAAGCGCTGAACAAATGGGGACTTCCGTGGCAGGTCAGAGAAAATCCGGTGCTTATAGACTGAACGCCATAGGAACTGACGCAGAGATGGTTTGAGCACATGTGAAGATGGTTTGAGTATTGAGATATGAAGATTTGCGAAATTGAAACGCCCGCTTATATAATCGATGAAAAAAAACTGCGGGAAAACCTGGAGATCCTTCATAGCGTTGAGGAGCGGACAGGGGCGAAGATCCTGCTTGCGCAAAAATGCTTCTCCGGCTTCTGCGAATATCCGCTGATCGGAAAATATATAAGCGGAACGACTGCAAGCGGCCTTTTCGAAGCGAGGCTCGGCAAAGAAGAGATGGGAAAGGAAAATCATATTTTTTCCCCGGCCTATCGGGAGAAGGATATGGAGGAGATCGCGGAGATCTGCGATCATGTGATCTTTAATTCTGCAAGACAGCTGAAAAAATTCTTACCCATCCTGCGGGGAAAAGAGCATCATGTCAGTGTGGGTATACGTATTAACCCTGAATGTTCCACTCAGAAGGATCATGCCATCTATGACCCTTGTGCACCGGGATCGCGCATGGGCGTGAAGGCGTCCGGTCTGGATGATGAGATACTTAATGAGATCGAGGGGATCCATTTTCATACCCTCTGTGAACAGAATTCGGATGATCTGGAGATAACGCTCAGGGCAGTGGAAGAAAAATTCGGAAGATATCTCCGACTTCCCCATATCAAATGGCTGAACATGGGGGGAGGACATCACATCACAAGAGACGGCTATGATCTGGAAAAGCTGTGCGGACTGATCCTGCACATGAAAAACACCTACGATGTGGATGTTTATCTGGAGCCGGGCGAGGCGGTAGCTCTGGATGCGGGATATCTGGCGGCAACGGTGCTGGATATCGTGAAAAACGGAACTGAGACGCTTATTCTGGACGCGTCCGCCGCGTGCCATATGCCGGATGTACTTGAAATGCCCTATCAGCCGCCGCTAAAGGGAGCCAGGAGACTGTGCGATGCCGCAGGAGAAATACCGGACATGAAAGATACATATGTTTACCGGATTTCTTCAAACACCTGCCTTGCGGGAGATATCATCGGAGATTATGTTTTTGACAGCGAGGTAAGGATCGGCGACCGCCTGTATTTTCTGGATATGGCCATTTATACGATGGTAAAAAACAATACATTTAACGGAATACCGCTCCCATCCATCGCCGCAATGGATGAAGATGGGGAAGTACGTCTAGTCAGGGAGTTTTCCTATGAGGATTTTAAGAGAAGACTGTCCTGATCAGAACTGATGAAAAGGTGATTTATGATAAAAGAGTTTTCTGTTCCAAAAAAGGACGGATACCATATGCCCGGTGAGTTTGAGCCCCACAGCGGATGTCTGATGATCTGGCCCAGAAGACCCGGATCATGGAAAAAAGATCCCGGGCAGGCCCGGGAAGCCTTTACGAAGGTGGCAAAAGCCATCGCGAAAAGCGAGCCGGTGTATATGCTGGCCTGGCCGGAAGATTGCCCCGGCGCCGGGGAGATGCTGGGAACAGATCAGGAGCATAACATTCATGTGATCCCCATAAAGACGAATGATTCCTGGGCCAGAGATGTGGGACCGACCTTCGTCGTTCCCAATGGGCAGAAGGCGCCGGCAGGAAATACAGGATCCAAAAACAGAGCGGACTTTTCCGGACTCCGGGGTATTGACTGGAAGTTCAATGCGTGGGGCGGCAGTGTGGACGGTCTGTACGCCGACTGGGAGCTGGACGATCAGGCGGCAGAAAAATTCTGTCAGGAGATGGGAATTCCCTGCTACAACGCGCATCCTTTTGTTCTTGAAGGCGGCTCGATACATACAGACGGAGAAGGAACCGTGATCGTCACAGAAGCGTGCCTTTTGAGCAAGGGACGCAATCCGGAACTTACCCGGGAAGAGATCTCAGAGAAACTATGCGGCTGGCTCGGCGCGGAAAAAGTCATCTGGCTGCCTCATGGGATCTATAATGACGAGACTAACGAACATGTAGACAATGTGTGCGCTTTTACGGGACCGGGAGAGGTCGTTCTGGCGTGGACGGATGATAAGAACGATCCCCAGTATGAAATGTCAAGAGCAGATCTGGAGGTTCTCCGTAACGAGACTGACGCTATGGGACGGCCTGTCAGAGTAGTGAAACTCCCCGTGCCCTCCAGGCCGATCCGCATAACAGAGGAAGACCTTGAGGGTTTTGTATTTGAAAAGGGAGAGGATGTAAGAGAGGCAGGGGAACGCCTGGCCGCCAGCTATGTAAATTTTTACATTGCGAACGGCGCAGTCATTGTGCCTCAGTTCGGTGATGTGAACGACGCGGCAGCTGTGAAAATTCTGGGAGAATGTTTTCCGGGGCGCGGGATCATTCCGATCCCGGCGAGGGAAATTTTGCTCGGCGGCGGAAATATCCATTGTATCACGCAGCAGATCCCATATGCGGAACGGAGGTCAGGATGAGAAAGATAAAAACAGCAGCGGTGCAGATGCACTGCAATAAAGCTCCGGAGGAAAATATTGCCCGCGCGGAGAGTTTTGTGAAGGAGGCTGCAGAAAACGGGGCACAGCTCGTTCTGCTGCCGGAGCTTTTTGAAAGGCAATATTTTTGTCAGGAAAGACGATATGAATATTATGAATACGCAGTACCGGTCCGGGATAATCCGGCGGTGAAGCGTATGAGGAAGGCCGCGGCAGAGTACGCCGTGGTCATACCGGTCAGTATATATGAGCGCAGCATAAATAATGTATATAATTCCGTGGTCATGATAGATGCGGACGGCAGCGTGCAGGGAATATACAGAAAAACGCATATTCCGGATGATCATTATTATCAGGAGAAGTTTTATTTTACGCCGGGAGATACAGGATTTAAGGTATGGAACACCAGATACGGAAAGATCGGAGTGGGTATCTGCTGGGACCAGTGGTTTCCGGAGTGCGCCCGCAGCATGGCGCTGATGGGCGCTGAAATCCTGCTCTATCCGACAGCCATCGGATCGGAACCAATCCTCGGAGTTGATTCATGCGGGCACTGGAAGCGTGTGATGCAGGGACATTCCGCGGCAAACCTGATGCCTGTCATCGCGGCGAACAGGATCGGCACGGAATCTGTTTTTCCTTGTCCCGAAAACGGAGGGCAGAAATCATCGCTTACATTTTACGGCAGTTCTTTTATCACCGACGCAACAGGAGAGATCGTGGCAGAGGGAAGCAGAGACAGAGAAGAGATCCTGTATGCAGAGTTCGATCTGGAAGCGCTGGATAAGGAAAGACTTTCGTGGGGGCTTTTCCGTGACAGAAGGCCTGAAATGTATGGGATCATCGCGAAATAAGAAGAGGTCCGGCAGTAAAAAAAGGGAAAAATTGCAGAAATCCCCAGTCGTTCGTGATTAAGGTTACGTTAAGGTTTTTCAAAGTTTTCTTTAATGATCTGATCGTATAGTTAAGTTGATAAACAAGGACAACAATACTCAAAACACAACACAAAACAAAAAACACAGCGGATCACAGAGAAGAGAACATAAGGAAGCTTTAAACTGAATCAGAACATGCCGCGCAGCCGCGCCGGGTCTCGGAGGCGAGACTTGAATATCTTCGTACAGTATATGAAAGATAAAAAAGAAGCGGAGGGCAGATGCCCGGCAGAGATCCGGGAAGAGAGGCTGAAGTCAGATTCTGCCTGAAGAGGTGTGGAATAGAAGAAACAGCGATCAAAACAGAACAAATCAGCAAAGCCCCGGATCAGTCGATCCGGGGCTGCTTGTTTGAAGCCCGCAAAGCTGCCGTGAGGCGGCGTGCAAAGTCCGGTTCGCTTCCCTCATGAATGAGGGGACAGTGGAGTTGATGTCCGCCCGCGGACTTTGCTATGTCATAGGAATCGAAGGGGTGAAAACAATACTGGCGGCGGGAAAGAAAGAGGATAAGAAAATGAACGGATTTCTGGAATATATATTATACATTACGGATGTTTTCTCTCAGCATTTCACATCTGATCTGATGATCAATATCATCTGTGTGATACTCGCGATCACACTGCTGGCGACCATTGCGGGACTGGTTTTTGTCGCACTTATCGCGTTCGGGTTTAAAAAGAAAGGAAAATAGGGAGAGCGATTGCGTAAAGCCGGATATAAAAATGTGTGAACTACCAAACGGCCTCCACGCAGATTCCGGAGGCGGGTTAGAAGAATTTAACTTAATTGTGGATAATTTTAATGTTATGTCTTATAATTGACGTGGATTTTTGTTAACGTGGTTTGCGGCTTTTCCGGCTATGGAAGCTGCTGCCGGGTTCGGAAGCGGCAGCGGACGAACACGCGGCAGTCCGGATACGGGGAAATGAAAACCGCGAATTAATATTTATTTACGGAGATTATTATGTATAAAAAGCTGGAGCGCAACGCGCCGTGCTGGTGCGGAAGCGGAAAGAAATATAAAAAGTGTCATCAGAACTTTGATGAAAAGATCATTACCTTTGAACAGGCCGGACATATCGTTCCGGACAGGAGTCTGATCAAGACGCCGGAAGATGTGGAAGGTATAAAGAAGAGCGCGGTTATCAATGTGGCTGTTCTGGACGAGATCGGGGATAAGATCAGAGAGGGTATGTCTACGCAGGAGATCGATGATATCGTGATGGATGTTACAAAAAAGATGGGCGGCATACCTGCGGATCTGGGTTATCAGGGATTCCCTAAGAGTGTCTGCACTTCCATAAATAATGAAGTATGTCACGGAATTCCTTCAAAGGATATTATTTTGAAGGATGGCGACATTATAAATGTGGACTGCTCCACGATCCTTAACGGATATTTTTCTGATTCTTCCCGCATGTTCTGCATCGGTAATGTGAGTCCGGAAAAGAAAAAACTGGTGGATGTGACAAAGGAATGTGTTGAGATCGGGATTCAGAACGTCAGACCGTGGACATTCCTCGGAGACATGGGAGAAGCGGTGCATAAACATGCGCTTTCTCACGGGTACACTATCGTGCGTGAGATCGGAGGCCATGGCTGCGGGAATGCATTCCACGAAGATCCGTATGTAAGCTATGTATCCACGGCGGGTACTGAGATGCTTATGGTGCCGGGAATGGTATTCACCATTGAGCCGATGGTAAACGCAGGCACTGATGAGATCTTTGTGGACGAAGATAACGGCTGGACCGTCTACACGGCCGACGGCAAACCCTCTGCACAGTGGGAGGT
>OCVV011268773.1_pt1 | contig 11689 bp, 15 predicted proteins | sample 1539721 | NCBI WGS metagenome assembly OCVV01 (sample SAMN02144230, study PRJEB22623) | gut metagenome | biome: sheep rumen | host: Ovis aries | place: New Zealand | reverse complement strand
TGTACTTACATCTGGAGCCGTTACAGAAGCGCCTTCGAAGCAAGGCTCAACATCGTCTCCTAATATGCAAATTTTTTGAATAATTGCATCGTTTATAATAAAGAAATCCATTCCATTGTCATAATTAGTTTCCCAATGTCCTTGTACAGATTCTTTTTGAAATTCCATTGATTGCGGACGACCCTCTTCCACAGGTAAGCTGGATTCTGGGAACTGATCTGTCCAAAGATAGCCAGTAGTCATAAGATACTTATGAACAACTGTATTACCCATTCCATCATTGTCTTCAAAATTTTGGAACCAGACTTTAGCATCTGGAGCCACAAATCCATAAGGAACAGTCTGACATTCGAACTTAATTCCTTCATCATCAATAATAATTTTTTCTCCGTGGTCTGTAAAATCTTCTTTACTATCTCTATAATAACCAACAATAGGAGCGCCGCGAAGAGTTTTACCAATTTCAGCCGCGACCTCTTCTGTAATAAAGGTATGGTTTCTATTAGCTCCTACATAAAGAACCTTAATTTCACATTTTGACATTAAGGGATTAATATCAAGAGGTTGAAGATTTAAGAACTCAGGAGAGTCAATAGTCGCAACTGATTGATGCATAGTAAAATCTCCTTTCATCCCCTCATATATAATATGAAAAATCGGGCAAATCTTTTAACAACTTTTGTCCAAAGTTTTTTAGAAAAATTTTTTAACTCATTGATTCTTTGTTTTGTATAGTCTTCGTTGACTTTTCGTCATCTTCCTTCTCTGGTCTACCTGCACCATCGCCGCTTTCTGCACCATTTTGTTTGCGGTTAAGCACATCTGCATTCATAGTGCTAGACATTAACGGAGGAATAAATACATTAACTAAATCAAGAATATCATTTTCAAAGTATGCAGTAGCCAATACAGCACTCTGTGACTGCCCTAATGCTACCTGCGGTAACATTTTTGAATAACCTAATTGAGTATGTTCTTTATATTGTTTAGCCAAATCTTTATAATTATAGATTGTAGTAGGAAGAATTTGTGCTCTATAAGTTACCTTTTTTGGACTTCGGTTATAAGGTATTAATAGAACATTTAAAAATGTTTCAAACTGTTGAATCAAATTCCACATTGAAGCCTCATCATTTAAAATAGATTTTTCAAGAGCAATATTACCATCAGTATTAAATTGCATCTGTGAAACGCCGGCTTCATTATAAACTGTACGCTCTACTTTCTCCAAATCATCTGTGGTAGTTGACGTCTTATTATCAGCCATATCCGCAACCTCTACATCTGCGAATGTAGTTAATACATCAATACCAATAGCTTTAGAAAGCATCTGTACCGCATTATTATGCAACTGCTGTGCTTCATCAACATCAAATACCAAATCACCATTTTTATCAATAGGCATCTTCTGAATAATGATTTTTAATAGCTGCTGTTGCATCTTGCGGCGATCGAGGTCTTGTGCTGCGTCTAAGTCAATAATTGCTGGGATAACTGCAATAAAAGGAGGAAAATCCTCACCATTTAAATTGAATTTAATCACAGAACCAACTTCAAGTAAATACCAACCAGATTCATCACCAGGAAAATCAGGTTTTAATTTCCCCTGTTTATAAAGTTTATATCCTTTTTCAAATTCTGGCGGAAAAACTTTTAACATTCTCATTCTTTGTTCTGCATCAGTAAACATATCATTAAAATATTTCATATTAAATTCAACTGCAGGCTGTCCATTAACCATAAAACGCGATCTACAATACTTAGGTGGCAGCTCTTGCACTACTACAGTCCCGTCCCGCGCAATTAAGTAACCATAATAACAACCATTTTTAATTACTTTTAACGCAACATCACCAAAGAACTTCTTCGCTTCAAATTTATCCAAATATGTTAAAACTTTATTAAAACCATCAAGTAATTTATCAGGTTTAATTAAATCAGAATAATAGGGAGTAACAAGCCAATCATATCTATACATATATGCCATATAACGACACAATCTTTGATAAATACCGCTAATCTTGTAAAAATAATTGGAAATATCTCTCATTCTTTCAAGATCACCATAATGAATGGCTCTTAATACCTGCTCCTTATCAGCTAATTGTGGATTTACTTTACGAAGATCACCCAGTTTAAGAATCGCATCAGATACTGACTTTACTCCAACTCTAATTTTTGCAAAGTCAACAGGCACATAACCAGTAGCCTAACTCGGAATTTGGTAATCTTCAGTTCCAATCATATCGAAGCCCTTTTTCTTAATCTAAGCCATTCGATTAATCAACTTTAGATACCTCTCCTTCTTTAATATCCGGCCGCATTAAGAATGTAATCGTAGTTTACTCTTGCTTCATCCCAATAAGGAATAATTACTAAAGTAATATTATGATCTCGACAATATTCTCTTTTTTTCATATCATTATATTGTTGTTTTCTTAATCCATTGTATCCACCAAATTTTTCTTTAGCTTCATAATGTTGAATCCCTTGAAATTCAATTAAAAAATCAATATTATGCTAATCATCAAATACCGCAAAATCAAATCTTAATGGACGACCAGTGTTACTAACTAAATCTGGAAAAGAGTATTCTTCTGCGAACTCTAATCCAGACTCTTGTAGAATCTAAAAAATCTTTATTTCACCTCTCGATGCCTTCATTTTATAACTCCTTCCAACTTTAGTCTTTTTAATATATCTTCATCATATTTTATTATAATTAATTTAATATTATTACGTTCACACCATTGTTTTTTTATATTATCATATCTTTGTCTTTTTACAAAGGCTTCCTATCCACCAAAATGCTATACAGATTGATAATGTTGAATCCCATTAAATTCAATCGCAATATTATCTTTTGGTAAAAAGAAATCTAATCTCAAGGTTTGTTTATCTATATTAATTTGATATTCTTCTATAAAAGCAATAGAAGCATCAACTAATAGCTTATGAATTATATTTTCACCATGTGAACGGTTTTTATTACAATTAGGACAAAATCCATAATTGCGTAATAAATCTCTTGGAGTATAAATAAAATCCTGTCCACACTTTTTATGTATAAAACTCATTTTTGTATCTGTATTTACATATTCTTCAAAAGAAAAATCATATTCATTGCCCAACTCTTTTCTCAAGATCTATTCTGTCTTTTTACTGCTTTTAGTTTCACAATAGCATCGAATACCTCGTAAATAATCATAAATTTTTTTATTTTCTTGAATTTTTCCACACTTATTACATCGGCATTTCACATGTTGTTGTGAATCATGAATATCCGATAAATCATCTATTAATGTAAAATTCTATTGATAATTCAACCAATTTTTAAATTTTTCTTTGGTTTCTTTCCATTTATTAGAATCTTTACATTTTTTACAAAATATATCTTTTCGTTTTAAAGCAAATTGTCCCTGAGTAAAAGAATATATTTTACCACAGTTATTACATTGAATTATACACGGCTTTGTCATTAAAGAATATTCAAGACAAGATAAATTATCTTTAGGGTATTTTTCTTATAACTTTTTATCATATTCTTCTATTGTCATTTTTTTCATATTTTTATCTCCTTTTATAAAAATATAAAAAAGAAAAAGCTTGTTTAAAAGGAGTAAACATTACTCAATAGGTAGCTAATCTATTGCTCCCTTTTTCTCCTTCACTATTATTATATAAAAAATCCGTTAATGAAATTAATAAACTTTGACCTTAGCTCGGTGTATAAAACAAGAAATCAGCGATATTACGCTTTTTCTTTCTTTTGTTTAATTCTTCTTCATATCTAATATAATAAAGTCCATAAATAAAAGCTGAAAATTTATCCTTTTTTATACTTCTATTACTCTGTTTAAGAATAATATTAACACCTTCATTTTCTTCTACAAGATTTAACATTTGTTCTTTAAGAATAGATGTTAAAATAAAAGGTCTTAAATATTCATTTCTTTCATCTATATTCATATTTTGACCTTGTTTAGTAGACATTAATTTTGTCTTAGCTAAACTTTCATCAATTAAAAATCTAATTTTACCGCTAAACATTTGAGTCTGTGCATAACTATATGCTTCTGTATTAATAGGAGCATTAGCTTTAATTAAAAATAACACATCTCGCTCTGTTTCAGGAGTAACGAATTTCTTATATTCTGGATATTCATCTGTATTAAAAACCCCAAAAGGTGGTAAATACTCCCCATCATCTGTATCTTGAGCCTTTACCAAATAATCAATTAAACCAACACCAAGACCATTAGCATCAACTGCAATTCTACGAGGTTTATATTTATAATATAAATGTTTTATATGAATACATTGTGTTTCAAAATGTTCTGCATCATAAGTATAAATATTTACAAGAGTCTTATGGGCTGCACCCTGAACTTGCGGCGTAACCTTAAAAACACAAATCTCTGTAGTACATCCTACACGTCCAACGTCTATGCCAAATACATAATAAGCATTTTTTGAAGACCGCCCGCTATATTCATACTCTGGTTGTAATAACACTCTATATTTATCAAATTTTTCAGAAGAAAAGAATGCATTTTCTACATCACCAGACCAAATACTTTTATATTCTCTATTGAATGATTCATCATTAAAAGTACCTTGTAATCTTAGCTGTTCAACAAAATCTTCATCCAATAATCCAGAAATAACAGGTGTTTCATATGTTCCACCCATAATCATATATTCATCTGGATCAATAATAGAATTAATTAAAATCTCAATTAATTTATGATAAGCAAATGAATTTTTCCATCCTGCTGTTGTAATATAAATCTGAGATTTATTAACATTCTCTTCTTTATGTCTGCTTCCATCAGAAAGACGTCTATCAACGTTTGTAGTAGGAATAATAACTTCATTTAAAATATCACCATCAATTAATACACATTCCTCCATCAAACCGCCAGTACGACGCTGACCTCTTGATGATTGTCTTGCCGCTAAAATATCAATAGTAGAACCATTTTTAAACACATATTTAACATTATCTTTTGATTTTGTTGACACTCCACGATCCCAGTTAATTTCATTATTTAATCCAGGAATGAGTTTACATATCTACTAGATCTTTGCAATTGTAATCGAGGCTGCTTGCTACTTGCCACCTGTGGTTACAAACAAATGTGAGTTAGGATATAAAATACATCTTATCATCAATGCCATCATTGACAAAAAAGACTTTGAATAAGCTATTTATATTTAATATAATTCGTTAAATTATACTCGCATAAATGCGCTCTATGTTCCCATAGAGATTAGACTATATCATCATCCTTTAACTTGGAATTAAAGGAGCCTACCGCTTCGAGGAAACTTTTCCTCTACTCTCTTTCGAGATAGTCGTTGAACTTTTTATTTATAAGTAAAAGATTTTCTTTCCGCCTTTCCCAACGGAGTATCTATATCTTTAGTAAGATAAGTCCAAGTTTCTTTTCGTCTTATTTTAGCTATAAAGCTTCTTACAGGAAAACCAGTAATTTTAGAAATTTCTTTATCAGTATATTTATTACTTTTTAATAAATCTATTACTAATTTTGCATCTTTTTCAGTATAATAAGAAAAATTAGTTAATCCAGTTTTTATAGCATGATGTATATTTTCTTGTGTAGTTACCCACTATAAATTATTTAATGCATTATTTTCTTTATTACCATCTATATGATTTATTTGCAATTTTTCCATATTCTCTGTTGGTTTAAATAACATCATTAATAATCTATGATATTGGATAGACGTTGTTCCGCCACCTTTTTTCATCAAACTAACTCTTATATAACCATTATGATTTTTACTTATTTTAATATAATTTCCTGTATTAATATTACGAATTTTACCCATGTCATCAATAATATAACAATCTTTAATATCAGGGTAGAGATCGCTAATTCTCTTCTCCATAAAAATCTCCTTATAAATAACTTAGCTGCTGATAATCCGTTCTGGACTTCCCAGCAATTCAATAGGTTTTCTTTGAAAGTATTACTACTCTCACCCCGCACTTATTCTACGGGGGAATGTGGCGTACACATACCGATGCCGCATCACAATTCTTAAAAATATTCTCTGATAAAATAAAAAATTAAATGTACTATCTTTGCCTTTAATGAAATCTACAAATATATCAGGATATTCCCTAAAATAAGCAATTAATCTTCTTAATTCATCAATATCTGTCATTAATCGCTATTCAGAAATACCTTGTTTTTTATATTCTCTATCAGAGGATAATTGCAATAATTCTTTTAAATTCATTCTGCATTAATCCTCCTATTTTGATATTCTTCTTCAATTAACTCATCATCAAGAGCATCATCATGATCACGCATCCTTTTTAAAGAATCTTTATAGTCTGTAAAATCATCATCATCTAATTCAACATCATCCAAACCTTTTGCTTTAGCATCTTTTTTATCTTTCTTCATTTCATCAGAAATGCGCTTATCTTGTAGATACTTTTCAATTTCTTGAGCTAATGATTTATCTTCATAAATTAAACTCTTATTATAAGCCTTTAAATCAGCAATAATTTGATCGACAATATCTTGTGGTTCATCACAATGATACCTTGGAATTTCTCCACTATGTGCCTCAACAAAATCAACAATAGCAGAAGCTGAATCAATACTATCACCATCTTTATCTTTATTTTGTGCTTCTGTAAATTTTGCGGATTTCATCATAGAATCGTAGACACGAGATAACTTCTGATAGGAATCAATATCGCCGCAATCAATGGCTTCATTCATTTTAAGAGATGTTTTACAGATCATTTTTAATGTATCAATACGAGCCGCACCTTGAATATCAAAAGAGTTCATAAACTCATTATATAATTGCTCAAGAGCAACCCATTGACTGGGTTTATAAAGTCTGCCCCATTTAACCGCAAGATACATTTTATCTTCATCATCTAAATCTGCACCAGGATCAATTAAATCATTCTCAGACATGAAATTCTGTTCTTGAAATGGGTTTTTTGCCTGACTAAGCGCCTCCGCATAAGATTGCGGTTGACCATAAACCTGATACATCTGACCAAGATGTTCACCAGTAATATTATCTCCCCACCGCGGCAGCTCTTTATTTTGAGTTTCTGTACTAACTAAAGTTTGATATTCAGCAGTGGTTATTTTTCCTTCACTTAATTTAACTTTTAATTCGGCTTCATATCTTGCCTTTTCATCAGCTTCAGCTTTCTCTTTTTTAGCCTTCTCTGCATCCATTTCCTCTTGAATTTTTTTAGTATCTGCGTATCCATACTTGTTCCATTGTTTTAACTTCATTTTCGCAAGATACTTACCAATAACAGACATTCCATTCATTTTATAGGGATCTTTCGCAAAAGCCTTATCTCTTAAAACATTCCATTCAGTAGGAATATAAGGAACATCCATTTTTTCAAGAATCCACTCAAAAGTATTAGGATCAAAATTATCTATATGTGCAGTTAAACATGGCTTACAAATTTCACATTTACTACCATCTTTATATGTATAAAAATTTATTTGTGCAATTCGTTTGCCACATCTCTCACATTGACATTTACCATTCACATCTTCTTGCTGACCTTTTAATTTTTGTGCCATAAAGAGCCTCCTTTCTTCATTTTATATTCTTTAAAAAACTTTATTATGGATTAAAGGCTCTTGTCCTTTTCAATCTTATCTTTCTTTTTATTACGGCAACATTTACACATACTATACCAACCATCTTTTGCTGTTTTATTACGAGTAAAAAAATATGGGTGTGCTAATTTTATTTCATGACAACGAGAACATCTTTTCCATTTCCCTTTTTCTTCATATGTATAATGCCAGACAATCCATTCTTCTTTAGCTTTATCAGCAATTATCTTTGGAATTTTTTTACGCCAAACCGCAGATAAATATTCAACAGAACAACTCACATCATAATCTTGTTTAATACGCGCGGCAATGTCTTTATTTTGTAAACCATCTATTTTATATATCATAATATCATATAAAATAGGATAATCTTCTTTTAAAGCTCTTTCCGATAAATTATCAAACTCCTCCATTAGATACCACCAATCACTATCAAAATGTCCCCAGCAATCTTCCTTTAATTTAGAATAATTACACAAAAGACAACAAACATGATGTGGATCAAATAAAGATACTAAACAATCACTTACTGGGTCACCGTTTTCATCTACTGTTATATGTTCATCTAAATCAATTTGGTTTACACTTTTTGTTACTTTCATCATAGCAACAGGAGGCTTATAAGAACTTTTTAAAACATATTGATCTTGCCGCATTTCTATTAATTGTTTAGTTAATAAAAATTTTTGTTTTCCTCTTGCCGCTCTTTGCCTAATTTCTACTTTTTTAATTTCTTCTCTTAATTCTTTTAAACCTGGTATTGTAGCTATATCATCTTCTGTAATTTGAATCTTCGGAACCAGTAATATATTTTTATCGCCGCCAGTCATAAAATTATAAATGCCATCTTCACCATTTTCTAATTTTGCAACAAGACCTTCATAAGAAGTTTCTCGTTTATTTATGGTAACCATTCTATTGTCTGTTAAAACTTTCTTCTCCTTTTTGTTTTCAGGAGTTTCAGTTAAATATTTTGTGAGCTACTCTAAATAATAAGGAGTTAGTTTTTCTGGAGAAACACTGTTTACAATCTTATATACTTTTTGATTGCGCTCTTGAGGATCTGTGATAGTATAATCTAATCGAGAATAAGATCTTTTGCTATCTTCTTCATCAACAGTAGAAGTAGATTGTATATTTTTTACTTCTTCTTCCATGAAATACTCCTTTCATATCAATCTCATAGTTATATTATACCAAAAAAATTTTGAATTGTCAATCTCATTTTACGGATCTATTTATTGACTTTTATTAAAAATTATATTATAATATAGATAGTAATGGAAAGGAATATAAATAAATGAATATAATCTTTATTGTTATTATATTTTTTATGTTTGGCACTACTACAGGCACAATAATTGGATTATTTATTGCTGGTGTTGGAAAAAATAATAAAGAACATGAATATTATCATGAAGGCTTCATTGATGGATATACTAAAGCAAAAGAGGAAGAAAAATGATTTTAGCAATAACTGGGCATCGCCCGCAACGATTAAAAGGACAAGAGAAACTAGTAAAGGAATGGGCGGTGGAACAGCTTACTCACCTTCAACCATCTGCGATATATGACGGAATGGCACAAGGTACTGACCAAATTATAGCAACCGCCGCAAAAGAATTGGGCATACCTGTTGTTTGCTGTTATCCTTTTCCTAAAAAATATTATCATCCAGTTGAACAATGGATTGCAGAAAATAATCAAGTTATTTTTGTTTCTCCGCAATATTCTAAGGATGCTTATAATATAAGAGACAGATTTATGGTAGACCATGCAGATAAATTATTGTGTGTATGGGACGGTATTGGTTGGGGAGGAACCTTTTTAACAAGAAATTATGCTCTTCAACAAGGAAAAGCAATTATTGATTATGGGGGTTTAATGGTATGACTGCATCAGTAAAAAGTCCTACGGTTGATGTTGGAATGATTTTAGAACTTCCAACTGATGAATTAAATGATTTAATGCAAGAAATTAGACATCAAACAAGAATAAAAGAAGAAGAAAGGATGCGGGCGGCGGTTGCTGGACTGGTCGGAAAATGCTTTAAAGCTCGTATAAAACCACATGCAGGCATGTTTCCAGAAATGTGGAGATATTATAAAATCATTAACGCCCGTGCAGAAAATGAATATCGCGTCTCCGCACTTAGGTTTGATGAATATCCTACCTATTGGTTTAATTATAAGGCTTCTAAGATCGGATATGCTGGAGATTATTATTTCGGACATTATGATTTTGATAGTATTATTGTGGAAGATTTCCTTTCTATTGTTATGATTTACATGGAAAAGGATATATTAAAGTTGGAGATAAATTAACAGAATTTTCTCTTTCTGAATATAATACCGCAACGATTTTATATATTGATCGTCTTCAAGAGATGAAGTGGCCCGCAGATCATTATAGATTTGGTGGGAAAAAGCCTGGCGATCCCGATTGGGAGAATGAGCCGCATGAATTACAGTAAAGCAGAAGCTAATTATAATATGGATTTTAATAATGGACATTTTAAACAAGGAAAAGTATATAAATATAGATATGATAAGGAAGAAGAAAAAATATTTGCAGTCACAGAAGAAGGAACGGAGCAAGATTTTTTCTATTCTGAATTTGATATGCTTTTTACTTTCTTGAAGAATTAAAAAAATTATTATATAATATAAATGTAAAAACAAAAAAACTTATTTTAAAGAAGGAGGCAGTAGCAGGTATGTGACGGTCATACACCTGCGAAAACCGCATGATTAATACTACATATTTTATGAATCGAGTAACGACAGAGTATAAGGTAAATGAAGAGAAGCGCACAGTGGTGTGCATCATGACAACGGTGAATGATGTTCCCCTGCGACTGGCTAAGTATGGTCTGGCAGATGAGGATTATGATGATATTGATCTTGACATCCGCACTTATAAGGGAATTGCGAAGTGCGCACCTGGGGACACTTGGGATGAGACTTATGGTAAGAGACTGGCTGAATATAGGGCAGCCCGCGCTCGACAGGTAGATGTTAATGCTGAACTGAAGGCTTATATTAATAGTATTTCTAAGTGTATTGATAATCTTTATGACCATGGTCTGATGAAGAATCCGCATAAGCCGGAGGAGAGGTGTGGTCGCCGCCTTCTCTTCTAATTATTATTATGAAGAAAATATTGATTATCTGGATAACTTGTGGTGTTTTAACTTTTATATCTGCTGCAACAAGTGGAGATCATAGAGTTTCTGTTTTAAGTTATGCTTGTTGTTGGGCAGTTTTAATTGTTCAATTAATTGCTAAGTTGTAAAAAAACAAAAATGACTAAATTTATTACAAAAACAAAAGTTATTACGCCAAGAGAGAAAAAGGAAAAAGAAATGACGATTGATGTAAAATATAATATAGGAGATAATATTCGATATATTGAAAAAACTTCTCATCCAGTTTGGGGTCGTTGTCCATGTTGTGAGGGTGAAAAATATATTATTGGCGCGGATGGGGAACAATATGAATGTCCTAAATGTAATGGGGATGGCACAGTATATGAAGGAGATTTGAATGTTGAAGATGAAAAAACAGGAACAATAAAAAGTGTTCATATTCATTATGATAGTGATATGGACTCTTATCATGGAAAACCAAATATTTATTACACCATCCCGCATTTTTATCATATTCAACAAGAAGATATTCTTGGAAAAATATAATGGCTGAATTTATTTTTACAAAAGAAAAGCATTATTACGGAGGATTAGAGCTCTTACAGATTTCGCAGATTTCGCAGATGTTTGCAAATGGGATATCGGCGGATATGTAGAAAGCGAAAATAATCTTGATCAAGATCCCGAATGGACATCGTGTTATTTCAGAAGCAGCTATTGCTAAGTTCTTTTTAAATTTAGCCATTTTTAATGAGATGAATAAGTAAAACGAAGTAACGACATTAAATATTTATATTTTTAATGAGGCGAATGATATGACTAACGCTGAAAAATTTATTGAGGTAATGAACAAGACTTTCGACGCTGGGCTGACAATAGATAATCTAAATGTTTTTCA
>OCVV011173762.1_pt1 | contig 11689 bp, 7 predicted proteins | sample 1539721 | NCBI WGS metagenome assembly OCVV01 (sample SAMN02144230, study PRJEB22623) | gut metagenome | biome: sheep rumen | host: Ovis aries | place: New Zealand | reverse complement strand
GTCTGTTGCGGCTGTGGTAGGCCCTGCTTCCATCAATCTATCTTTTCACGCCCTTCTTTTCCAAGCGAAAAGGAGGGCTTTTTCGTTTCTTGCCAGAACTAAGAATAACATAATTTTAATTATATGAACCCAAACGAAGAACTATTTGACGATTTTAAAGTGGTAGAGGATGGACAAGAAACGGAGAACGTTGTTGTCAATACCATCGTGGCTAAAGAGTTGACGGAGGTTGAGCAATATAAGGAAGAGGTGCTCGACGAAATCCTATGCATGGCTGATAGTCCTAAGGATGAACTAACAGAGTTGGTGGTTGGGTATATTCAGGCTATGGGTGATGTTGATCAAGTGAATCTTTGTAGTTATGATAATGGTAACGGTGTTGCGCTTGATGGATGGGGGTTCAATGGTGACGAAGACCTCGTGTCAATTGACCTCTTTCTCAGCGTCTATCGAAATCCAGATGAAGGAAAACGTATAACTGCTAATGAACTTGATCGTCATTTTAATTGGCTTTATCGCTTCTTTGAACAGTCGCAGAGTGGAAAGATGCTTGGGAAGATCGCTGATACAAAAAGTGAACTGTATCAAGTAGCTGAGTTAATTCACTGTACTAGAAAAATTGACAGAATTCGTTTGTTTTTGTTGACTAACGCTATTGCCCCCGCCAATTATGATAAGGAAACGGCAGAACTAGATGAAGGTACTTCGTGTGAATACATCATTTGGGATGCAAAACGTGTGATGCGTCAACATAATATAATCTCAGGTAAGGATCCTATAGTCGTTGATTTTGATGCCGATTATAATAGTCCTCTTCCATGCATTCAGATGCCCGATGTCTCAGAGAATGTTTCATGCTATCTTTGTGTTATCCCTGGCACTATTCTTTCTCAGATTTATCACAAGTATCATCAGCAGATCCTAGAGCAGAATGTACGTACATTCCTTCAATTCAAGGGAGCAAGTAACAAGGGTATTCGAGATACGATGATAGGCCATAAGGCTACGCATAAAGAGAAGCTAAAAGGTATTCAGGATTCGGAACCGGAGCCAGACATGTTCTTCGCATACAATAACGGTATTTCAACTACCGCTGCTGACATCACCATTAGATATGGTGATAATGGAATGGAAATCACCCGTATTAAAGATTGGCAGATTGTAAACGGTGGTCAGACAACAGCTAGTATCAATGCAGTTTTTGGAATGAAGGGTGTTAACATTAGTAAGCTGTCTAAGGTGTTTGTTAGCATGAAGGTGTCTGTTATCAAAGACAAAGAGAAACAGAGCCTTATTGTACAAAAGATTTCTAAGTTTGCAAATACACAATCGGCTGTCAAGAAATCTGACTTTAATATTAATGAACCGTTCCTTGTAGATATCGAGAACCTATCACGTCAGGAGTGGTGTAAAACACCTGTTGGTAAACCTATAAACAAATGGTTCTTCGAACGCACTCGCGGTCAATATCTTGACAAAGCCAAACGAAACAATACAGCTGCTGCCGAGCGAGAATTCTATGCAGAATATCCAAAAAGTCAGATGTTTGATAAAACTCTTCTTTCCAAGTTCATGATGGCTTGGATGGAAAATCCTGCAAGTGTTTGTAAAGGTGGCGAAAATAACTATGCGGTATTTTTTAATCGTGTTAAATCTTTGGGTATAAAGTTTGATGCTAACGTATATCATCGAACTATAGCAAAGGGTATTTTATTTAAAGCAATTGATGCGTTTTATGGTAAGGATGGAATAGCTCTTCCTGGTTACAAGTCAAACATGGTGGCATACACTCTTTCGGCTCTTGGTTTTCTTTCTGGGAAAAAACTCGATCTTATTTCTATCTGGAATGAGCAGTATGTTATGAATCCAGCCGTACAATGTGATATGGCTATAGATATTTATAGCATTTATGCAAAGCTCTTGAATGGTCAACAACATATTTCATATAAGGTGAAGGAGCAATATACTACTACGGAGGGCAAAAAGCGTAATAGATACGTGACAGTTGACATTTCAAGGGGAGACCTAGATAAGTTGAAGCAAACCACCCTGTTTAAAGTTCTTGAATATGTAAAAAAGATAGAGCCTGTTATTTGGGATCACATTGTTAATGTTGATGAAGGAACCAATATTAATGAGTGGACCAAAGCCACACGTTGCTGGGATGCACTGAAGGCTAAACTCAATAATCAAAGTTCCATTTATCTTCTACCGAAAGATGTCTTATCAGCTACAGGTGACCAAGAAACTGAAATCAACGAAGCGCAGCGTGCTATTATATCAAAGGCGGAAGAAATTGAAGCCGAGGCATGGTTTAGCATTAATAAATGGGGAAAAGAGCATGACATACTTACGCCGGCAGAGGTCTCTTTTATTGGAAACTTTGCCTACATGGTTAAACGTGGTCGCCCCTACACCTATAAACAAGCTAAATGGGCTTTGTCCATTTACGATAAGGCTGAGAACGCAGGTTGGAATGAGTAAATGATATGACAGAAGATTATCTAGATCAAGAAGTTGAACGCGTAGAAGCATTTGCGGGTCCGGTAATAAAGTTCTCGCATATCAGTTCTGATGTTTCAGGTTTGCGTCCCTACCAACAGCAGATGAAAGAGGAGGTATATTCCCTATGGGATAAGTTGGACAGCCTCATGATTCAGATGCCAACAGGTACGGGTAAGACTGTCGTGTTTACTTCTGTGGTTCGTGATATTCAGCGTTGGTGTAAGGTGCATAGCCCAGAGTCGAAGATCCTGATTGTAGCTCATAGAAAAGAGCTTATTTTGCAAGCAAGTGACAAACTTAAAGACGTACCTCATGGTATCATTATGAGTGGGACGAAACAGGAAATGTATCACATGGTTCAAGTGGCTAGTATTCAAACATTTATGTCCTGTCGTAATTATGAAACAATGCGCCATTATCGTTTCGACTTTATTATCATAGATGAAGCGCATCATAGCATTGCATCCGGTTATCAAAAACTTTGGGAGATGTACCCTCACTCAAAAAAATTGGGGGTGACCGCTACACCATGGCGTATGGACCATTGCGGATTTCGATCATTGTTTTCGGAGATAATACTTTCTAAACCGATTGAATGGTTTGTAAACGAACATTATCTAAGCAACTATGATTATATAAGTATCCGTCGCAACTCAGAAATACAAAAGGCAGTCAACTCCATTAACCGTTTTGGTGTGGACGGAGACTATTTAGAAGCTGAATTAAGTAATGTGTTCGACTGCGACCATATTCGTGCTGAGTTGTATAAGAGTTACAAGAAATTTGCTGATGGGAAAAAAGGCATCATCTATGCTATCGATCGTCGACATGCGGCAAATATCAAGGAATTATATTCATCTTATGGAGTAAGTATACGAATGATTGATGGCGTTACACCAGCAGAAGAGCGAAAAGAAATTATAGATGATTTTAAGGCTGGAATTGTTCGTGTAATAGTCAATGTAAACATCTTCTCTGAAGGATTTGACTGTCCAGATATCGAATTTATACAATTGGCTCGCCCCACGCGATCTTTGACAATGTACCTTCAGCAGGTTGGTAGAGGTTTGCGCATATCTGAAGGAAAGGACAAAAGCCTCATTCTTGATAACGTTGGTTTATATAATCGTTTTGGTACTCCTATGGCAAATCGCCATTGGAGGCATCATTTCAACGGTAGTGAAACACGAGGTGAAGATGGTTGGAATGATGGTGGACTTCTTACTAAGGATATTGATATTTATGATCGTGAACCAGACTATTCAGAAGGCGATGAAGAAATGGAGGTTGTAGAGCATACGGAAGGGAATAAGCAGATTCGTTCCTCAGATTCGGAAGACACCGAACAAGGCATAGGGGAGTATAATGTATTTCGTGATCGAAAGACAGGACTTTATGGTGTTTGTGATCGCAGAAATCGTACTATAGTTCCCCCGATGTACGAAGAGATGCGTCCGTATTACAAAGGGTATATTCCTTTTAAACTTAATGGAAAATGGGGTATTATGCTCAAGAATGGCACTATTAAAGTAAAGCCAAAATACTATTTTATTGGTCCATTTATTGAAGGCATAGCAGAGATAAAAAATACAATTGAATCACCCAGCTACCATATCAATGGTAAGCTAGAAAAAATAGACTAGAATGGCAACAGTAAAAAAGGATATTGAAGAAGTTTCTGATAAAATAAATAATGTAAAAAAACTAGTTAGAAAGCGCGTAGCTTCACTTGAGTTTAAAGATATTCCAGAAACTCCCTTGTCAGAGGGGGCGCTTTGGAAAGATATTTCATTCTCACACCCGGAACGTACAATCCGTTTAGGTACACTCTTCAGTGGTATAGGTGCCATAGAACATGCATTTCAACGCTTAGGACTTAAGCACAAAATAATGTTTGCTGGTGATATAGAGCCAAACTGTAAAAAAAGTTATTTTGCTAATTATGAGATTGAAGAAAGAAATTGGTTTACTGACGTTAGGAATTTCGACGCGAATCCTTATAAAGGGCAAATAGACTTTCTTGTTGGTGGCGCTCCTTGTCAGGCTTTTTCTATGGTTGGTCATAGGCTTGGATTTGAGGATGCTCGTGGAACTTTGTTTTATGAATTTGCACGTGTCGTAAAAGAAAGCCAGCCTAAAGTTTTTTTATTCGAAAATGTTAGAGGTCTGCTCAGTCATGATAAGGGGCGAACTTGGCATGTCATTCATGATATATTTGAAGAATTAGGATATGATGTAAAGTATCGTGTATTGAACAGCTGCGATTATGGTATTCCTCAGCATCGTGAGAGGGTTTTTTGCCTTGGATTCAAGAATCCTACAAATTTTGAATATCCTGCTCCTATTGAGTTAGAATATAAGATGTATGACTTCTTGGAAGATTATATAGAAACTAAATATTTTCTTAAAGAGAAAGGCATTAAATTTGTAACAAGTCATAAGAACAGAGAAAAGAGTTATACTCAGATAAATGGTGATGTTGCCCTATGTCAGAAGCGGAATCAGGAATTTAATTGGCATGGAGATTTTGTATACCATCCTGATTCTGAATTGACACCGAGTGATGAAAAATTTGATGAATTTATATTTGATGTTCATGATGTGGAAGAGAAGTATTACCTATCAGAAAAGGTCGCAAAGTATGTTTTAGCTGGAGGAACTAAGAATTATAAGACATCAACAAAAACTGATCTTGAAATAGCTCGCCCTTTGCTTCATTCTATGCATAAAATGCATAGAGCGGGTGTCGATAATTATGTTACTCACAAAGGTCGTATTAGAAAATTAACACCTCGTGAATGCTTGCGTCTTATGGGATTCAAGGATAGTTTTAAAATTGCGGTATGCGATACAGCAATGTATCAGCAAGCAGGTAATAGTATTGTTGTTGATGTTCTTATTGCCCTTTTAAAACAAATGGATATAACTCAATACGGAGAATATGATGGCTAATAGAAACTTTAGGTATATTGATGATTGGGCGTCAATTCGTCTAGTTGATAGCTTTGTTAAAGAGAACAAAGCGGGAACAGGTAATGGTGAAGCTTGTATATATCTTGGTAGTAAATATGATCCGGATATCTTTACATTTTTTGGAGAAGAAGCTTTTGATGCTCATTGCACTCTTTTAAGAGATGATATTTTGGATTATCTTGAAGCCGTCAAATGGGAATATACTTCTCATCGATTCGAATATCGTAATAAAGTTGATCTTGACTCATGGAAGAAGAAGGTTGATGAAGTTTGCTCATTGCCAGAAGAATTACATTTTAATCTTACTAGGAAAAGATTAGAAGATAAAAATGGAAGAGTGTATGCACAGGAGCTCACATACAAAAGAAGTTCAGGTCTGACAATTGAAAATAACCATAAGGCTTATGTTTACGATTTGATACGTAGAATTGCTATACCTGAAGTCACATTCCTAATGCTTACAAAAACTGGCGACTGGGGTGAATTTGTGGCAAAACTTTATTATGATCCCAATAACTTAGAATAATATCTTGTAGAATATAATAATATTTAACTATGAGTTTGATAGAAATTTATAACAGTACTGATAACACCCATAGACAAGAGATGTTCTATGAGTATTTAAAAAAAACGGGTTTAAAAGAATCCTCGTATAAGCAGTATTCTATGACGCACCCCAAAAACGAGACTATTCTTTCAGCTGTTTATGAAATTGCAAAAAAGCATAGTTTATTCGAAGTTGTAGATTTGATTCAAGTTCAAAATATATACAACAAGGTTAAAGATACTGATGCGAATAAAAGCGTTAATAATGCTTTATCTGCAACATTATATAATTATAAGAATTTTCTTGATTATCTTGAGACTGATAATAATTCCGAAGAGTCGAACGTAACAACACCGACCCCTCTTTCACTATATAAGCAAGACCTTCCTTCTTCATGGGAAGATGAAAAATATAAGTGGGAAGCAGTAGAGATGTTTCAAAAGAAATGGAACATTGAAGCTGAAGACTTTAGCGCTATGATAAGGGAAGCAACATCTAAGCATGTAAATCTGTTGGCTTCGGTAAACTATTTCCCTATTGGCATGATATTTAATTTTGCGGAGTTTGATCAAGAACGAACACGTAATATGTTCCGTATGCTTTATGATGAAAATAGAGACCTCGCAGAACGTATAAACCATTTTATTGATGAGTCAGAAGCTATTCGTAAAACGCATGATTCAGAATGGAAAAATCACTTCCAGGATCTCAGAGCTATTAGTGCTTATCTTACATTTCGTTTTCCAGAAAAATACTATATTTATAAATACACGGAACTAAAGAAGTCAGTAGAAATACTTGGTGATAAATTTTCTTTTCAAGGTAGGAACGACTATGGTTCATTCTATGCATCTTGTGTAAAATACTTAGACGGTCTTTGTGAGAAACTTACATCTGACGAAGAACTACAGACAATGATGAATAAAATGCTTAGTAAAGATTCTTCCTGCTATAGTGATATGGCTAGGCATATTACTACGACCGACTTCTATTTCTATGTAGGAAAAAGGCTTGGTGTTAAACGTATAAATCCAAATGTGGCTGATACAGATGCTGATAAAGAGGATAATTCAGTAGAAGAATCTCCAAACACTACTCCAAATATTTGGGTTTATGCTCCTGGCGAGGGTGCTCGCAAATGGCAAGAATGTCTGGACGAAAGTGTTATGTTATTAGGATGGGATGAAATGGAGAACTATCGTGACTATGAAACCCGACAGGATATCGTTGAGCGCTTGCGTGAAGTTTATGGCAACACAGAGAATGCGTATACGAACGATAGTCTTGCCATCTGGCAATTCTGTCATGAGATGCGTCCTGGTGACATCGTTTATGTTAAACGCGGATTGACACTGATTGTTGGTCGAGGCATTGTTAGAGGCGGTTATGCCTACAATGGCGAACGATATGAATTCAAAAACAGTCGTGCTGTAGAATGGACTCAATCGGGCGAATGGGAATATCCCAAAAAGCTACCTATGAAGACTCTTACTCGCATCAATGACTATAAGGAAATGGTGGAACGTTTGGAAGGTTTATTTGATCCCCAGGAGAAGATTGAGCAAATTCCTTTCAGTATGACATCCCTTATTAAAAACGTTAATAAAACAGGGCTCTTGTATGAAGACAAACTCATTAAGCGCTATGCTTGTTCGTTGATGACAAAACCTTTCGTCATTTTGAGCGGATTAGCTGGTTCTGGAAAAACACAGTTGGCATTGGCATTTGCTCGTGCAATGAGTGAAAACGTTGACCAACAGCTGTGTGTAGTGCCTGTTGGTGCAGACTGGACAAACCGTGAGCCACTGTTGGGTTACCCCAACGCCCTAAAGTTAGGGGAGTATATGCAACCTGAAAGTGGCGTTTTGCAGATTATGATGCGTGCTCTGCGTAATCCGAACAAGCCATATTTCTTGGTACTAGATGAAATGAACCTCAGCTATGTGGAGCGCTATTTCGCTGATTTCCTATCTGCATTGGAAAGCCATCAAGAGATTCCGCTTTGGGAAAAGCCGGATGAGTGTGATTCCGAGGTTCCTGCTAAAATTGTTCTTCCAAAGAACCTATTCATAATAGGTACCATCAATGTGGACGAGACGACCTATATGTTCTCTCCCAAGGTGCTTGACCGTGCTAATGTCATTGAATTCAAAATATCTGAGGACGAGATGGAAACTTTCTTGAAACAAGATATGAATGTTAGAATAGATGCTGCAGATGGTTTTTGTGCCAATATGGGGCAAGACTTTTTGGAGAAAGCTACAAATAGGGATACTGATAGCAGCGAGCTGGCTCAGAGAACACTGATAGACTTCTTCAAGATACTGAAGAAAGTAAATGCAGAGTTTGGATATCGTTCAGCTAATGAAATATATCGTTTTATTGCCAATGCCAAGTCCTGTGCAGAAGGCATGACAGAGAATGAAATATTGGATGCTGCCATCGTACAGAAGCTATTGCCTAAACTTCATGGAAGTCGCAAAAAGCTGGAACCTGCATTAAAGGCTCTTTGGGGATTGTGTATGCAGGATGAGCATACAACAGATGCTATAACACGTGATAACGTGGCATTTGCAAAGTTCCCTGAAGCTGCTGACAAGATCCAACGAATGATGCAGACGGCTCTTGACAATGGATTTACAAGTTTTGCAGAAGCATGATAGTTTAATGAACATAACTTATATTACAATGAATAAAAATATTGAAGAATTATTAAACAGTATTGAATTGCCCACCGATATTATTGAGGATGAGGGTGAGTATCGGTTTCGTAGAAATTTAGCGGCAAATTACTTGTCTTATGACGAGAAAATTTATACAGGAGAGCGCAGCAAGCAGGACTCTCTCAAGAAGATTCATGATTATGCCAAGATTTGGGGTGCAAGAAACGCTTTAAATAATTTGGTAGAATGGGTATTACCCGAACCAGCCCAAGGTGATTTTGATGCAATCGTTGATCCTGACGAAGAGCCGGATATGGTTACAGGTGAGAATAGAGCCCGGGTTTTGGATATGTTCAATGACAGATTTGATTATGACGAATTTGATGAAGATATTCCAAAATTGAAATCTATGTTCAATGTTCTAGTCGATGAAATGTTAGCTAAAGAGTTAACCAAACATGATTTAGAAGTTGTAGCAATTGATATTTGGAATACTATCCATAGCGATATAGGATAAACGAATGCAGGTAGAAAGGCTAGAAATACCCATAATAGGCAACTTTGGAGAAATCAAGTTGTGTATATATCCTGCCTTAGGCAGCTCAATGCTGTTTGAGGAAGAAGATGCTGTGGATTATGGTGAATCTCGCTGGCAGCTACAGGAGGGATGTACTTACGAGTATGAATTAGTGTCGGACAATGGCCGCACATATCAGTTCATGAATGAGGATGAAATCGTTCGTTTCTCCCATTCTCCAAGACATCCTAATGCTGGTACACTGAAGACTGGTATTTACGTTGGTTCCTTGTCATTAGCCATTAGGGATACAGAGCTTGACTGTGAAATTGCCAAAGTGAATATAGAAATTAAGTCAGTTAAAGCAGAATATCGAACCGACTATCGCAAGATGCTGGAGGACATTACTGCATACTATACTGACTTGGTGCTGATGCAAGGAAGTCCCGTGACGCAAAAATTGGAGATTGACAATGATACACCTCAACAAACTCTTTATCAACGTTATGCATTTGTTCGAAGCATCGTGGAAAGCTCTGCTTTCCAAGAGGCAATACATAAGATAGTCTCTAATCCTGTGCGGAAATGGGAAGAGACAATCGTGGAACGTAATGTGAGCAATGTAAAGCGACTAAGTCGCAGGAACATGCATCAAATTGCGACATCGTGTGACCGTATTCCTGTTCACAATGGTGAAGACATAGGGTTGCCGCATGGGTTGAATTCTGTGCCTCGTACTTTGACTGTGGCATATAAGAGAGATACGCTTGACAATCAGGAGAACCAGTTTGTGAAGTTTGTACTTCGCTCGTTCAGTTCTTTCTGCTCGGAGCTTCGTGGCAAGAAGAATGCCAACGATCGTCTAAAAGCTGAAATTGATAAAACAATGGATGTGCTGAACGGTCATTTGAGTACGCTTTTTTTTAAGCAGGTTTCCATGCCGTCTCAATTGAATCTGAATAGTCCTGTCCTACAACGTAAGGAAGGCTATAGAGAAATCCTACAAGCTTGGCTGATGTTTGATCTTGCTGCTAAGCTTTCCTGGAAGGGCGGTGATGATGTCTATGAGGCTGGTAAAAGAAATGTTGCTGTGCTGTATGAATACTGGGTGTTCTTTAAACTTTTGGAAGTCATCAGTCGAGTGTTTGAGATTGACCCCGTTAGCATTAATAAACTTGTTAAGACGGATGCTGATAAAATAAACCTTGAAATCCAGCAAGGTAAGATGACTATGATTGAGGGGCTTTATAATGCTGGAAGCCGTAAGTTTAATGTCAGGTTCTATTATAACCGAACATTTGCACATAGACATGAGGACGAGGAGCTTTATAAGTCTGGGTCATGGACAGTAAATATGCGACCGGATTATACATTGTCAATTTGGCCTGGCGATATTTGTATGGAGCAGGCTGAGCGGGAGGATTTGATTGTTCATATTCATTTTGATGCCAAGTATAAAGTTAAAAATGTAGACCTCATAGGAGATGAGACAATGACGGCCGAACAGATGTCGGAGGCTTTACTCAATGAAAAGAAAGAGCAAGAAAAAGGGATATATAAGCATGCGGACTTGCTGAAGATGCACGCTTATAAGGATGCAATTCGTCGTACAAGCGGGGCATATATTCTTTATCCAGGGGCTGTTCAGCGGCAGCTGAGAGGCTTTCATGAAATTATACCGGGTTTGGGCGCTTTTTGTTTGACGCCTTCTAACTATGATGAAGAACTAAATACGTTACAGGTTTTTCTGTTGAAGATTGTTGAGCACATGCTTGATCGCACGAGCCAACGAGAACGTATGTCGTATTATACACACAGTGTTTATAGTACGCCTTCTAAACAAGTTCGTGAAGAAATGCCAGAACCTGCTGGTGAAAACCGTGATTTCTTGCCAGATGAGACTTGGGTGGTATTAGGATATGTAAAAAATGAAAAACATTTGGAATGGATTCGTAAAACAGGGCTTTATAATTTTCGTACAGGTACACAGAATGGTTCTGTGCATCTGAGTCGGAGTTTGGTTTCGAGTCGTTATCTCTTATTACATGCTCATGGAGAGAGCATTAAATTTGTAAAACTGGCAGATGAAGGGCCGCGTGTTTTCAGACGTTCAGATTTGCTTCATATGGGCTATCCTCCTTCGGAGAATGAAAAAGAAAAGAAGGACGATATATACCTAGTCTATCGCTTGGAGCAAGAGCGGACAGAGCCAGAATGGGAGCAATACCGATGGAAAATAAGCGATGTGTCAGATAGAAAAGGTAATCAAATGGCGGCTCCCGAGCCTATTAAATTAAGTATACTCATGAAAAAAGCCATAAAATAAGATGACTTTGGGAAAAAGTATAGAAACGTTGAAATAATATGGACAAACTCTCTGCAGAACAGCGACACAAGAACATGGCGGCGATCCACTCGAAGGATACGAAGCCAGAGATGATTGTGAGGCGGGGATTGTGGAGTAGGGGATTCCGCTATCGGCTG
>OCVV011343054.1_pt1 | contig 11690 bp, 11 predicted proteins | sample 1539721 | NCBI WGS metagenome assembly OCVV01 (sample SAMN02144230, study PRJEB22623) | gut metagenome | biome: sheep rumen | host: Ovis aries | place: New Zealand | reverse complement strand
GAATATGCTAAATGCCGCTATTTAACTATCGATGAAGCTTACGACAATATCGTTAAAGGTCTTCCTTACGTCATCAGATTTAAATCTAACGGTAACCATATGAATTTCATTAAAGTTCACGATGAAATTAGAGGGGATTTACGTCTACCTGAAAATGACCAAGATATCGTTATTATGAAAGGTGATGGTTTACCTACTTATCACTTTGCTCACGCTTGCGATGATCACTTTATGCACTCTACTGTTATTACTAGAGGTGAAGAGTGGATTGCTTCTTGGCCTATCCACATCGAACTTTTCTCCGCTTTAGGTTTTAAAGCTCCTAAATATGCACATTTACCTGTCATCATGAAATTAGATGAAGGTAACAAGAGAAAATTATCAAAGAGAAAAGATCCTGAAGCTGCAGTTAGTTACTTTATTGAGCAAGGTTATCCTGCTGAAGGTTTAATTAAATATTTGATGACAATCGCTAATTCTAATTTTGAAGAATGGTTGATTGCTAATCCTAAAGAAGACATTTCTAATTTTAAATTTGCCTTTAATAAAATGTCACTCGATGGCGCTTTATTCGATATTCAAAAAGTCGCTTACATTTGCAAAGAGACTTTAGCTTACTATCCTAAAGAGAAAATTGCTGCTGAAGCTAAGAAGTGGGCGGAAGTCTATTCAAAAGATTTATTAGATTTAATCAATAGAGATTATAAGAAATTTGAAGATATCTTAAATATTGAAAGAGAGACTGAAAAGCCTAGAAAAGATTATGAAAAATATTCTGATATCTTAGATAAGATTAAATTCTTCTATCAAGATGAATATCTTAAATTGTTAGAGGAAAATAAAAACAATTTGCCTTTCCCTAACATTCCTAAAGAAGATATTATTTCTATAATTGAAGATTTCAAAGTTAACAATGATTATTCTTTAGATGAATCTACTTGGTTTAATTCCTTGAAAGAATTAGGCGTTAAACACGGTTTTGCTGAATCTTTTAAGATTTATAAGAAAGATAAAGAATCTTACAAAGGTCACGTAGGAGATGTCGCTTCTATTATTAGAGTTAGTTTAACTACTTCTTCTCAATCTCCTAACTTATATGCTATTCTTCACATTTTAACTAAAGAAGAAATCAACGCTAGATTCGATAAAATATTGGAGTTATTAAAATAATGTTCTGCGCTAATTTTAAGCCTTCAATAAAGAATAGCTTATTTTCTTTCTTATCGTACGCGGTCTTGTTAGTGGGTTTTATTTTATCTTTAAGATACGGTTCAACTTTCATGACTAACGATCTTCATTATTTGGTTTGGCCGCAATTAGCTATTATGATTTGTTTCTTGTTTGCAGATTTCTATCCTTACAAGACTCAAAGACCTAAAGATGTTGTTAAAAGAATTGGATTCTTCTTGGAATTTATTCATTTCATCGGATTATCGGCAAGATGCGCTAGTCAAGCTAACACTTATTTCGATAATTCAGGTAAATTTAATTATTCACTTCTAGTTATCAATTGGATCATATTTGCTGTCTCTCTAGTTTTCTTAGTCTGCGTTTTAGTCGGATTTGTTCTAACTGATTCTGGTAAGAAAGAACCAGATATGTCTAAATTCTTAAAATCCGCTTCCTTAGCAGTCATGATTCTAACTTTGTTATCTAACGCTTTGGAATTTGCAGCTATCAGCACTGGTAAATTAGATGAAATGCTTCTATCTGAATATATATCTTGCGTAATCGCTATGGATTTAGAAGCCTTGTTCTTCTATTTCTTTACCGATTCGTTAATCGAAGTAAAAGACAATACAGAAAATAAAGTCTCGAACAATTAAGCTCGAGACTTTTTCTTCTTTTTATCTTGCCCTTGAGGAACTTTAGTCCCGTCGCTTTTGATTCTTATTAGAGGGCGAGAAATTACTTTGTCAGTTTTCTTTTTCATATCTATACTTTACTAATTGAAAGAAGATTATCAAAAGGGACGACTAAATTATCTAAAAATAGTCTCTTTTCATAAGGATCAACTTTGATAAGCGAACCTATCTTAGTTCTTATAAAACCACCGGCAAAGAATTTAACTTCTAGATTAACTCCTGGGGTAGAATTAACTAGAATTGTATTAATTTCTTCAGCCTCATCTTCGGATATTAAAGGTTTAGATACTTTCTTTTTTTCTTCTAACATCTTTTGATAGTAAGAATCATACTCAGTTAGAGAAGCGAAAGGTTTCCACTTCATCATTCCACGATCTCTCATTTATTGTGCCCTCCTATTTGATTTATACGTTTAAAGTAAGTTGAATTATCTAATAATGCTGTGGCTTTAAATAAGCTCTTTTTACCATATAGAGAATGAATATCTTCTTCGACTTTATAAAACTCTTCTTCCTTATCAAATTCCTCTAAAGTAGAAAATAAATCTGTTTGATAAGAAGACGATGGAGTTAATTTAAAAGCTTGAATGAAGACTCCTCTTAAATAATTATCGCGATTGACATTTTTAAAATAGATATCTAAAAGTAAATCTGAAATAACTTTAGAAGAACGAGTTGGATTATCTAATTTAACTTGCTTATTAAAGCCTGTGTTGTCTTTATATTGAACACCTATAGAAAACCCACAAGCAAAGAAATTCTTTTTTCTCATTCTTAGAATCAATTCTTCTATTTCTTCTCTTATTATTAATTCTCCTTCTAAAGGTAGATAATCTCGAAGTAGAACTTGTCCTATACCTAGACAAGAAGAAGAGGGGGTGTAAGGTTTTTTGATATCCGCTTTATCAATTCCATTAGCGTGAGAATAAATTTCTTCTCCTATTACTCCTAATTTTCTCTTTAAGAAATAAGGATCAGCACAAGCTATATCTCCTACTGTATACATACCTAGGGCGTTGAGTCTTCTTTCTAGATGTGAACCTATACCCCACATTTTTGATAGAGGAGTTAAATTCCACAATTTAGATTTAATATCATCGTAAGTCCAGTGCGCCAAGAAATCTTTCTTGTGTTTAGCTTCAATGTCCATAGCGACTTTAGCCGTGAATAGATTCTCGCCAATTCCGCAAGTTACAGTTAAACCAGTTTTGTTTTTGATGTCTTTAATAATGGCTCTAGCAAATTGAGTCGGAGTCATGTTTCTCCCTTTTAAATAATTAGTTACATCTAGGAAAGCTTCATCTACAGAGTACACGTGCATATCTGTAATATCGACGTAATCTAAGTAGATGGAAAGAACTTTGACACTTAGTTGTATATAGCGTTCCATCCTTGGCTGAGCGAAGATTAAATTAGGGATATTTGGCACATCGTAAACTCGGCATCTAGAAGGAATTCCTAGATTTTTTAAATAAGGTGAGACTGCTAGAACTATAGTCCCTTTACCTCTAGATTTGTCCGCTACTATCAAAGGAGTAGTGAAAGGGTCGAGATTTCTATCGATACATTCACAGGAGGCGTAGAAGCTTTTTAAGTCTATTGCGAGTATAGTCTTTTGAGTCATATTCACACCTCCTTCCATAAGAAATATAACACTAAAAAAGGAGAGAATTTTCATGTAAATTTCCTTCTTGATTTACAAACATAAAACCACTTTTAAAGTTTTTTAAGTTGTCTCTTTAAAAAGAATTTAATTAAGGCTGATTTAGTAGATTATTAGTTTTGAATTTACGAGAAAATTATTTTTTTTAAAATATTTTTTCACATGTAAAAATGAAAGAAGGAATGAAAAGGGATTAAAAATCTTTATCATTTATCTAAGTAAGCGCTTTCTAGCGGCAGAAAGTGAACTTATAATATATAAAATGTATAATTAATTCATAAAAATATATCAAAAGGGGTCTAACATGAAGGAAATAGTATTGAGTGAAGCTGAAATTTCGGATATCTGTAAAAATCTAGGTCAAAAGATCACTGATGAAATTAAAGATGAAGAAAAGTTACCTGTCTTAGTCGGCATCATGAAGGGTGGATTGAATTTTACTATGGACTTATTGAAAAATATCACCGCTCCAGTTTTGACCGATTATATTCAAATTTCCTCTTATTCAGGAACTTCTACCACTGGTATTATCAATATGAAAAAAGATATGACTCTCGATTGCAAGGATCGTACAGTCATCTTAGTTGAGGATGTTGTAGATTCCGGTTATTCTATCCATTATTTAAAGAATTATCTCTTTGAAAAGCATCAACCTAAAAGACTTATAGTCGTCTGCTTATTAAATAAAGTTAACTGCCGTAAAATTGATGTCCAAATCGATTACGATGGTAAGAAGTTAGAAGAAAACAAGTTCTTGATGGGTTATGGATTAGATTACAACGAACTTTACAGAAACATCCCTTACGTCTTCGTCCCTAGCGATGAAGAAGTTAAAGAATACGATAGATTATTAAAAGAGAGAAATTAACATTCTCTCTTTTTTAACATCTTATTCCTCTAGTACCTTGTTGAATCTTTTTAACACCTTCTTCTCCTAAGAAATATCTAACAATTTCTTCGGCGAAAGGTATAGTGAAGAACATGCTTCTTCCAGTTATTAGTTTTTCTTCTACTACCACGCCTTTATCTTCTTGGTAGAAGCCTTTGCCTCTTTCAAAAGAAGGGAAGCAGACGTATTTTTTATTATCTAGATAACCTTTGTTACCTAGAATTGAAGGAGCAGCACAGATAGCGCATATTAATTTATCTTGTTCTTTATAAGACTCGATTATATTTTGAACTCTTCTATTTTTCTCTAAATTTTGAACTCCTAATTTGCCTCCAGGGAGAACTATGAAATCGTAAGAATAAGGATTTTCAATTTCCTTTAAATTCTTTTCAACTTTGATAGTTAAACCCATGGAAGTGTGAATGCGATGACAATCTTTAGTAGAGACCATATCGACTTTGATACCTGCTCTAGTTAAAATATCGTGAGTAGCGATAGCTTCGACTTCTTCACATCCATCCGCAAGTAATATTAAACCTCTTATTTCTTCCATCTTATTTACCTCTTACAATTATTATAACTAAAAAAGCCTAGGTAAGGGTTACCTAGGCCGAGGAAAGAATTTATATGTATTTAGATGACTAGTGGAAAGGGGAATCTAGTCAATCGCAATATACTTGTTATTGTTCTTCTTTTCCGCTTCTTTAGGGAAAGTGATATAAAGAACACCGTTATCTAACTTAGCAGAGATACTTTCTTGCTCGACATCTCCTATATAGAAGCGTCTTTGATAAGATGCGTAGACTCTTTCTCTTCTAAGGTATTTAGATTGTTCGTCTTTACACTCGTCGGTGCGATTTTCATTAGTGGCGATAGTAAGATACCCATCCTCAATAGAGAGGCTGATTTGATCTTTTTTGAGTCCGGGGACTTCAACGGATATTTCATATTCATTTTCTTTCTCCTTTACATCTGATCTGAGAATATTATTGGTTCTGTTTTCGACAGAGAAGAAGTCGTCGAAGAAAGGATCAAACAACATATAATTTCTGTTGTACTTTCCTAATTCGTGTCTTTTGTTATTGTAGTTTTCCATAATTCATTACCTCCTATTTAGCACTCTTACTTCCCAAGTGCTAATTATATTATACACCTTCTTTTAGCACTGTCAACAAAATAGTGCTAATTTTTTTAAAAAATTTTTACAACCGCTAAAAAAGCCTATAAATAGGGATTTTTAGAGTTAGAAATCTTCAAAAATATTTAATATACGAAGGTATAAACAAATAAAAAATAAGAAAATTAAATAATTTTATACCCGATATCTAAACAATTTCACAAGGTAAAAATAGATAGATATTGTTAAGAAGTGATAACTACAAGTTAATTTGCATCTTTTTAATTAGTAGATAAGTCTAGAAGTTGTGATGCAAAAATCAATTTTGGGTATAAAATAGATATTAGATATACATTTAAATGTGGAATATTTGAATTCCTGGAACAAAAAGTAAAAAACTCTGTAATCGCTTTCAAGTTTCCATTGAATAGTCAAATTTCCAAATTTATAATTTAAGAGTAAGGAGGAGCATCTATGAAGTATGATGTCGCAATAATTGGGGCGGGAATCACTGGTTCAAGCATTGCTTTCGAACTTTCTAAATACGATTTAAAAGTCGTCTTATTAGAAAGAGAAAACGATGTCGCCATGAAGACCACCAAGGCTAATTCCGCTATTATTCACGCGGGTTATGACCCTAAAGAAGGAACAAAGATGGCAAGGCTGAATGTCTTAGGTTCATCTTTGATTCACGATTACGCTGAAAAGCTAAATTTTCACTATAAACAAATTGGTTCTTTAGTCGTTGGTAGAAACGAAAAAGACCACGCTATTATAGATAAGTTATTTGAAAGAGGGAACAAGAATGGTGTTCCTAATCTCAAGGTTTTAAAAACTAGAAAAGAAATTGAAGATTTAGGTGAAACTAATCTTCACGAAGATATAGATTACGCCCTATACGCTCCTTCAGCAGCGATAGTTTCTCCTTGGGAAATGTGTTTATCATTTGCGGAAAACGCAGTCAAAAATGGCGTGACTTTGAAACTGAATTGTAAAGTTAACGATATTACTAAAGTTGGGGATAGTTTTGAAATTGAAACTAGCTTAGGTAAGATTGAATCTAATTATGTTATTAACGCTGCAGGTACTCACGCCGATGATATATATAAATTAGTTTTAAAAGAAAAAGCTGATAAGTCGTTTACTATTGTCCCTTCTAGAGGTGAATACTATTTGTTAGATAAGGACGAAGCTAATCTAGTTCATCACGTTATTTTCCAAACCCCTACTGAGATGGGTAAAGGTGTTCTAGTCTCGCAAACAGTTCACGGCAATTTAATTGTTGGTCCTGATGCGGATATAAATAATGCAACTAAAGATTGTGTTCACAATACCTCTAAATCCATGGCTTATGTTCGTTCTACTTCTGTTTTATCTGTTCCTTCTATTTCCTTTGGTAGCAATATCAGAAACTTTGCTGGAATTAGAGCAACTTTAAAAGAATACGATGATTTCTTAATTGAAGAATCTAACGAAGTTAAAGGCTTTATTAATTTTGCGGGTATTAAATCTCCTGGTTTATCTTGTGGACCTGCTTTAGGTTTAGAAGCTGTTGAAATTCTAAAAGGTATAGGTGTTCAACTTAATAAAAAGAAAGATTACGAATACGTCAGACGTCCGACTTTTTTCAAAGATTTATCCGATGATGAAAAGTTAGAAATGATTAAGAAAGATTCTCGCTATGGTCAAGTTATCTGTCGTTGTGAGACTGTCACTGAAGGGGAGATAATTCACGCTATGCACGAAATCATTCCCGCTCGCACCTTAGATGGAATTAAAAGAAGAGTTAATTCGGGAATGGGCAGATGCCAAGGTGGCTTCTGCGGACCTAAGATTTTTGAATTGTTAATGGAAGAACTTCACCTTTCTTATGATCAAATTTATCAAGATAGGGAAGGAAGCCAAGTTGTTGTTTGTAGAACTAAGGGGGAAAACTAAAATGAATTTTCTCAATGTTGATTTGTTGATTATCGGTGGAGGCCCGGCCGGACTTGCTGCAGCTTATGGAGCTTATAATGCCGGAATAAGAGATATTCTAATTGTCGAAAGAGATCACCGTTTAGGTGGTATATTGAATCAATGTATTCACAATGGTTTTGGTCTCCATCGTTTTAAAGAAGAATTAACTGGCCCTGAATACGCTCAAAGATATATCGATATGTTGAAGGATACTTCTGTCAAAGTTGTTTCTGATTCAATGGTTTTAGATTTATCTGCTGATAGAGTTGCAACTATTATGTCTTCTAAAGAAGGCTTAAGAAAAATTCAAGGCAAAGCTGTGGTTTTAGCTATGGGTTGTAGAGAAAGATCTAGAGGCGCTATTTCTATTCCTGGAGATAGAGTTGCAGGTGTCTACACTGCTGGAGCAGCTCAAAAATATTGTAATATCGATGGTTATTTAGTCGGTAAGAGAGTTGTTATTTTAGGGTCAGGGGACATCGGTTTAATCATGGCTAGAAGAATGACTTTAGAAGGAGCGAAGGTTCTCGCTGATGTTGAATTGATGCCTTATTCTAATGGTTTAAATAGAAATATAGCTCAATGTTTAAATGATTTTGATATTCCTTTATATCTATCTCACACTGTCACTGATATAGTCGCTGATGAAGATAATAAGAGAGTTAAGAAAGTAGTCATTTCTAAAGTTGATGAAAATAGAAGACCTATCCCTGGAAGTGAAGTCGAATTCGAATGTGATACTTTGCTTCTTTCTGTAGGTTTAATTCCTGAAAATGAATTGTCTACTAAAGCTGGAGTTATCTTGGACAAGAGAACTAGAGGACCTTTAGTCAAAGATAATTTAGAAACAAGCGTAGAAGGAATATTCGCTTGTGGTAACGTTTTGCAAGTTCATGATTTAGTCGACAATGTTTCCGCTGAAGGCGAAAGAGCAGGTTTAGGCGCAGCCAATTTCATTAACAATGGTGAAGTTAAAGGCGATTTAGTTGAAGCAGTTCCTGGCGAAGGTATCTCATATCTATGTCCTCAACTTATTACAAAAGAAGGGGAATATGTCGATCTATTCTTCCGAGTTAGAACTCCGACTTCTAATTGCAAGATCGTAGCTAAGGTAGGAGACAAGGTCGTCAGATCTATTCCTAAGATTAAAGTCATCCCTTCTGAAATGGAATCTATAAGAATTAAGAAAGCCGACTTGTTAGATAACAAGGTCGTAGTTCAATTGGAGGCTAAGTAATTATGATTAAAGAATTTGTCTGCATCTCTTGTCCTAGAGGTTGCAATCTTAAAGTTGATACTGAAACTTTAAAAGTCGAAGGTAATTCTTGCCCTAGAGGTGAAGCATACGGGAAAGCTGAAGTTACTAACCCAGTAAGAACTATTACTTCCACAGTAAAAATTAAAGGGGCAGAGTCTCCTCGCGTCTCCGTGAGAACTGATAAACCTATTTCTAAACAACTGATGTTTAAAGTTATGGAAGAATTAGATAAAGTCGAGTTAAAAGCGCCTTGTAAAGTCGGCGATATCGTTATTAAAGGCATCTTCGGAACCGATGTTAATATCGTTGTTACCAAAGAAATGAAAGGGGTCTAATGATGGAGGAAGAATTGACTCAAAAAAAGAGACGTTACATCATCGCTTTAGACCAAGGTACCACTTCTTCTCGTGCGGTTGTCTTCGATAATTTTGGAGAAGTCGTCCAGGTAGTTCAAAAGGAATTTAAACAAATATTCCCTAATCCTGGTTGGGTTGAGCATGATCCTATGGAAATTTATTCTTCCCAATATTCAGTTATGACTGAAGCTATCGCTCAATGTGGTATTCGTCCTTATCACATTAAAGCTATAGGTATTACTAACCAACGTGAAACTACTATAGTCTGGGATAAAATAACTGGAAAACCTATATATAACGCTATTGTCTGGCAATGTCGTCGTACCGCTCCTCTAGTTGAAAAGATTAGAGAAGACGGCTTAGAAGATTACATTAAAGAAGAGACGGGTTTGGTTTTAGATGCTTATTTTTCCGCTACTAAGATCAAATGGATTTTAGATAATGTCGAAGGTGCTAGAGAAAAAGCTAAAAAAGGTGAATTGTTATTTGGTACAGTCGATACTTGGTTAATGTGGAAATTAACTGGAGGTAAAGTTTTCGCTACTGATTACACTAATGCCTCTAGAACTATGTTATTCAATATTAAAACTTTGACTTGGGATAAGAAATTATGCCAATATTTCGATATTCCAATGTCGATGCTACCGGAAGTTAAACCTTCTTCTTCAATTTTCGGTTTTGTCAATTTATTCGATACTGATATCCCTATTTCTGGTGTGGCTGGAGATCAACAAGCGGCTTTATTTGGTCAGACTTGCTTTAAAAAAGGTGAATTGAAGACTACTTATGGCACCGGTTGTTTCTTATTGATGAATATCGGTGATGAATATATTTCTTCTAAGCATGGCTTAGTTACTACTTTAGCAGCATCTACCGGTAAAAAAGGTAGACCTCATTACGCTTTAGAAGGTTCGGTCTTCGTAGGTGGAGCTATTATTCAATGGATTAGAGATCAATTGCATTTTATTATCGATTCACCCGACTCTGAATATTTTGCTTTAAAAGCTAAGGATAATGGTGGAGTATATATTGTTCCGGCTTTTACAGGTTTAGGTGCGCCGTATTGGGATATGTACGCTAGAGGTACGATGTTTGGTATCACTAGAGGTACTTCTAGAATGCACATTATTAGAGCTTGTCTAGAATCTATCGCTTATCAAGTTAGCGATGTTATTGACGCTATGGTTAAAGATACTTCAATTAGCATTAAATCGATCAAAGTTGATGGAGGAGCGTCAAGGAATAATTTCTTGATGCAATTCCAAGCTGATATAGCAAATATTAAGACTATTAGAGGTAACACTAACGAATATACCGCTTTAGGTGCAGCGTATTTAGCAGGTTTAGCTATAGGTGAATTCAAAGACATCAAAGATGTTAAAGATATGTATATCAAAGAAAAAACATTCACTCCTAAGATGGAAGAAGAATGTAGAGAAAAGTATCTTAAAAAATGGCATAAAGCTGTGAAAATGTGCCAAGGTTGGGAAGACGAAAATAAGTAGCCTTCTATGTAAGCACTTTATTTATTAAGAAACCTCATTAGTTCATTATAATAATAATGAGGTTTTTTATATTATGCGCAAATTTTACATCGCCAAAGGATTTGAAAATAGAGACGTTATTTTACCTAAAAGAGGTACCAGCAAGTCAGCGGGTTACGATTTTTCAACATTGGAAGAAATCACTATTAAACCCAATGAAAAAGTCTTGGTTAACACTGGAGTTAAAGCTGAAATGGAAGATGATGAAGTTCTACTTATTTTTCCTAGATCTTCTATCGCGGTTAAAAAAGGTTTGCAATTAACTAATTCCGTAGCGGTCATAGACGCTGATTATTTTTCTAACCCCAATAATGATGGCCATATTATGATTCCTTTAAACAACATTTCTTCTAAGGAAGTTACTTTACAAAAAGGCGAGAGAATCGCTCAAGGAATTTTTGTTAAATATTTAATTACTGATGATGACAATTCTACTTCTAGTAGAGTTGGTGGTTACGGTTCAACCGGAGAAAAATAAATATGAAATATTTAAATCCTATTGTCTTAGCGGATTATTCTGATCCGGATTTGATTAGAGTCGGAGATGATTTCTACATGGTTTCATCATCTTTTCACTTTAATCCTGGAATTCCTATTTTACATTCTAAAGATTTAGTTCACTGGGAATTGGTTAATTATGTGGTAGATAAATTGATTCCTGGGTTTGAAAAAGTAAGACCGGGACATGGTATCTGGGCTCCTTCTATAAGAGAACACAACGGTAGTTATTATTGCTTAGTACCTTATCCTGATGAAGGCATATACGTTTATAAAAGTGATGACATATTAGGTAAATGGAAGTTGCATTCTCAACTTCTAGTCGGCCCCGGCTATGAAGATCCTTGTCCTGTTTGGATTGGCAATAAAGCTTATGTCGTATTCGCTTTTGTTAAATCTAGAATTGGCTTCCATAATAAGTTAGCTATTATTGAAGTCGACGAAGATTTAAAAGTTAAAATTACTAACGATTATCAAGTAATCTTCGATGGTGATGAATATGGAGTGGTCGATATTGAAGGACCTAAGTTCTATTTAGAAGG
>OCVV011234274.1_pt1 | contig 11692 bp, 6 predicted proteins | sample 1539721 | NCBI WGS metagenome assembly OCVV01 (sample SAMN02144230, study PRJEB22623) | gut metagenome | biome: sheep rumen | host: Ovis aries | place: New Zealand | reverse complement strand
AGTGTGCCGTTTGTACATTTTCGGGCCTCCTGCAAGTGCAAGGTTTTTCGCTCAAAACGTTGATTTCTCTTGCACTTATTATACCACAGAGCGGCCTCCGGACGTTGAATTTCCTATGTTTTTGGCTGCTTGCAGGAGACACTAAGATAACGAACGTACTAAAAATATTACCCATTTTCCGATTATGGCAGTCCTTGCAAAGGGGCTGCCTCTACTATTATTTCATCATCCGCAACTTGAAACTTTATAGAAAAGTGAAAAAGTTGATTGGCGTTTGCGTACCAGTACACATGCCCAGGGTGTTCACATAAGGCACTCTGATATAAAGATGAAAATAATAAAATCCTGGGCAAACCTACTCTTTTCCAGGGGTAATCCCTAAATAGCTTCGGAAGAAGAGATCCAGGTTGGTTGCTCTCGACAGAGAATTGGTTCCTTGCCTGATGAATGTCCAAGTTTCGTCATAGTTACCATCGACTGTAAATTCATTCGGAAGGATATCACTGTATTTTGTTCCGGACTTATTACACATTGAGGCGAATGACCGCGCAAATTCATTTTTTTTATGCTTAGGAGGATTGCGTTCCCCATATAACAGATGATCCATGTTACAGGAAACAAAATATATTTGATAAGGAATACCGCCAATCTGGGATAGATTAATCAGCTTATTCAATGCTTTTGATTTGTTGGCATTGCGTTGAATACCAATATTCCTGTTTGGGCACTCGATTGTTTCATCGTAGTAGGTAAAATCGCCCACATCTGCTTCTTTTATACTATCATGAGGAATAAAGGCACCATCAGTATCTACAATATGAATCACGGCAGCAATATCCGATACTTTGATGCGACGGTATGGAATTCCATCGTTTCGAAATTGTAATATCTTCTTTTCAATAGCACCTGCGACTTTGTCCCCGGTAGTTCGGTTATCGGCTGTGATATCACCACTATGAGAGAGAAAAAAGGGGCTATATTTCTTGCTAATCAGTGCTTCTTTACAGAAGGTGTTAATAATTGCTTCAATTTCTCTTTGGTCATTTTGCCCCTCGACGATGAACAAAAGAAATTTTTTCATTTCAATCAATCAATATCACCAGCCTTGTTAGAATCAGCTCCAGCTTGATAAAGGGCAAGTTCGATATCATATTTGTCAGTAGGTGCATATATGGTTCCATCACCGAGGACTATATTTCTGAAATAACTGTCACGTAGATTGTTGTTGCCGGACACATTCGGAAGTTTTATGAATCTGCTAGCTGGGTTGACTGAGGTGAACATCAGATATTTGGCAGGAAGAACTTCAAGCGGCCTGAGATTATGAGAGGTGAAAATCAACTGGCCTTTGGCAGATTCACCCAAGATCTGAAGCAGTTCACCCAACAGATATTCGAAAATTCCCGAATCAATCTCATCAATAACAACGGTGATTGATTTATGGTTGTAAAGTGCGATGATTAGACTGAGAAAGGAAATGATTCTACGAACACCGTCAGATTCATAACTCAGGGGAATCCGAACCCCGTTTCTGTTGGAAAGGAGTTCGAATTGTTTGAGTTCTTGCATCTTGTCATCGAAATGATTTCCCCGATCAATCAGATCAATCTGCAAACCGGGAATGAGTTTATCAAGTACGGTGTTGATTCCGTTTACGGCACTGGAAAAAGCTTCGTATCCATCAAGAGGTATCTCCGGAATTTCGTTTTCCGAGATGTTGAAATGAATCATCCTAACGCCTTCATCAGTTTGTTCCCAACCAAGAAGCTGGATATCTTTCAGATTGTTCCGACCAGTATCTTCTGTGCTGATTATATGAAGATAGGCATGGCAGAATGATCTTATAGCGCCGAGAACATACTTGTGGCTCATGAGCTTTTGATGATTGAGGAGCCATCTAATAACAGGACGGCTGAATACAAAGGATCGCGATTGAACATGAGCCTCAGTTTTCCACTGGAGCAGTTGATCAGCATCGCCTTCATCACAGTCCCGGAGACATTCATTGTATCTGGATTCGCTTCCGAAAGCTAATTTATTATCTTTGCAAGCCTTTGATGATGTATCGATAATCGTCTGAATCTGATACTTTTTACCATTGCTGTCAGTAGGTCTTACCCTGAGTAGCTCATTTTCGATGACTAGTCTTTCGGCGGGATCTTTCTGGCTTAGATGAGCAATAGGGAGATCATCATCGTCTGTTAGATAAGACGGATCCAGTTCTTTCTTTAAATCAAAACTGTAGAACACTTCAAAATCTTCGTTCTCATCCGAATACATGGAAAATTCAAAATCAAGGCTGCAATATTCACAACCTTCCCGGATACAGCTTCTATACTTCTTCGGATTGATTGGAAGCCCCATACCAACTTTTTTTAAGAGACTAATGGCCATCAATAAAGAAGTTTTACCTGAGCCATTTTGACCGTATAATCCAAGAATGGAAGGTGTTTCTTCTTTATAGTCAGATAATTTGCTGTTCGGGAATTCAACTTTGCCAGACTCGATGTTCCTAAAGTTCTTAAGAGAAATCTTCCTGATGCGTAAATAAATTTTGTTTTCTTTCATAGCTATGCACCTCTGTTAACTACGATGCCTTCTTCATAAAACAGCATCGTACACGCATATTAACACGCAGTAGGATTTGTGTCAATAAAACTTCAAACAATTCGGACAATTTCTCATAAAACAATGAAGTTTTCATGAGCAATGGTATAAAATAATGAAAATCTCGGACAAAAACTAAGATAATACGAAATTGATATTCGAATATCCAGAGGGAAAGCAGATCAAGAACTCCAGGGGAAAAGTGGCAGTCAAACTAAATGCGATGCGGATGAAAAGCAGCTGACTGCCATAACGGACAAGCGGATAATGGAAACACAAGAAGGGAATTAATGCGAAAGACTACACTGCAGTGGACAAAAGGGAGCAGCTTGAGAAAATCTCCGGATGATGGGCAGCGTCCCTCCTGCAAAAATTCGCACCCCCATACATGGACAACTTTCCGGCCCCCATGGTAAAATACTCCCCGGAATGAAAACACAGACAGGGAATTTGCATATGCCGAACAAGGATCGGCTTCTGCTTTTATTGAAAATGCGGAAGAAGCAGACGAATGAGGACACATGACTGTCTGCGGAGGAGGTCCGCAGGGCGCTTTAGGCGGAGAATGTCATCTGTTCAGTGCGCACACTGCGTAAAATTAACCAGCTCCCCCGGAATGAAGCAGGATTGTCTGGCGAGAATAGCGTTACAGAGAATAAATATAGGGGACAGAAAGGAATCACCGATGAATCTGAATAATCTTGAAATCATGTTCCGGAACTATATCAACAATTTCGGATATGATGATGGAAAGGCGCAGGGGACAGAAGAGGATACTATAACAGGCTGGGCCTGCAAATGATAATTGTCCCGCAATGAGAGAGGTGCTGGCGGTGCCGCTTGGATGGATTGATTTTTCAAAAAATGAACGCAATAAAGTGCTGAGTGTACTTGATCTCCTGTCCGAAGACGGTACGCTGGATGAATTGGGTATAGCGCCTGTGCGTGACGGTTTTGCGGATCTGTTTTTTCCCGGAACTTCAACCATCCAGACAAGGGCAAAGTATTTCCTGATCGTTCCGTATGCCATGAAAGACCTCGAGAGGAAAAAAGAAACAAATCCGAATCAGTTGCTTAGGATTCTTGACGAGACTGAGAAAAAATGCGCCATGTGTCTTCTGGAAAAAGAGAATGATGTTTCCGGAATTATCGGAAGCAGATCGCTAAGCCAGGGCGGGTGGGTGAAGAGAACACCCGCAAGCATTTATTGGGCTGGCTTGCGCAGCTATGCCATCTTTACAGGCGGAGGCATATCCATTTCTGAATACCTCCGGGCGGTCGGTGCTATGAAAAGCCGGAAAAACAGCCTGAAAAGGCTGGGGAACCGTAATGATAAAGCCGATGACGAGAACGAAAAAGATGACACGGACGCCGGTGAATTGTTCAATATACATTTCTGGTCCGTTCCTACTTATCAGCCGGATTGGATGGATTCCCTGAGGCTCCGGCTTTCGGAAGAGGAAGGACAGTATCTTAAGCATCAGATCATCATAACGCATCCGGATTCAATGCTGGCCTATATCCTGAAGAACAATCTGACCGGATTCCTGGCCGTCGGGAAATTCCGGGAACTTGCCGATTTGGCAAAACAGTTTCCTGAAACCATCCGGCATGACTATTTGCTTGCTTCCGACTTTTCTGATTTCCTGTTTGTGCTTCGGGTTCTTTATAACCTGATTCTTTCCAACGGTGAAAACAAACGGGCAAACACTGAATGGAACAGGATTCAGGTGCAGATGCCGGAGTATGCTGCCGTAAACATGGAGAAAATCATTCAAAAGCTGTATCTGCAGAGGAACACAGGGCTATGTGTTTTCCTGCGCAGAACTAAAGAAGCCATGCAGCTGGATGACGCGGAAATGCTGAAGGAACTGATCCGGAAACGGGAGAGGGAGCTGAAGCAATCCAGGGCAAAAACACTGCACCCCGGAGAGTTTGATTCTGACAGATGGTACGGCGGAGAATACCTTGAATACCGGTTTAATAATGCGAAAACGATCATTCGGGACATCTTCGAAAGTGAGGGGCAGCATGTTTAATCCGAATAATGACAGGCTGGATTACGGCCAGCTCCTCGCTCCGCCGGCAGGATTTGAACTGGATTTTGCTGTCGGAACGACCTATTCGCTTGACCTGGACGCTTTGGTAGGTGCAAGCATGGCACTGAGCCTTTCCGAGGAAACAGACAGTGTGCTTATGAACAATCCTGTATGCCTGCTGGAAGCCCTTCGGGATACCGGGGACAAGGTCGCGCTGTTTTGTGAAAACGGTCAGATCCATTACCCGAACCGTGTGAACCATCTGTATATCCTGCTGGAAAAGATGGTGTTTCCGGTTGCGGTGCATAAGAAGAGGGGCATGGCAGCCTATCCGTCTTTCCATCCCAAGATGTGGCTGATCCGATACAGGAACAAAAGGAATGAACACAGGTACAGGGTAATCGTGCTCAGCAGGAACCTGACCTTTGACAGAAGCTGGGACATCACCTGTTCCATGGACGGATACCTGGGAGAAACGGTTACAGACAAGAACGAGCCGCTGTGTGATTTCCTTCGTTATCTTGCCGGCCAGCTTTCCCCGGATGAGAACGGAAGAAGAAAAGCCCGGGGGATCCGCTCCATGATTCGTGAACTGGATCATGTGGTTTTCCAATTGGATGATAAAGACCTGAAGTGGTTTCATGATTACAGCTTTATTCCAAACGGCATTCCCGGATCCAGCGGCCTGCCGCATAAGGTCAGTGAAACCCCTCTGTTCAGGAATACATTCCACGAGATTGTGATCATTTCCCCATTCCTTTCAGGTGATATAATCCGAAGCTTTAATGACAGGAACAGGAATTCACTCATCCGGAACGACCGGTATATGCTGATTACCCGGGCGATGTCCCTGGAAAAGCTGAAGGCGGAAGACATCAGCAATTTCATGGATGATATTTATGTGATCAAGGAAAATGTTGCCGACGGAGAAGCAGCTATTTCTGAAGACACGGAATCCGTACAGCGGCAGGACATTCATGCCAAAGTGTATATGATCCGGAAGAATACGGAAACGGATCTGTATCTCGGCTCATTGAATGCATCCCATAACGCGGTGCATGGCAATGTTGAATTCATGCTCTGCCTGCGCACTTACAGAAGCAACCTGAATATGGACAAAATGAAAGCAGCGCTCTTCGGGAAAGACCCGGAAGGTTCGGATAATCCCTTTGAGAAAGTCCGGTTCAGGGAAAACAGTGAACCGAAGGAAGAACAATCAAACCGGCTTGAGGCTGTAATCAAGGAAATCGGAAGGTCAAATCCGCATGCTGAAATTACAGGGGAAGACGAAGGAGGCTATACGGCGGAAGTATCCTTCCGTCCTGTGGATACCAAGGGGTATCAGGTGAATATCCAGCCCCTGCTTGCCCGAAAGGAAGCCCCTTTTGCAGAACATGTCATATTCGCCGGACTGACAATGCTTCAGGTATCTGAGTTTTATGTCATCACTGTTTCTGACGGTGAAGTCTCTTCTTCCAGGGTTCTTATGATTCCAACAGAGGGACTGCCCGAGGAACGGGAAAAGACTGTTGTATCCAGCATTGTAAAGGATCAGGAAAGCTTTTACCGGTATATTGCTTTCCTGCTGGGAGATGAGAATGTCCTGTCATTCCTGGAGGCTGAAGAGCTTTCCGGTAAAGGAAATGGACCCTTCAGATCAAAGCAGTATACCGTTCCTGCCCTGTATGAAAAAATGCTGAGGACAGCGGCAGCCGCGCCGGAAAAATTCAAAGGCATTGAATACCTGATGAAATCCATTTCTGAAGACGGCATCATACCGGACGAGTTCAGGAAACTGTATGATACGTTCAGGAAGGCGGTGAAGCTGCGTGGTTAATGTGGCGGATCAGCTTGATGCGATTGAGAAAAGAGTATTCAGCGGATTGAAGGATTTCCAGCAGGCTACTGTAAACCGCATAGAACAGCTGTACACGTCAGGGCAGCGGCGGGTTCTTGTTTCTGATGAGGTTGGCCTGGGCAAAACCCTGATTGCGCGGGGTACAGTTGCAAAGGTTGCCAGGATCCGAAAAGGTGAGGGCGATACGCTGTTTAAAGTAGTCTATGTCTGTTCAAACGGAGCTATCGCTGATCAGAACCTGCAAAAGCTGAGGATCACCAGTGAAGCAAAGACGGAAAATGTCTCAACCTCACGGCTTTCCATGCAGCATCTGAAAATCTGCCAGCAGGAAAATGACGATGAACTGAAAAACCGATATATCCAGTTAATTCCGCTGACACCGGACACTTCTTTCCGCATGACTGCGGGGACAGGCGTGGTCGGGGAACGCGCGCTGATGTTTGTTTTTCTCCGGCGTATTCCTGAACTGCAGGATTATATTCCTGAGCTGGAAGTGGCCATGATGGACTGGGCACATAAAGCATGGAGCCGGTATAAAAAAGAATACGAGGATGCTGCGACTGACTGCAATAACAAATCCGGCGGGAAATACTTTTCTGATATGATGACCCGGCTGGAGCAGGAGATCAAAGCTCCATGGAAAGACGGGATGACTTACCTGGACGGTGTGATCAGCCTGTGCAAAACCATCAAGATGAATCAGGGAAAACGCTCCGGGGATACCGGAATTATCAGCCAGCTAAGAATCATTTTTGCTAAAATCAGCCTGGATAAGCTCGAGCCGGACCTTGTTATCATGGATGAATTTCAAAGGTTCCGGTATCTTTTGGATGCGGAAAAGAAACCGGATACGGAAACCGGGATGCTGGCCCAGAAATTCTTCCATTCAGACACGGTTCGGATGCTGCTTCTTTCCGCTACTCCCTATAAAATGTACTCAACGATGGAGGAAATAGACGAATCCAATACAGATGAGCACTACCAGGAATTCCTGACGGTCATGGATTTCCTGAATATGGGGCAATCCAGGAGCAGCAAGTTCCACACCGTCTGGAAAGATTTTTCAGTAAAGCTGAAAGAGCTGACCATTGGTGATACCACCATCCTTGCTGCCAAGAATGCCGCGGAAGACGCGATGTATCAGTCCGTCTGCCGGACTGAACGGATATCTGAAAAGAGCAATGCGGACATCATCGATGACAGCGATAAACGGATTCCGCTGAAGGTGCTCGAGAGCGATATCCGGTCCTATGTGGAAGCCCAGAACCTGCTGGACGCAATCGGACTGAAAGAGCATGTACCGGTAGACTATGTTAAATCCACACCTTACCTGATGTCTTTCATGAAGGATTACCAGCTGAAGCGGGATATCGAGAGATATTTCAAAAGCCACAAGGATGAGATGGATAAGGTCAACAGGAATCTGTTCTGGCTGAAAAAGCAAACACTGGAGCATTATGAAAAGATTCCCAATAATAATGCCCGGCTGGATCATGTAATGGAGTATGTGATGCGCCAGGGTTCCGAGAAGCTGCTGTGGGTGCCGCCCTCCAGGCCGTACTACGAACCGCAGGGACCGTTTAAGGGTGCGGAGCGGTTTACGAAAACTCTTGTTTTTTCCTCCTGGGAGATGGTTCCCAGAATGCTGGCAAGCCTGATCTCCTATGAAGCGGAAAGACTGACCATCGGAGATCCCGCCATCAAAAGACCGGATCGGGAAGTCCGCTATTTTAATACAGATGAAAAGCGTTATCCTCCGGCAAGAATGACCTTCTCGGTGAGGGACGGAAGACCGTCCGGAATGCCTTTGTTCTGCCTGATCTATCCATCCCGTTACCTGGCTGAATGTTATAACCCGATTGCCTTCATGAACACGCATACAAAGCTTCGGGATATCCGGAAACAGATCAGGGCGAAGATACAGCAATCCATGAAGCAGTACACGTTCCCTGCAGGCGGACGACCGGACGGACGCTGGTATTACCTGCTTCCCATGATGCTGGATGGAACGGATCAAGCGCTTAAATGGATATCATCCGTGGAGAACGAACTGGATTCGGACAGTGAAGAGGATAAGAACAAAAAATTAGGATATAAAGCGCACCTGGATCTGCTTCATGAGCTGTTGACAGGAATCCGTGACGGACAGCTCTCCGATCTGGGGAGATGTCCGGCGGATTTGCCGGACATCCTGACAGATATGGCAATTGCCTCTCCTGCGGTATGTATCCGGCGAACCTATGCGCACTATGCCGGAGAAGGGGAATCCGTTCCGGCTGCTTTCCCAACACAGCTGGCCAGGGTATTCCTGAACCGAATGAATACGGTAGAGTCAACAGCCGTCGTGGAATTAACCTGCGCCAGGAACCAGAATACTCCGCACTGGAAGAACATGCTGACATATTGCCGGCACGGGAACATGCAGGCTGTTTTTGACGAGTACGCGCACCTGATTTCCAGCGGAATTGACCGCGATGCCCATATGATTGAGCGGATGCATTACCAAATGACGGAAGCAATGAATATCCGGGCAACCACCTACAGAGTGGATACCTACCACAGTTTCCAGCGGCGAATGAAAGGGCAGAAGGACAACCAGATCGGAATCCGGACGCATTTTGCGGCAGCGTTTACAAAGGGAGAAGAAAAAGAATCCAGCACGAATCGGAAAAAGGTACTCAGGAACGCTTTCAATTCCCCCTTCCGTCCTTTCGTGCTGGCAACGACCTCCATCGGGCAGGAAGGCCTGGATTTCCATAATTACTGCAGGCGCATCGTGCACTGGAACCTGCCGGCTAATCCGATTGACCTGGAACAGCGGGAAGGCCGGATCAACCGCTTCGAATGCCTGGCTATCCGGCAGAATATCGCAAAGCGGTACGGGAATATTCCATTCAAAAAGGACATTTGGGAAGAAATGTTCGAGGAAGCCAAAGCAAAAGAAAAAGCGGACGGCACATCGGACCTGATTCCGTATTGGGGCTTAAAAAAGACAAGGGATATGATCCGAATAGAACGGATTGTTCCCATGTATCCCTTCAGCCGGGATGAACTGGCCTATGAACGATTGATCAAAATCCTGTCCATGTATCGCCTGACCCTGGGACAGGCCCGTCAGGAGGAACTGCTGGAATACCTATTCAGGAATTGCGACGATCCGGAGAAGTTGAAAAAACTGTTTATCAACCTAAGCCCGTACTACAAAAAGCAAAAGGGATAGCACAGTCAAACCTGATCCCCTTTTATAAAACAATCATTATGCTGAGCAAGAAAGCTTTCAGACTTAGGAGAAACAAGGAGATTAACGTTGGTTACAGAGACAATTAAAACAATCTACAAGCTTGTGGCAAAACTGGAAAAACAGTATCCAGGGAGACATTTTACGCCGGATGGGCATATGCTCGGAAGTATTGGAGAAGTTTATGCTGCAGAAAGATATGGCCTGAAACTGTATGAGGCAAGCCACCCGATCCATGACGGAGTAACTGCAGGCGGGAAGGAAGTACAAGTCAAACTGACGCAAACGGATCGCATTGCTTTGTATGAGTGTCCTGAACATCTGATTGTTTTGAAAATCGATAGCAATGGAATGATCAAAGAAGTTTATAACGGTCCTGGAGATGAACCTTGGAAACTGGCAGGAGCGATTCGAAAAAACGGACAGCGAACGATCAGCATTAAGAAATTGATGAGTATTGCGGTTCCGGACGAGCAGAGGATCAAAGGAAATCCAGAGTAATGAAAAAGCTATCCGTCGCGGCTGGGCTTTTTGTGGTGACAAATGGACACAAGCCAACGGCCGCGCTTCGATTTGCTGATTAACGGTAAGCGCCGCTGGCGCATATAACCCATCAATACAAACAATCTATCAAAATTCAGGACGTTTCTCATTTTAAAGCTTTGTGAGGTCTTCGTTTTTTCGCACCCCCAGACATGGACAATCATCGTACCCCCATGGTAGAATAACCCCCGGAATGAAAAAACTCAGACAGGGATTCTCCATATGCCGAACAATGATCGGCTTCTGATTCTCACCATCTGACTTCACAGCAAAGGGAAAGGATCGGGAATTTGTCCTTTCTGGATGCATTATCAATGGATTCCTGATTTCGGAAGATTCGGAAACTGTGGAAACATGCAAAAATAAGAGGAGAGCTGTTTGAGAGGCTGAAGCAGCTGATTACTGAGCAAAGACTGACGAACATAGAGTTACAGAAGTGTTGAAATAGCAGGGTAAGACTAGGAGATATGCCTTCAGCATGGTGATCTGGATGAAAGGAAAAAGCAATAGGGCACCATCCTGTCGAGAAATGAGAGGATGTAGTCTGACGAATAAATTTTGAATACCAGATACGAAAGTGTGAGCAGGACCGAAAGAAGGGTGTGTAAATAGGCGAACATACCACGGAAGAAGATGTGGATTCTAAGTTTATGGAACTGCATGACTTTGAGAATGGTATTATTGCAAAATTGAAATTCAACAATCAAGACCTGATTGAATAAGATAACATCGGGAGAGAGTAAAATGCTTGGAGCAATTATCGGGGATATAGCAGGTTCCAGATTTGAATGGAATAATATCAAAACCAAAGAGTTCGAATTGATGACATTCCGCTGCAGCCCAACAGATGACAGCGTTATGACGCTTGCTGTTGCCAAGGCAATCCTGCTGTGTGATGGTCAATATGACCAGTTGGAACAAAAAACAGTTGAATGCATGCAATCATTTGGCCGCAAGTATCCGGATGCAGGATATGGCGGAATGTTTTCCCGGTGGATATGCGCAGGAACACCGCAACCATATCACAGCTATGGAAATGGAGCGGCAATGCGCGTAAGTCCCTGTGGCTTTGCAGCTTCGTCATTGGAGGAGGCGCTTACTCTCGCACGGGCTGTTACAGGTGTTACCCATAATCACCCGGAAGCGATCAAGGCTGCGGAAGCCGTGACAGCTGCCATTTTCCTTGCGCGCAGTGGGAAAAGTCTGCTGGAAATCAGAGATTTTATTGAAGAAAACTATTATAGAATTGATTTTACATTGGAAAGCATTCGTGCAGACTATACCTTTGATGTTACATGCCAAGGCAGTGTGCCGCAGGCTTTTGAAGCCTTTTTTGAATCCGTTGACTTTGAAGATGCTATACGAAATGCTGTCTCCATTGGCGGGGACAGTGACACCATAGCTGCT
>OCVV012837373.1_pt1 | contig 11695 bp, 10 predicted proteins | sample 1539721 | NCBI WGS metagenome assembly OCVV01 (sample SAMN02144230, study PRJEB22623) | gut metagenome | biome: sheep rumen | host: Ovis aries | place: New Zealand | reverse complement strand
ATTGCCACAGCCCCGACACGCGTGGACGCGCGCGTCGAGGGCTTCGCAAAGACAATAGATGAAGAAAACCCCACTGTTTGACGACAGTGGGGTTGTTGTTTAACACGATTTAATTAATGTTTATTGTGGGCGGATTTTCGGAACATGACGATCATCCAGATGTACATACAGGTTTTCGGGAGCATCAGCATGCCGATGAGGGGAATCGTCTGTGCCCACAGCACGACGGGCAGATAGAACAGAAAGCTCAGCGTGACCGCGAGCCACATCCATTTGAGCGGCTTGTCCTCTTTTGCGGAGCGCAGCCAGAGGATCACGGTCATCACACCTATGACGACGAACGGGATATTGCGGAGGATGCCCCACAGCAGGGAGGGCTCGGCGCTCGTCCAGCCGTTTTGCGGAAAGCAGCACAGCGCAATGCGGCTGATCGCGCCGATCCAAAGGATGATAAGTACCGGTCTTTCACCGTTGATGTGATAGCGCTCACGCCGCACGTATTCCATCAGCAGATAAAAGGCGGTCATCGTGACAGAGGTGACGAGCTTACCGACGCCGAGCGCGGCAGTAAAGTTGCCGTCAAGCCAGTAGTTGAGAATACGCGGCACCAGATGGAACGCGTCGCCGCAGCCGAGGATCAGCGCCATCCATCCGAACAGGCGGATATCCCTTCTGCCGTTGGCATATTTGAGCAGGCGAAGGCCGCTGACAACGGCAAAAACCAGATAGCAAACGTCAAAGATACTTTCCGGTAAAGCGGGCATAAGGCGCATGGGGATGATCCTTTCTTAGATAGGTTGAGAATGTCTCGGCATAGAAGCCTTGCAATGACATTGATAAAACAATCCGATAACCGAACAGGCGCTCGATTATCGGAGAATATTGACTTAGTTGAGGGTGATGGACTTGAGCACCTCTTCAAACGCGGGGAGCTTTGTGGAAGCGCCCTTTTTGCGGGTGACATAGTAGACGGAGTAGAAGTGCTTTTTGTGCTTGAATACGACCAGATCGCAGAGCTGCACCAGCGCCGCATCCTTAACGCGGTATTCAAAGCGGATGGCATATGCCTTTTTCTTGCCGACCTTCATCTTGTAATCGGTGACGCGCTGATAGTTGAGCAGGGTGCGGTGCAGCACCGCCTCCACCTCGATCATATACGATTCGGCGTCGGTGAACAGGTATTTGAAGCCCGCCTTCTTCCAGCTGACGGACAGAATGATATGTTGATCAGCGTTGTAAACGCCCCAGCGGTCGGCAGGTGTACGGAAATAGCGGATCAATTCTTCTTCGCCCATCAATTCAAAGCCGTCGGGATAGGTGAGGTTCAGTTCATTGTTGATCTGTGTGTTGTTCATGTTATCCTCCGTTCCGCGCAAGACGCAAATATTTTAGATTATTATACTACACAGTAAGGCGTTTGTCACTAAGAAAATGTAATTTCAGACAATATTTTATGAATCGCCGTTTTATTTGAGAATAGGATAATTTAGGGAATGACAACTCGCTTTTTATGTGATATAATAAAATAAATATGGTTGTAAAAGGAGTGCATAAGCCTGCTCCGCATACGGCTTAGAGGAGATAGAAAAGATGAAAAAAAAGCAGAAAAAGAAAATGGATAAACGATTTCTGATCCTGAATATCGCCGTGATCGCGGTGATCGTTTTTACGTCCATTTACGTTTGGTCGGTCGGCGATGATTATACCCTGCATACGCATGTTTTTCCGGAAAACGAATCAACCGATAAGGTTGTCGTCAATGTAAAAAACGACGACGTTGTTGAATTTGTCAATGTGCGAACGGAAAAGGGCGAGCTCGTAGCGGATTTTCGATCGGACAGCCGCGGCGAGACGGATGTGTTGATCAGCTATAGCATCGGGGATTCGCAAATAGACCCGATGGTGTTCCGTCTTGAGGTCAACGAATTCGACACGATCATCGACCATACGATGGGCGATATCCGCTTTAACGGCGACAAGGTTGTGATCATCTCGATCATTGCCCTGCTGGCGCTGGCGGAGGCGATGATGCTGTGGATATACATCGATTACTGCAAGCAGGGTAAATTCTCTTATACGATGATCGCCTGCGGGGGTATCAGTATCTTCAACGCGATCCTGCTGGCGTATGTCATCTATTATCTCATCAATATGCCGAACCTGTCGATCGGTTTTTTCCTGATGCTGGCTACGAATGCGGGCACGATCATGCTGATCCTTCTGGTTCCGCTGATGCTGCTGCTCTCGGTTTTGTTAGCGATCAGCAATATCTGGCTGATGAAGAACGAGGGCTATCGCCCCGTCAACGCGCTGGGTATTCTCTTCGCGGTCATTTGGTTTTTGGGCACGCTGGGTACGCTGGGTGTTTACAACATTCCGTATGATAGCTTCAACGAAGGAGGATACACCTATCTGGCGCATTATCTTGTGGTGTTGGTATTGGTGTACATCATCGGTTATCTGGAGTGTATGTTTCTCTCCACGGTTGCCTGCTCGTTCCTTGCGACCAAGTACAAGGCGCCGATGGATCGCGACTATATCATCATCCTCGGCTGTGCGATCCGCCGTGACGGCTCACTGACGCCGCTGCTCAAGGGTCGCGTCGACAGCGCGGTTGCCTTTGAGCGAATGCAGTATAGAGAAACCGGCAAGCACGCGGTCTTTGTTCCCTCGGGCGGACAGGGCGCTGATGAGGTGATCTCGGAGGGCGAAGCGATGGAGAATTATCTCAAAAGCATCGGGATCCCCGAGGAGCGTATCGTGCGCGAGGACAAGAGCACGAATACGATGGAGAATCTGAAGCTCTCCAAGGAGATCATCGACGGAATGTCCGACGGTGAGGAGAAGAAGATCGCCTTCGCGACCTCCGGCTATCATGTGTTCCGCGGCTACATCATGGCGAGGAAGAATGAGATGGAAGACGCCAAGGGTATTTCCGCAAAAACCAAGTTCTACTTCTTCCCGAACGCCTTCCTCAGAGAGTTTGTCGGACTTCTGGTCGATCAAAAGTGGAAGCATATTATCTTCGCTTTGACGATCGTGGCGTTCTTTGTCACTCTGACCTATATTATTTGGTAAGACAATCAATCGAACAGCGCCGATCGGCTTGATCGGCGCTGTTTTTAAGGCAAACAGAATATTTAGGATAAAGATGACCGCGGTTTGCTCGCTATCATTATTTTTTGAACAGCTATTGATTTTTTCGCATGATTTTGATAAAGTAAAAGCATACCGATGAAAGGAGATTATCAATGGAAGAAAAGAAAAAGAATCCGGCTCTCCCGTGGAGGGTCGTATCAGGCATTTTGGCCGCAGCGCTGATCGTGATGTCCGTTCTGTACTTCACCGGTGCGGGAAAGAATAACAAGGCGCAGCCCTCCGCTGAGCCGACCACCGTCAGCGAGTCCTCCGCAAACAATTCGCAGGATGCGCTGTCACTGTGGACGGAGTCCGCGCCGCTAAAATCGGAGCTGACGAGCTATATGAAGACGATCACCGATGAAAGCTCAAAGGACTTTATCCCCGTGGAGAGTCGTATCGCGGTATTTGACATGGACGGTACTTTGTGCTGTGAGACCGATCCCGGCTACTTCGATCATAAGCTGCTGTATCACCGCGTGATGGAGGACGAGAGCTATAAGGATAAGGCGTCCGAAGAGGAGAAGGAGACCGCGGCGATCATCAAGGAGTATTTTGATACCGGCGAGTATCCCAAGGGTCTGGACGTCAAGCACGGCACTGCCGTAGCGACCGCCTTCAAGGGCATGACGCCCGAGGAATTTGACGCGTATGTCAAGGACTACAAGAACACCCCGCTGGAGAGCTATACCAACATGACCAACGGTCAGGCGTTCTACAAGCCCATGCTGCAGGTCATCGACTATCTCCAGGCGAACGACTTCACCGTTTACGTCGTCAGCGGTACCGACCGTCTGATCACACGCGGTCTGTGTGACGGCGTGATCGACATCCCGAAATCCCAGATGATCGGCTCCGACGAGAGTTTGGTTGCCAGCAATCAGGGCGATAAGGACGGTCTGGACTACACCTTCTCGAAGGACGACAAGCTCATCACCGGCGGCGAGTTCATCATCAAGAACCTCAAGATGAACAAGGTCAGCGTCATCGAGCAGGAGATCGGCGAACAGCCCGTGCTGTGCTTCGGCAACAGCTCCGGCGACGCGGCGATGGCGAACTACACCATCACCAACAACAAGTACAAGAGCGGCGCTTATCTGCTTTGCTGCGATGATCTCGAGCGCGAGAACGGCAACACCGAAAAGGCGGACAAAATGCGCGCGAGCTGTGAGGAAAACGGCTGGACGGCTGTTTCCATGAAGAACGACTGGACGACCATCTACGGCGACGGCGTGACCTACAGCAAGAAATAATCGATACAGATACAACAAAAGGGTTGGCGTTCTGCCAACCCTTTTCGTTATGTGGAAAGTTGATGATTTGCTTTGATCCGTTTGATCAGGAACACGAGATACACGATGAACAGCGCCGCCGCAAACGCCGCGCCGACAGGATAGGCGATCGCGGTGGACAGGAGCAGACCCTCTTCTGCAGTGAGGATATAGGTCATGCTCACCGCGGACATAAAGGTCGCGGGTAACGCCGTGATCAGCGAGCCGAAGCGGTACTTGCCCTTTTTCAAGAGATACGCGGTTGAAACCCACAGCGCGATCATGGCAAGCGTCTGGTTGCTCCATGAAAAGTAGCGCCACACCGTCTGGAAGCCGTTGTCATCGACAATGGCGTACCAGGTCAGCAGTCCGCCGATCACTAACAGCGGGATCGTGATGATCAGGCGGTTTTTGATCTTCTTCTGATCGGAATGGAAGGTCTCCGCCAAAATCAGCCGCGCGCTGCGGAACGCCGTATCACCCGAGGTGATGGGGCAGACGATGACGCCCGCGACCGCGAGGACGCCGCCGAATATGCCGAGAACGCCTGTCGAGATATCGTAGACGACGTTGGAGGCGCCGTCCTTGAGCGCCTCGTTGAGCAGCTCGGTCGTGCCGTAGAAGGATACGCCTGCTGCCGCCCATACAAGGGCAATCACCGATTCGGCGATCATCGCGCCGTAAAAGACCTTTCTGCCCTGCTTTTCGGAGGTGATGCACTTGGCGACCATCGGAGACTGGGTCGCGTGAAAACCCGATACCGCGCCGCAGGCGACCGTGATGAACATATACGGCCAGATCGGTACGTTATCGGGATACATATTCTGTAACGTAAGCTCGGGGATCTTATAGTTGCCGCCCGAGAACAGGATGCCGCCGATGACGGTCACCGCCATCAAAATCAGCAGCACGCCGAATACGGGATAGAGCTTGCCGATCACCTTATCGATCGGCAGCAGCGTTGCCAACAGATAGTAGATGAGGATGATGGTTGCCCAGAAGGTGCCGTTCATCCAATCGGGTGTCAGCTCGTCGAGTAGCGCCGCGGGCGAGGTGACGAACACCACGCCGCACAGGATCAGCAGGACGACGGAGAACACGCGCATGATCCATTTTGCCGCCTTGCCCAGATAGGTGCCCGACAGCTCCGCGATGGAAGCGCCGTTGTGCCGGGAGCTGATCATGCCCGACATATAGTCGTGCACCGCGCCGCCGAGGATGGAGCCGAATACGATCCACAGGAACACGACGGGCCCGAACACAGCGCCCATCAGCGCGCCGAAGATCGGCCCGGTGCCTGCAATATTGAGCAGCTGGATCAAAAACGATTTCCACGGCTTCATCGGCACACAGTCCACGCCGTCGTTGATCGCGATGGCAGGGGTCTGTCTGTCATCGGGATCAAATACTTTTTCTGCCACCCTTCCGTACACCAGATAGCCGATGACCAGCACGGCAAGGGAAATGAGTAGTGATATCATAAGATCATTCCTCTTTTTGCAGGGCTTCATCAAGGAAGCTCTTTGATGTATCTTTATTATACGCCTCAAATGCGTGCGATGTCAATCAAATTATGGTTGCAAAAGCGAAGGCCGCGGCGATAAAAAGGATTGACAGGATTGTTATGATGCGATATTATCGTAATAGAAAATCGAACGCTGAAAGGAAGGCTGATGATGAAGCACATCTTAGTGGTCGTTGATATGCAGAAGGATTTTGTAGACGGCGCTTTAGGCACCAAAGAGGCGGTTGCGATCGTCCCCAATGTGGTGAAGAAGATCGAAGAATTTGACGGTACAATCTTCGCGACCCTCGATACGCACGGCGAAAACTATAGGCAGACCTTGGAGGGAAAAAACCTCCCCGTGCCCCATTGTATCAAGGGAACGCCGGGCTGGCAGCTCGATGAGAAGGTTGCCGCCGCATTGGAGAAGAAGGGCTATACGCCTGTCGAGAAGGTCACCTTCGGCGCGGCACAGCTCCCGGGATTAGTCATGCAAGCCTGTGCCGGAGAGCCGTGCGATATCGAGCTGATCGGACTTTGCACCGATATCTGTGTGGTATCGAACGCACTGCTGCTCAAGGCGGTTTTCTGTGAGAGCCCGATCCGCGTCGATGCTGCCTGCTGTGCAGGCGTCACACCCGAAAAACACGCGGCGGCGCTCGAAACCATGAGAAGCTGTCAGATCGAAGTAAAGTGAGGAAATATATAAATGTTTAACGCTGAACAAATTAAAAACGAGTGCGTACAGTGGATACGCGATTTCTTTGAAGCAAACGGAAAGGGCTGTAACGCCGTTATCGGCATCTCGGGCGGCAAGGACAGCTCCGTCGTCGCGGCGCTATGCGTCGAGGCATTGGGCAGGGACAGGGTTATCGGCGTGCTGATGCCCAACGGCGAGCAGGCGGATATCGATAAGGCGCAGCTGCTCGTCGATACCCTCGGCATCAAGCACTATATCGTCAATATCAAGGACGCCTACGAGGGCTTGATCCGTCAGCTCCCCTTTGAGCCGACCGCTCAGACCGTGCAGAACCTGCCGCCGCGCATCCGCATGGCGACCCTCTACGCGGTATCGCAGAGCCATAACGGACGCGTCGCCAACACCTGCAATCTCAGTGAGGATTGGGTCGGCTACTCCACCCGATACGGTGACAGCGTGGGCGATTTCAGCCCCTGCTCACACCTGACGGTGCAGGAGGTCAAGCAGATCGGCAGACTGCTCGGATTGCCCTCGGAGCTGGTTGATAAAGTCCCGTCAGACGGACTGTGCGGCAAGACGGATGAGGATAATCTCGGCTTCACCTACGCCGAGCTCGACCGCTATATCCGCACGGGCGAGATCGAGAATCAGGAGAGCAAGGAGAAGATCGACCGTAAGCACAAGGTCAATCTGTTCAAGCTGCAGCTCATGCCTGCGTTCAAGCCCGCGTTACCCATTGAAGCTGAAGAATGAGATCATTAATATAAGGGATGTTGCTCCGCTTGGAGTGACATCCCTTTTTCATTTATGCTTTGTTGTGCTTGTCCACCATTTCCTGCAATCTTTTGAGCAGTTCCTCCGTCGGGAGCCCTGATTTTTCGCTCAGATCGGCGACGTTCGCCTTTTTGATCATCATTTTGCCGATCGGCGTATTCACGATCTTGAAGCGGCTGTCGAGCTTGATCAGCTCCTCGGGCAGCCACGGATATGCCGCGAGGATCTCGGTCAGCTTTGTTTGTTCGTTATAGTTCATCTTTCTCTTCCTTTATCTCTTTATTTGATGTTACGCAGGTTGATCTCGTCGATGGTCACGGGCGTGATACCGCGCTTTAGGAGATTTTGCTCACATTCGCGGTAGATGGCGTGGTCAAGCAACAGCTCGGGTGTATGCGCGTCATAGCCGATGACCGTCTTGTTGCCGGTCTTTGCGACGATGTCCCAGAAGGTCGGGTTCGGGTAACAGCGCTTGTTGAGATAGCCGAGGATGTTGTACTCCAGCGGAATGTCTTGCGCCTTGGCAAAGCGGCACAGCTCGGTCATCTGCTCGATATAGAAGGCGGGGTCGCCCTCGTACCATACGGTGTCGGGATGCGCCAGATAGGTGAACGCTCCTGTCGATAGACCCTCCTTGACCTGGGCGACATACTGCGAAAGGTATGCTTCTCCTTTGCCCTTGTCGATCGTGGAATACGAGCCTTCGTCGTATTCGTTGCCGACAAAATGCTGACCCATGAGCATATAGTCGAGGTGCAGAGGACGGACAAATTCGATCAGCTTGTCAAAGGTCTCGGGGTAGTATTCCGTTTCGAAGCCTAAGAGGATGCGGATTTCGGACGCGTATTCCTTTTGCAGGGCGCGGATGCTCTCGGCATATTCCTGCGCCTGCTCGGGGAACATACGGAAGTGGCTGTAATAGTTATCGACAGGGAAGAACTGCGGACAGTGGTCGGCAAAGCCGAGCGTTTTGAGTCCTGCCTTGATCGCCGCCTCGACATATTCTCTGTCCTCGCCCGCGGCGTGACGGCACCGTGCGGTGTGCGTATGCAGGTTGTAGTCCGCCATTCTGATCCCCCTTTCTTCAAAAGCTGACTTCATCATAACAAATACAAGTCGTTTTGTCCAGAACAATGTCAAAAAAAGAGACTCCCTTTTCGGGAGCCTCATGAGGATGGAAAATGAAGAAAAAGAGTATCAGTTGTTAGGTTTTTCGGGAGGTGTGCCGCGATCAGAGCTGCCGGAGCCGCCCTCGCCGGGCTTATCGGGAGGAGTACTGCCGCCGCCGTGACCGCTGCCGGTCGATACGACCGCGATCGCTTCACCCGTGGACGCCGTGCCTGCGGTATACGCCTTACCGTTCACGTAGAGGGTGTGACCGTTGAGGTCGATGCTGTCCGCGTCACAGGTCAGTGAGGTGATGTAGCTGTCGGCTGTGAGCGTCCATTTTGCGCCGCCGCTGAGATCGACATAGACCTCGCCCGCCTGACCGGTGCTGTTGATTGCGCCGTTGAATACGGAGCTGTCGGAGAGATACAGGTTGAGGTGGGATACGTCATCCACCACCATGTCGCCGTTGATGGTCTGCTGCTTGGCGTTCATGGTGACCTGACCGCCGTTGCTGCCCTCGCTGCCCCAGCCGGCTGCCGCCGCTCTGAGGAACACGCCTTCCGTGTCATTATTAGTGATAGTTGCATTACTTAGGCTGATGTCGGTCGCGGTGTTGTTGACGAAGAACACGTCGCCGTTTTGGTTCGTGAGCGTGCCGCCGTTCATGGTAAAGGACGAGGTGCCCTCCGCCGCGTCGCCGGACATACTCTGATAGATCATGACCGCCTGATAATAAGAGGATTTGTCGCTGTTCTTCTTATTGTTATCGGCGTTCAGGTTGACATTGTTCAGCGTGACGCTGTTCTTGCCCTCGACCACCACGCCCTGTGAGGCGGTGGAGGTCATCTCGGCGTTGGATACCGTGATGTCGGCGGTGGAGTAGATGACCGGCGAGCCGGTGCCCGAGGTGGTGTAATAGCCGCCGTCCACGTTGACGGTACCGCCGCCGCGGTCGGAGCGGATCGCCGCCGAGGAGTTGCCCGAGGTGTTGATGGTGAGATTCTTGGCGTTCATCGTGCCGCCGCCCGTGGTCATCAAGCCGCCCGAGCAATTGCCCGCTGTCTCAATGTAGGAATCCTCGATGTTGACGGTCGTGCCCTCGCCGTAGCTGAACACGGCGTTGGCGTGCTTGCCGTCGGATTTGACGACGATCTCGCTTAAGTCGAGCGTACCGCCGTTAGTGGCGAAGATCGCGGCGTTGTCGCCGTAGAAGTCGGCTTCATCGTTTTCACTGCTGTCGCCGCTCTTGACGACCTTGACATTGCTGTAGCTTGCCTTTTCACCGTCGGCCGTAATCGCGTGTTCGCCGCCTGTGGTGTTCTCAATGGTCTGGGTGGTGTTGACGTCCGCCTCGGTGAGCTTTTTGGCGGTGGAGCTTGCTGTATCGGCAGTGGCTGCCGCGGCAGGACGGGTCGCTTCATCGGCGGTGGCGCCTGCCTGCGTCGCATCTGTCGTGCTCTTTTGACTGCCGCATGCCGCCAGCGGTAATGCCATGAGTGCCGCTAAGAGGATCGCGGCGCTTTTTTTCGATAAAAATTTCATAGGATGACCTCCTTACTTTATGATTGTGATATGATCATAACAGATGATATTGAAAATCATATGAATGCAATGTGAAAAACAGGTGAAAATTCATCGCACGCAAATAGGAGGCTACTCACTTAGTGGGTAGCCTCCCGCTCGATTTAGATAAATTGATTAACTTTGCTTTTCATAAGAGGAAGGAGCGCTCAGCTTTTTATCCAGAATTCGATGTATTCTCGCTTTGAATTCAGGGAAGAGAGCGTCGTCAACTGAATCAGAATCATTCAGGCAAAAGCTGATGATGGTATCTGAGTCCAGATATTCCTCGATTTCCTTGATATACTGCGGTTCGATCGACAGCCATTTACCATAGTACCTTCTTTCTACCGGCTCAAAGGTTCCGTGAACCATCTCCCAGAGCTGGAAGAGCTGATGACTCACATCCTGAAAGGAGCGGAATGGATGCGTAGAGGTCGCGTGCATCTTATCATAAAACGCCTCATAACACTCCCGCATACTGCTTTTGCGATAAGGAACAGCAAGGTGGGAAACGAACATACCGGAAAAATACCTGTCATGATATACCCGCGAGTTGTATTCAAAATAACCCTGCATTTTCGCGTCGAGCCATTTTTCGGGGTGCTCCGAGATGACCTTGTTCATGTCGAACATAGAATTGATCTCACCGAGATTGTTGTATAAGACGTGCTGATAGGACACCATATTATTGGTAGGGCGGCTCGGTATGGCAAGAGAACAGAGCTTTGGCAAGCCGTTGGTAAAGAAATCCTCCGGCTGTACCTCCTTGCCTAAGAACATATCGTCATTGAAGTAGATAAAGTGCTCGCTTAGCTCCTCGATCCTCCAAAGGTTGTTTTCGATCACATGGCTGTTAAAGGTAGGCAAAAAATCCTTGGGAATATAATCGCTGTGATTGATGAGCTTCAGCTTTGGATGCTCGGTATTCAGCCAGTCGGGAGCTTGACCGCAGGTCACAAAGAATACGCGGTTGACCCACGGAGCGTATTTTTCCACGGCTCTGAACCAGTAACGCAGGGTGTCCCAGTCCCGAAAACGAATCGACGGATTATCGTTTTTGGTTTGCGGATCATACTCCGCAAGACACCTGTTCTTTTCTTTCATCCATTCCGTATCGGTTCCGTCGACCCAGGTGATAACAAAATCGACGGGGAAATCCACGGGTCGCACCGTCTTATTCTTGTTTGCTTTGCGGATCATAGTCTGAAAATAGAGCTTGCCGAGGCTGTTGATACGGTCGTCCTTTGAGATTCCGAGACCGCGGATCGCATCCTTGACGGAGTCGATATACTGGTGAAGAATCAGCTTTTTGGAGCACGCTGCATTAAACGCGTTGCGCTTTCTTGAATCGCGGAGCCGCGGTACCTTGGCGTAACGTTTAAGGTGCTTTTTCAGCATACGCTGCATTTTCCTTAAATAAGCACGGTGCTGCTTTTGTTTCGAGATCTCCATGATTTGATTACACATGTTATTCGCGTAATACAGAACGGGTTTTTCTAACGCCCTGCGATAGCCCTTTTCTTTGAAAAAAGCTATCTGTTCCCGGTAAGCCTCGAATATGTCCAGTCGCTTCGGCGTCCATCGGCTGCCCGAGATGCCCTCCGGGTTCGTGTAGTAAAAGTAGATCGGGTACTC
>OCVV011319273.1_pt1 | contig 11697 bp, 14 predicted proteins | sample 1539721 | NCBI WGS metagenome assembly OCVV01 (sample SAMN02144230, study PRJEB22623) | gut metagenome | biome: sheep rumen | host: Ovis aries | place: New Zealand | reverse complement strand
TTTTCAGAATGGGAGGAAGACTGATATGGCGCTGGCACCGAATATGAACAAGGCGTTCCGGACTGCTTATGATGAGCTGAATAAGTTCTTTCCGCCGGAGTTTTCGGGAGAGTATTTCAAGAAGGTTGCGGAAGAATTCGCGCCGCTGGCCTGCGATCCGGATGAACCGCTGACCCGGCGTTTGCTCCAGGCGGTGTATGCCTATCTGGAAGAATACGCCAAAGAGAAAGCAGGTGTAATCAAATGATCAGTGTATGGTGGTTGCTGGCAATCGTCCCGGTATCGGCGATATTCGGAATGATCCTGGGACTGTTGGTTGTTGCAAACGGAAGGAGTGATCCGCGTGAGGACGCCTGAAGAACTGCTTGAGGATCTGGAAACCTGCAGGGGGCCGTGCGGAGATATCTGCATCAGTTGTCGGGAGGCGTATCATCTGAAAGAAATTCATGATGTGCTGGAGAAGCTGTTGCAGGAGAACAAGCAGCTACGTATGCAAATTTTGCATATAGATGGGCAGGAAAAATGATTTTTCATTATCACTGCCATATTTTGTCTGCAAAACAGCCTACTTATTTGATAATATAATAGGGAAGGGATTTTATTCATGATACATGGGTGCAAAGTGTTTGAGCCTTCTGGCAAGGTTCGGATCATGAGTGACGATGACCGGACAGCTGCTGTTGGCAAGGTTCTGGAGAAGTGGTCCGGATATTGCGACCGCAACTGGCTGAACGACAGCGGAGATTTATTCTCGCCTGAATCCAAGGTAAAACGTCTGCTGGATTCGCTGGCGTATTACCTTCTGCTTGGACACACACGCGACATTGAAACCGAGTACAGGCGCGTGATGCATGCGAAGCGTGAAATCCCTTTGAGTAATTGCCCGTCATCCATTGCGGATCTGGTGTACGCATCTGGCGCAACGGTGGAACACAGGCATTCAGATGACGCACTGTCATTTACAACGATGACCCAGCGGCTGGACGAAATCGCGGAAGCGTATGAACAGCAGGTGAAACCGAAGCCGGTCCAAAAGAAGGAAAGCCTTTTTGAAAAGAAGCTTCGCCTGGGGATCCATGGCGGCGAGTGGTGCGTTGTGGATACGGAAGGATATTTCTGGTGCGGACAAAACAGATATCATATCGCGGACAACGCGGTGCAGTATCAGCCGGTCAAGACAGAGATCGGCGATCTGTATGATATGGACCGCGTCCTTGTTTCCGGCGGGAAATTTTACGATATGAATTTGGACGAAGTGGAAGTATTTCAGGCAGGAGGTATCGTTCAGGCAGGCCCTGACGGCGCACTGGGATTCATGTGCGGCAATCCCGCATAAATCAGAAGCTTCGTTCTGAGACGCTGACAGCAATCTTCTTTCTTTGACGAAAAAGAACAAGTCTGTGTAAACAGCAGACTTTTTGAACATGGCGTCTCGCAATATAATAAGATGCTAACAGCAAATAATATCGTACATTTTTCTTTACGAAATGCATCTTGATTTTCCAGAATCTGCAAGTCAGCTTGCCGGTTCTGTTTATGATATATGGCGTCACGTAGGTTTTATGTTCGTGCGAATCGGACAGACGCCACCAACAGAAGGATGTGAAGAGGCTTGAGCCGTTCGGTTGAATCGCTCGATGTGAAGGAATTGAAAGATCTTGTCAATGATATCCTTGACAAGAAAAACGGGGTTGATGATAGAGACTGGTGCGATATCGTCGCGGAGTACGACCTGGACCTGCATCCGACCACGCTGAGAAAAGCAGGCGTCGGGGTCAAGATGGTTCAGGACGCAGGGTTGATTGCCGCGAGCGTTGGAGAAGAAAACCCGTCCAGCGCAACAGATATCAAGGAACGCCAGAAGCTGTATGATCTTCAGCGGAATATCCGAAAGGACCTGCGGGAGCAGAGCCGGAGCGAACTGCTTCGGGAAACAATCGCGAACGCGATCCGGGATCTGCCGGAGATCAAACTGCCGGAGGTTACCGTACAGAACAATCCTGAAGCGGATACGGATCTGATCGTCGGAATCGGCGACTTCCATTACGGCGCCAACTATACGGTCAACGGACTGTATGGCGAAGAGATCAACGTTTACAATTCCGAAGTATTCGAGCGCAGGATGGCCGAGCTTGCAGCCCGCGTGGCAAACATTGCGAACCGTCATCATCCGGGGCGCATTACGGTGATGATCGTTGGCGACATGCTGGACGGTCTTCTCCGGGCGAGCCAGATTTCACGGCTTGAGTATGGCGTTGTGGAAAGCGCGATACGGCTGAGTGAATTCCTGTGCCAGTGGCTGTCGAAACTGTACAGTATGGCGCAGACGAGGATCCGGGTATTCGCTGTTCGAGGGAATCACGGCGAGATCAGACCGCTGGGTTCCAGGGCCGGACAGTTCCCGGAGGAAAACATGGAACGCGTGGTGATGCACTATGTGGCGAAGCGATTCAATGATACCGCGATCCATGTGATGTGCGATGATGCACCGATGTATCAGATGGCGGACGTGTGCGGATATAATGTGCTTCTGGTTCATGGCCAGGGCGACGACATGGAAAAGATCGCCAGAGATCATCAGCTTTTATATAACAGCCGGATTGATATGTTCATGTGCGGCCACCTGCATAAGTCGCAGACATTTACCGCCGGCATGAGCAGGCAGGGAACTGTGCTGATCGAACGTGTCCCAAGTATCTGCGGGATTGATCCTTATGCGCAGAGCTGCGGGTATGGATCGCCGCCCGGGGCTACCGTGATCCTGATGGAGCGCGGGTATGGGCGCAGATGCGTATATCCGATTATACTGGATTAAGGAAGAGGTTGAAGGATGCCAAAGAAGAAGGTTGCTTCTAAATTGTGCATCAAGTGCAACCGGATATTGCCGCTTGAAAATTTCAGTGCCAACAAGCTGTGGGCATCTCAGCAATACCGGGATGCCTGGTGTACTGAATGCGCGAAGGAGTTCTGCAAGGACTACGACACGGTCAAGCGGTACTGCTTTGAAAATAACAGAGTATTGAAGGATAAGGCGTGGGAGGCCGCGAAAAAGAAGGCGGCATATGACCTGAACAATAATAAGGTCTACCTGAATCCCATGACGCCACCGGAAAAGAAAAAAGAAGAAGAGGACCTTGCTGCGGCAAGGTCTTTTTTAATTATCAAAAATAACGCCTACGCCTACGAGTATGTCGAGAATATCCATGTGGTGGACTCGACGAAGGACGCGGTGGTTCATGAGTTTTCGGACGAGAATGAAAAGCCGTACTACGATAAGGTGTGGCGTGGATGGTTTACGCCGGAGCAGGTGGAGATGCTGAATGACATCTACGCGAAGTATGAGGAAGACTTCGTGTTGGACAACATCAACATTCAGGACTACGCCCGGAAGGTTGCCAAGGCATCGCTGAACGCGGATATCGCGGAGGACAGGATGCGGCGCGGGCAGGGAACACCGACGGAATACAAGGAAGCGCAGAAGATATTTGACGATCTTTCCAAGTCGTCCAATTTCGCGGCCTGCCGGCGGAAACCCGGTGAAAGCTCCGGGATGGGATCCCTTGGCGAAATCATCCTGAGACTGGAGACGCAAGGATACCTGGATGAGAATCCATACACGTTCCCTGATGACGATGTGGATAAGGTCATTCAGGCGTATCAGTATACACTGAAATCCATCGGAATGGAGATCCGCTGATGGCCACAATTGACAGAGCTTCGCAGATCAGGGAGCTGCGGAACTTTGAGGCATGGGCCAAACAGATCTGGTACTGGCGGACGCATCTGGACCGGTTTATTGAAGAGTACTTCAAGATCAAACTGAAACCGGAACAGCGGGTGGATGCCAGGGTATTTGGTCTGACACAGAACGCGGACTTCGTCAAGAGCCGTGGCGCCGGCAAAACATGGCTGATCGCAATCTGCTGTATTGCGATGGGCGTCCTGTATCCGGGGAGCCTGATCGCTGTGATATCCAGTTCGGCGGAACAGGCCGTGCTGGTGATCAAAAAGATTGACGAAAAATTTATTCAGTATGCGGACGTGCTTCGCGAAATCGACGCATCGAGGCACAACCATCCGGTGCAGATCAATGCGCACAAAGGAATATGTACGCTGAAGAACGGAAGCAAGATCGAGAGCTACTCGATGGGAACCTTCCGTGGCAACCGTGCGAAAATCCTGATCTGTGATGAGGCGCCGGATATCAAGCAGACTGATCTTGAAGCAGTCGCGAAGCCGGTTACGAATGAGACGCGGGATATCTGCATCCAGCGCGGCATCGAGGACTATGACAGCAAGATCATCAGCATGACTTCCGCGTGTCTGAAGAATAACTACTACTATGAGAACTTTGTCAACAAGCTGAAGCGTATGGCCCGTGGCGAGAAGAATGTGTTCGCCTGGGCGATGAGCTACACCGAGGCTGTTCGGGAGGGCATCAGCAAGCAGAGTTTCTTTGATGAACAGCGCATGGGAATGACGGAAGAGAAATTCAAGATGGAATATGAATCGATCTTCCTTGGCGCTGCGGATGGTGCGGTATTCCCGTTCGACCTGACAGATAAATGCCGGACGCTGAAGGAAGTTGAAATCGCACAGCCGGTGAAGTCATCAACCGAGTACGTGATGTCTCTGGATATTGCGACCTCGTCTGCGAGCAATGCCGACAACGCGGTGCTGACAACGATCAAGATGGTGGAGCTGGACAACGGCGGATATATGAAGGAAGTTGTCCGGATTCAGTCATTCCATGGGAAACGGCTCGACGCGCTGGCCAATGAGGTTCGGAAGAATCTGGTCCGGTTCCCGAATACGATCAAGGTGATCGTTGATATGCGTGGTCTGGGCGATGCGTTCCCGCAGTTCCTGAACAAACCGTGGACGGATCCTGAGACCGGCAAGGAGTACCCGCCGCTGGTGCGGGATGACGAGCCTTCGATCATCGACAACGCTGTGCCGCTGATCCGGCCTTTCCTGGCGAACAACGCACTGAATAACCAGATGGTCAGCTGTACCACCATCGCGCTGGAACAGGGGAGCATCGCGTTTCCGATCAATTCCAGATATATCGTGAACGGCAAGGTTGCCTGGGATGATGAAGGCGACAATGAAGGGAAGAAGCTGACCAAACAGGAGCAGGCAATCTTCATTGAGGCGGACGCGCTCCAGATCGAGATGGGCAATATCGTCGGGCGGCAGGGTGCAAACGGAAACGTGCTGTATGACTCCGCCAAGGCGAATATGCATAAGGACCGCTGCTCATCATTGATGATGGGTATTCATTATATATCCGGGATTGAAGAGATCCGAAAAAAGAGATTAAGCAGAAGTGCCAATAATATCGTGTACGGTATTGTTGGTTCAATACATTAAGAAAGGAGCGATGCATCATGAACGAACCAATTGATGCGATGTCAGCAGGGAAAATAATCCCCGGTGCATCCTCCTATGCCGTTGCGGAAACACTGAATGACGTAAGCGGTACTTTTAACGACAGATCGATCACGTATAACGGATCGCTGGCGACGCTTGATATCGGGCCGATCCTGCGTGACAAGCAGGGACACATCAATGATATCTATCAGCTGGCAGATTACTATGTGGATGCCGAAGAGCTGATCTCCAGCGCAATCCGGAAGATCTACGTGCCGTTCTCGCTGTCGGACGGATGGTATCTGACCGGCGGAAATGACAAGACGAGAGCGAAGTACGAAGAATGGTTCAAACGGATTCACTTCAATGATGACAAGCTGGAGAGCTGGTTCTATCAGTACTTCCTGTTTGCGAATGTTTATTTCTCACTGATGGAGGATTCGGACATCGTCACGCTGCCGCCGCACCTTTCGCGGATCTCCAACGTGAAGGTGAACGGGAATCCGCTGGTCGAGTTTAATGCCAGGTCGGTGAAGCAGGACCTGAAGAAGCAGGGACAGAAAGCGCTGAAGAAATTCCTCGAGGATGAAGACCTGAACGTGCGGTTGGCCGGGTATCCCAAGGAAGTCAGCGAGGCATTGAAATCCTCGTCCAACAGAGAGTTCGTTCAGCTGGACCCGAAGACAACGTTTGTATGGCAGGCGTCGCATCCGGAATGGAGCCGATACGCCATGCCGATGATCGTCCCCGCGCTGAAGCCGCTGGCCCGGAAGGAATTAATCACGACGTATGAAAGCGCACTGCTGGCGCTTGCTGCGGCGTCGTTCCTTCATATTAAAGTTGGTGTTCCGAAGGACAGCAACATGACTGTTGACAGCAATATCCTGACTGCGGTTCAGTCGCTTGGCAAGAAAGCCATGAAGGCCGGCGGCGGAATCTTCACGACCAACGACCTGATTACCTGCGAGATCGTCCAGCCGGATGTTGATCATATGTGGGACAAGGACAAGTATGCCAATGCGAACGAAGAAATCCTTGGCGCACTTGGCATTAACAACAGCGTTACCTCCGGGTCGGATGCGAGTATTTCGTTTGGAGCGTCACAGGTATCGACGAAGCTGATTTCCCTGCGGATCACTGCCGCGAGGAATTCGTTCTGTGAACTGATGAACCGGATTATCCGGGCGGTCAATGGTTCGCCTTACGGACTGCCGAGGACAACCGTGGATAAGCTACCGACATTCTGTATGCCGGTATCCGACCTGACCAAGGTTGCCGCGTTCCAGGATGCCTGCATGAAGCTCTGGGAATCCGGGATGCTGAGTCGGAAGACGCTGATGGAAACATATGATCTGGATGTCCAGATGGAATATGAACGGAAGAAGAAGGAACTGGAAGAAGGATACGAAGATGTATTCGTGAAGCCAGGGACAAAGCAGAACAATGAACCGGAAGGAACCGGACAGCGCGGGAGACCGACGATGTCTGATGACGAACGGCAGAGTGATCCCGGGAATTCTGAAACCGGGCGCCAGCCGAAACCCAGTTCGGAGAACGGCTCCGAACAGCAAGAAGAATAAACAGCGATGAAGAAGCCAACTCTTCAGACGCGGACCTGTCCATGCGACAGGTCTTTTTTAGTTGGCAAAACTTCTGGCAATAGGCCGAGAGGCTTATTCATATATCAAACTTCAAGTTTCGAAACGCTTGTCCTCCTACTGGCGTGGAAGAACGAGGAAGGAATGATCGGCAATGGGAAACGAAGAAAGACTCGTATTCCTTGCGTCAGAAGTGTCGATCAGCGAGCAGGACAAACTGAACCCTGTATTTCTGACTGTTCATTTTAAGATCGCCGATAATATGGGCAATCTCAATAAAGAGGGCATCACAGCTGCATTTATCAGCGACTTTATCAACAGGCAGTCTCAGTTTGATTGCCTTCCTGTCTATGTGGACATGAAGCGCTTGCTGGCTGGGGATTATGACAACCTGGGCCATATGTATTCAAAGATTACAAAGCACTTTGGGACGACGCAGTTCGGGAGCCTGACCAATTTCTATTCGGAGGCGGATAACGACGGTGTTGTTTCACTGTACGCAGAAGCGCGTTTCCCGAAACGTGAGCTTGATGCGTGTATGGCGCTTGTTGAACTGTATGAACTCGGCAAACTGTGCGTCAGTGTTGAACTACGTTACAACCCTGAACATGTCATCCTGAAGGATGGATACAAGTTCATTGATGCGCACGAGGATAACTCGCTCAACGGAATTGCCATCGTGTCTGAACCGGCATGTGTTGATGCAGTTGCGCTGGATATGGTGGCCGAGAGAAGTGCCGATGATTCCTTAATCGACGCCGAAGACGAGGAGTCGAAAGATCGAGGTGAGACGAATCTTATGAAGGATAAGGAAGAAATGACTGCTGAAGTCCAGGAAGAAACGGTTGTGGCTGAAGAAAAGCCCGTCGAGGAAACTGCTGTGGATGAAGCGGCCAGTGAAGATTCCGAAAATGCTGTAGCCGAAGCGGAGCAGAAAGGAGACGTCGCTGTTGCGGAAGACAATAACGATGGAGATCCGGAAACTGATCCTGACGATGCTGACGATGGTGCGGAGAAAGATCCCACCTCCGACGAACAGGAAGTTGCAACTGCTGAAGTACTGGAACACAGCGTGGACGTTCACGAGAGTGTCGAAAACTGGGGTGAGGGTAAACCCGTGCATGTGATCGAGTATCGTGAGCGTGTCATTGAAACCATGGAGGAAGCCGGGGTTGTGATCGCTGAGCAGGGTGAGGAAATCACGAAGCTCGAAAACCAGATCGCCGAACTGAAGGAGATCAAGGAAAAGTACGACACAATCATCGCGGAGCGCGAGGCTGCCGAGATGGAAAACAAGAAGGCCCAGGCGAAGGCGTTCGCTGAGAAGCAGGGCCTCGACGTAACGGTCGCGGAAGTAAAGGAAGCGATCGATGCGCTCGATTATACCAAGATCGCACAGCTGACCATGGCGCAGGTTCAGGAAGAGGAAGAGCCGACCGAAAAGCCGGAAACTCTGGTATATACTCTTGCGAGCTTCGTAGACATGGAAGTTGAAGACGATAAAGCTTACGGCGGACTTCTGAAGCGCCGGGGCAATAAGTAATTACAGGAGGAAATGCGATATGGCAGGATATTTTCGCAGAGCCGAACAGTTCAACTATGACGGCGCGAACAAGGCCGGAGCTGAACTGGCGAACGGCGTTTTTGTCTACATCGACGGTGCAAACGGTGTAAAGCCCCTGGCGGCTGGTGGAAGCGCCGCCTTCCGGGTCAAGGAAAAGACCAATCTGTGGGGTCTGCCCGCTGTTGTGCTGGTCTGCACCAGCGTCGGTACTGACGAACACTATGTGACTGAGAACGAGTTTGAAGACTACGGTGTGGGCGACTTCAATGCCGCTGCGTACACTGTGCCGGTCGGACACTATGTTAAGATGCGTCGGCCCAACGTGAATGATGAACTGATCATCAGCGTGACCGATTCGCTGTATGCGACCCTGAGTGTTGGCGACGTTGTGAACCCCGCTGCCGGCGGTTCCGTCGTGAAGGCCTAAGAGAGGAGTGACATGTAATGGCTATCGAAATCTATAAGGATTCCCAGATCGTGGAAGTTGCCACTGCTGCCGCTCGCCACGAAAGACTGGACAGCAATGTCCGTGAAGAGGCTGACAAGCTGATCAAAGATCTGGCTTCCAACCCGAACCCCAACAATAAGTACCAGATTTCCCAGCTGGTGAAGTTCGCCGTGAACGACATCGTGCGGCGTGACACCAACTGGCTGGACATCATCGCTGACACCAAGCGCGTTGGATTTGGTGACAAGGCGAGCTTTGACGTGAAGCTGAACGGCGTACGTGCGTTTGTTCAGGCGAAGGGCGCGACGACTCCCCGGACCAAGAACGGCCACAAGGCGATCACCCTGGAAACCATTTCTGTTTCCGCCCGTCCGTACATCAATATCGTTGAACTCCAGAACGGTCTGGCGAATGCCGCCGATCTGATCAACGATGCTTCCTATCAGATGGAAGTTGCGATCAACCGCCATGTGGAAAGCGTCCTGATCGCTGGTGCTACCAACTGGGCTGCTCCGTACTATGGCTATGGTACCGGCGTTGTGAAGGCCACGATCGATCCGATGATCCTGCACTGGATCCGGACGACCGGCGGTGCGACGATCCTCGGCGATATCGGCGTACTGAACAAGCTGGCCGCGCAGACCGGATTCGTCACCACCACGAATACTCAGCAGTTTGCTGACGCGATCATCACCGAGCAGAATGCCAATGCCTTTATCGGCATGTACAGTGGCGCCCGTGTGCTGAACCTGCTGAATCCCTTCGCGGAAGATGGAACCGATGATGTCGTGTTCAATAAGAAGAAGCTGTACATCCTCCCCAACGCGATTGATGCTGCGATGCGGCCTCTGAAGGTTGTGTTTGAGGGTGATGTGTTCTCCACTGAAGCGACCAACATTGATGATCTGAGCTGGGAGATTCGCCTGGATCAGTACTTCAATGCGGCTGTTGCTTATGGCGATCGTCCGTATCTGGGCGTCTATCACGACAACTCCAACTGATGACCTGACTATAACAATCCGGGGTCGGGCGGTTTATACTGCCCGACCCTGTTTTCTTTGAAGGGAGAAGGAACATGGCGGAAGAAAGAATCAGACTTTACAATGTGAAGAAGGCAAACGTCGGCATTGTTACGCCGGACAAGCCTTATGGGCAGAATATTGCTCCTGGCGCCTTTGCGATCGTCAACCGCGACGAACTGGATTACCTGATGGCAACGTGCGATCTGCTTCAGCTCGGGATCCTGCGGGTGCAGGGCGAGTCAAAGGCCGATGTCGAGGAGCGGTTGAATATTGATTCCGAAAATGACGCGAATTTCATGAGCGATGAAGATATCAAAAAGAAGCTTTCCGGGAATGCGAACCAGCTGAAGAAATGGCTGAATGCAAAGGATATCGCGCCGGATGTACTTGACAGGGTCGGCGAGATTGCCAAAGACATGAACCTGTCGCTGAACAAGATCCAGGTGCTTCAGGAAAAGCTTCCGAACTTTGAGTTCACCAAATAAACGGAGGAGTGACGGCCTATGACGGATGTTGTGAAGCTGGCTCACAAACTGTATCGGAGAATCAATCAACAGCACGTTCCGGAAGAAATAGGCTGGGTCGATCTTGTTCATTTGATTGAGGATGCCATTGAGGATTTTTACGCATACAGCGGTCGAGCACATCTGTTCTCCGAGGATATGTTCGAGCTGGATAAATCCGGTAACGCGGTGACATTCTCGGAAGACCTGAAGAGTGATGAGAAGAAATGGGTTCTGCTTCAGGCGCAGATCAATTTTATGAAGTGGGTGCAGATGAGCGTCAATGATCAGACGTCGTATACGACGGACGCTATGTCGGTCACTCATGGCGACAAGCCGTATGAACATATCGGTGACTCGATCGCGAAGCTTGAAAGTGATCGGGACAGAATCTGGTATGCCATGCCCAGGTACAACCAGCTGGGGGTGGTTGGCTGATGAATGCGAATGATCTGGGTGTACGGATCACATTCCGGAACAGGGATCTGAAACCGACACATACCCGGACATATTCCCTGCGCGAATACACAGAACTGCTGAGAAACGATCTGATGAATCTGGTAAGCGTTGTGGAGAACCTGTGTTACGCGGCGAACGGATACAAGGACAAGGATGAATGGAGCGATGAGACATTCAGCTCATTCAACCTGATCAAGCATAAACTGCTGGACAAGGCAGGGGATATCGGCAGACTGCCGGACAACCTGGTTGAGCGCCGCACCGAATCCCTGACGGATTTCGTGGCGAGGATCCTGAACGAGGAGGGAATGTCGGATGGCGAAGATTGTATGGGACAGGACGGATGATATCCGCAGTGCCAAGAAAACCATCCCGTTCAGGGAAATGAAAAGCCGGGAGGATTTCAGACCGCCGTCCACTATCGAGACAGATTTCACCAGATTGCTGGCGCATAATGTCCCGCATGTGAACTGGACATTCGAGCTGATTCACGACTGGTATTATTGCCGGACCATGACGCCGGCGATGCTGGCGGAAATGTCTGAGTATGAGCTGAGTGAGATGTACAAGGTCGGTACGCGGTACTTCCGCTGTCGTCTGACCGAGGATGAAATCGAGGATGAAGACAAATGCACCTGCGGATGCCATGAGGAACCGGACGGATCGCTCACTTGCTATTACAAGCTGAATGAGGACGGGACGTTCGAGCGGACTGATGAGTATGCACCGG
>OCVV010755821.1_pt1 | contig 11698 bp, 8 predicted proteins | sample 1539721 | NCBI WGS metagenome assembly OCVV01 (sample SAMN02144230, study PRJEB22623) | gut metagenome | biome: sheep rumen | host: Ovis aries | place: New Zealand | reverse complement strand
CTCAATAAGATTGTTATGGATCAGCGCAAAAATCTGAAAGCCGGAGCGGAGGTCAGTTACCTTGGAACGCTGCGCACGGCAGAGTACGGAAATCGTATCCGCATGACTGCCTTCCATGTAATGCAGGAGAAGGGCATTATGCTTCAGGTAACCGAAATCGGTGATTATTTCTATATTGACTGGTACCAGGGCTTCCATGGTGAGAAGTATGTTCTGGCAATGCGTGATGTTCTTGCAGAAAAAGGAATAAGCGGAATAAAGGTTGAAAGAATTGAATAAAGGTGAAAAAATAGAATAAGGGAATAAAAAGGGAAATTAAAAAATGAAATACAGCGTTGATACATACAGGCTATATCAGGATGAGAAATATTTTTCACATGTTGTTCGCATTCATGTCAGAATGAAAGAAGAGGTCGATATAAATGTACTCGATAAGGCGGTTAATACGGCAATTAAACGATATCCATACTTTGCCGTAAAAGTAACAGTTGATGAGGATGGCGGATATGTTCTGGTTCCAAATGACAAGAAGATTGTGGTAATTCCTACGGCTGATAAAATGACAATGATTGGAAGCAGCAGCATAAATGATCATCTGCTTTTTGTGGATTGTTCCGGAAAGGACATCTTTTTCAACATAAGCCATACCATGTGCGGAGGAAGAGGTTTTCAGCCGTGGGTTATGACAAATATATACGAGTATGTAAAAGAAAAATATAATGTTGAACCTGTGGCGCCGGAAATAAGGAAACCAGGCAGTGATTTGCTTCCGGGCGAAACTGCGGAACCAACTATGGATATGCTGACAACGGAGGAGCCAATCCATAAAAGAAAAACTCAAAAAGCCCCGGTGCTTGGCATGGATTACCTTAGGAGTGTATTTATTCCTATAAGCAGAGATCCGAATTATATGGTCGTTACTGTTAATCAGCAGGACCTTCTGAAAGTCTCGAAGGCGAATGATTCCAGCGTGCTTTCTTTATTCTTCATTATGTTTGCAAGGACATTAGATAAGGTATTCCCGGAGAAAGACAGGGTTATCGTGGGAGAGGCAGCTCATAATCTAAGAGAGAGTGTCGGACTGCCAAATACACATTGTGATTTTTTAAGTCACGTTTACGTGTATTATGACAGAGACTCTTTAAATGATGACTTGGAAAAACTCGGAACAAAAACCAGAGGGCAGTTTATTCTTCAGACAGACCCGTCTGTCAGTCATGCACAGGTAAGAAAACTGTTTGAACAGTATGAAGAAATCGATAAAGTGCATGGTCTTAAGGCCAAAAGGAAGTATATGGCAAAACACAGCCTTTCTACCGGTAAGGATGCTCAGCACGGAAGTTTTATCTGCAATTACACGGGACTGATGGATTGGGGAGAACTGGCGGATTACGTTGAGTTTTTTGTTTTTGTTATCGAAGGTCATTTTACAATAGAGATTACTGCAATGGCAGATAAAATTTATGTCGGCTTTATGCAGCTTATAAATACAGATAAGTATGTTAAGCTCTTCAGGGAAGAACTTGAGAAGGTTGGTATTCCAAGCAAACTTGATGGACCGTTCCCAAAGAGACTGCCAAAGCATGATATACCTAGAAAGTAAGTAGTAAAACAGTAAAAAACATAAATTTCGAAGAAGTTTTGCAAAACAAAAATTACAAAACATCATATTTTACATAGTTTGTAAACAAAACTATATAATTGTATGTAATAATATTAAACAAAAGTCTCTGGACATGTATGTTTATGCTCCGAGACTTTTTTTTAGTCTACTAGCCTTGCCGGCAGGGCTGATTAGTCGTGCGACATTTTCTAAAGGGATTTAATTTTTAGCCATTCGGCAGCGTCTAAAGAGATTTAATTCTAGCCATTCGGCAGCGTCTAAAGGACATTTTAAGAAACGCCAAGGCGTTTCGGTTTTAACTTTGAGTACTAAAGGCATATGGTATCTCCTTTCATACGGTGTGCAAGTTTATGTGTGGAGGCCTGGACAACCTCCGAAAGGACGAGGGACTGCAAAAAGCAGCCCCTTATTCTTTTTTTTTGCCTTTCGGCAATTTGCTTTTAAGGACACTCAGAGTGCTTCACAGCACTCGGGTTTGAATTTGAATAAAAATAAGAAAGGAGTACTTGTTATGGAGCAGGAATACCAGGATTATTTTCCATGGGAAGATTATCCTGAGAATAATTATGTTTTACCTGAGCAGTATTTAAGTTTGACTCCTCAGGATATTAAGAGCCTACTTGAAGAAAAAGTGATAAATCAGGATGAAGCTCTTAAGAAAGTATCTGTTATGCTATACCATCATTTTAGAGGACACAGATTTGTAGGAATGCTGGCTGGTCCAACAGGGTCGGGCAAGACCTATATTGCCGAAGCGATTCGGGATGCTTTTCCTGACATCACTTATATAAGAGACATATCTAATGTCACTTGTGATGGATGGACTGGCGGAAAAAAGGTCAATACACTATTTTATGATGTCAGGCGACCTCATCCAACTCAAAAACATCTTAGACCTATAATCTTTTTGGATGAGTGTGACAAGATGTTTAAGCCCAGATATTCGCATTCTGAAAACGTCAGTGAGGCGGTACAGTCCGAATTTCTAAGCGTCATACATGGCACAGAAATACGCCTTGACAGGAAGGATGAAAGAGGACGTGAAAGTAGCACATATCTGGATACCTCAAGGATGAGTTTCCTGTTTGCAGGTGCTTTCGAAAAAGAAGCTGACAAAATAGCCGCCAAAGAGTCAAAATCAAACTTCGGCTTTGTTGAATCTCAGAATTGCAGAAAAGAAGCCTATGAACGCGCATTTACCATGGATGATGTGCATAATGCAGGTTGCATTAGAGAACTGTGCGGACGAATTGGAAAAGTCATAACTCTAAACAAATTGAGTGAAGATGATTATATTCAGATGCTCAATATTAAAAACAGAGGTCCAGTACATGAAATGGAAAAAGAATTTGGCATTCCCATAAAAATTTCATTCGAAAAGAAACTGGAAATTGCTCATAACGCATATGTGTCAAATCTTGGTGTAAGAGGAATGAAAAATGCCATTCGTGAATACATTGATGAACTGACCTGGACCAATTGCAATCGAGAGATTTTTTATATTCAATAATGAGTCATCCTTTGGATGGCTCTTATTCTTTAAAATAAATTAATGTTTCTTTTGTAAGATTTTCTATTCGTCCACATATTTGTGTGACTTCTTCCATTTCATTAGCATACTCTTCGCTGCTTCTTGTTCTAAGCTTTATGGCAAGATAAAAATTAATTGATTCTTCCTCCAGTTCTTTAATATCTTCAGACAGGGACAAGGCATAGGCGCGAAGTTTATCTTTACTCTTTCCAGCACTGAAATTATATGTTTCATATACAAATAATCCCTGTTTTGTTTTGATAATGAAATCCCATCTTTTATGATTTTTAGAGTAAACACCAGCCTCTTCAAGAGTTGAATCCATGTAATACTCGAGGTTTGATTCTGTAAGGAGATTACGAAGATAAACCTTGGCAACAGGCATTAAATTAATACGCTCATCCTCATACTTAAAAGCCCGGAGTATTCTTTCATCTACCATTCTTTTAAGTATGAAATATCCTGAACCACCGGGGATAAAGAGGTTATCTATTTTACGTTTCCTTGAATATTTATTCATTTGGGTAAAATTACCTCTTCTGGATTTGCTTTGGCTCAAATCGGCATCAGTATCGAAATTGATACCTCTGAAAAGATAATCGTAAATGGTATTCTCGTCAGGAGTGTTTTCAGTTATACGAATGCATCTCGATAATACATTTTTTATTTTAAAAGTATTTCCGGATCTTACACTGTATTTGTTTACCCGGTCTTCTGTTGGAAGACACGAGATTCTTCTTAAGAGAAAATGAGTTAATATCATATTATCAATAGAGTGATCCAGGGATGTTTCATATAATGGCAGGTTATCCTTATAGGAGATATAGCAGTCTTTTATTCCTATTTTTTTAGGATTGGCTAATACGTATTCTTCCAATTCTGCCAGATATTGTTTACGATACTTATATAAAAACTCATTTTTGCCGCAAAGATTAAGAGCATGGCTTTGCCAGGAATAAAATTGTAAAAGTTTTTCCGCAAAAAAATAAAGCGGAGGGACTATGTTAACTTCACGTCCTTTATTCTTAATTCCAAACTTTTCTTTTTTGCCTTCTTTGGTGATTGGAATATTTATTGTGATAATTTCGGTGTCAGGAACATATGCATTTTCGCCTTTTTTGTGAATTGGCAGAAAAGAACTTTTGTTTATGTAATATTTTTCATCTTTATACCATAAACCCTGATACAAAGGGCGACTTGGGATGATGCTGATTTGAGTATTAATAAGTTTACTGATGATATTGTCAACAAATTGCCTTTTTCTCTTTGTAAGAGTAATGTCCTCGTCGCCAGAGAGAATGATCATTATGTTTTTGGCAGTGATTTTCTTTTTATATAATTCAAGAGTGTAAACAGCGTCCATAACCATCATGTCGAAGTAGGTTATTTTGGCATCATCCTTAACTTTTTCATATGGATCATTTTTATAAAAAAGTTCATATGAAACCGTAACATTGTCCTGCCCTATGGATACCGTTCCTTCATATAAGCCTTTACGAATTCGTTCTGCTATGATACATCTGTTGGCAAATAATGAGCGTGGGAATGACAGCTGCTTTTGAAGCGCAGTATCTTCTATTTTTTTAAGATTATTCAATATTATCTCATTTGTATCAGAAATATTGATAAGAGTATTGCGATTTGGCGATATTAAATAATCGTTCATATTTGTTTGTAGATGCTCAATATCTTTTACAAGCGTAAAGAGAGCCTTTTTTCTTAGCATATTGCGAAAATATACTGACCCAAGAATTAGTCCGGACTCAGAGAACGGATCAGGTGTTTTTTCTTCAAACGCCATATTTAAGAGATAATAGCAGAAAGCACGCTTTCCGTCTCGTCCCGCGCGGCCCGTTTCCTGATAATAATTTTCTATATCATTTGGAAGATTATAGTGAATGGTGAATCGAACGTTATCTTTATCAATACCCAAACCGAAAGCGCTGGTGGCAATCATTATGGCATCGTTTTTTTCCTTAAACATGGCGGCGCTTAAGTCTTTTTCATCATTTTTCATTTCGCCAGTGTATCTGTAAACTCTGTCTTTATATTCTTCCATTAAAAGAAGATGATTAAAAACCAAATTAATGTTTTCATACGAGGAACAGAAGATTATTCCACATTGACCCTGGTGCCTACTTAGTATTTTAAAGAGCTCTTTTTCTTTACAACGCCATTCGTATTCGTATGTTTCTTCATTATTTTCACATAATTTTTTATATTCTTTGTCGGTTTCTATATACTGGAATTTATATGTATGATTATTTTTGATTAGGAAATTATTATCTCTTTTCACAAAGGAAGCATCTCCAAGTTTAAGGCTTAACCCCCGGGTTATATCTTCCTGAATGTCAGGTGTGGCAGTTGCACTATATGCGCCTATAATGGGATGTTTATCAAGAAGCGAAAGAGTTCTTTTGATTTCCACATAATCTGGTCGAAAATCATGGCCCCACATTGACATACAATGTGCCTCATCCAGAGCAATGAAATTCACTTCTATTCTTCGAAGAAGTTCAATAAAATGGGCAGAATTAAAACGTTCCGGAGTAACATAGAGAAATTTATACTTTCCTGTGGCAATCTCTTTATAACCGGCATTTCTTCTAAAAAATCCATGTTTTTGATTTTTAATTTCCATAGCAATAATTTCTTCCCTGGATGGATAATCATATCCGTCGGCTTTACTTCCGAAGAAACATGCTGCTTTAATATTACATTCTTCGTTCAGATATTTTACCTGCTCTGTGATAAGGGAAATCAGAGGGGAAATAACAATGGTTACTCCCGGAATAAGTACGCCCGGAAGCTGGAAACACAAGGATTTACCGTATCCGGTAGGGAGAATAGTGAAAGTATCTTTCCCGGAAAGAATATCCTGAATATAAGGAACCTGCTCTTTTTTTAGTGCAGTTTTCCCAGGAAAATACCTTTTCAGTTTTTCGTTTAATTCTTCTTCTGTCCAGTTTTTTTTCATTTACATATCACCTAAAAACAAAGAATTTTGCTAATAAATAAAGAATTTTCGATGATAAAAATTCAGCACTTACCTGTATTATAGGAAAGTTAGGAGTTATTTTCAATCATATGTAATAATATATCTTGCCCCAGGGGGGACAGATATTGTTATTACTCTGTCGGAAATGCTTACACGGATTTACCCTGCGGGATGCTAGGAACACCCAAGGGTGTTCGGTGTTAACTTTGATACTATTAAACCATTTTTAATTATAGAAAGGAGCTAACAAATGTCAGCTAACAAAACATCACTCAGTGAACAATTTAATATTATGTCTTCGGAAAATGAAAAAGGGATAACTGACAAGGATTACATACTAAATGTTCTTAAATGTATGTATGAAGACAGTGCCTATAATTATCTGGCTGGACTTAATCAGTATCCGGAAATCATTGAAGATTTGTATATCAATACGCAGCAGGATGTTCCTGCAGATTTGAGCAATCTGAAATTTCCTGAATATATGAAACTGGTGCTGAATCAGCAGGAGTACTTTGCCCTCGATTATCCCGACATCTACAGCATTATGGGAGACTTTTATACAGTATGCGATATTGATGTCAAAGCAGGTACTGCACTTCTGTTTATTAAGAATTTTCTTCCATGTTCCAGTACAAATAATCTTGTAAGAGAATTTTTAAAGTTTAATTACAAGGCTTATAAGGAAGTGCTGAAAGAACAATTCGGTTATGACATCCATGAGTTTCGCCGTATTAGCGCAAAAAGACTTGGTCAGGACATAGAAGATGATAATATCAGGATTATGCATATTGTAAATTACTTCGATTCTGAGAGACACTCATACTGGTCTCCTTATTCATCTGTCGATGAATATGTGCTCAAAATAAGAACTGCCTACAGTCTTTTGAATGAGACGGTGATAGAACCCTGGAATGCGATTGTAGACGGCTTAAATTATGAAACTAAATAATAATTAATCAAAAAGGAGATGATAAAATGGCTAATTTGATTAAAGAAAGTGCAAGAGGATACGATTTAGTATCCTCTCAGGATATTTTATTTACCAAAAGAAAGATTTTTCTGACAAGAGAAGTCACCGACGAAAGTTGTGATGATTTACTTAAAAATCTTATGGCGCTTAATGATGATAATCCCGATGAAGAAATAACATTGTATATTAATTCTCCCGGTGGTGACGTTTTGTCGGGGCTCGCGGTTTTTGATTATATCAAGAGTATGAGTGCTCCACTTAAAACTGTATGTATAGGAACTGCAGCATCTATGGGAGCGATTCTGTTTCTGTCAGGTAAAAACAGAGAAATGTATTCGCACTCCAGAATTATGATACATGATCCGTCTTACGGAAATAATAATGTAAGCGGTAAGAAACCTCATGAGATTCAGAAGGAACTGGATAAACTGATTATGACACGTGATACCCTGGCACAAATCATTGCCACTACAACGGGTAAAACCATTAAAGAAATTAATAAAATTACTAAAGAAGACTCATATTATTATGCAGACGAGGCTTTGAAATTTGGTCTTGCTACAAAGATTATTAAAGATAAGGAGAATAAAGATGAATAATAAACTGGATACATTACTTAAAGAGAATAGTAAAGGATACAGATATCTTGCAAAGGGCGTAACCGTCACAAACGATGGTTACGAAAGCGGTCTTAATAATAACGACTTGATAATAGGCGGCTCGGGATCGGGCAAAACCACCGGATACGTATGTGTAAATTTGAATAATCCTACCGGAAGTATGGTTGTGTCCGATACTAAGGGAAATCTTTACAGGAAATATGCAGATGGACTTAGGAAAAAAGGCTATGATGTTAAGGTTCTTGATTTCGTGAATCCTGAAGCGTCAGTACCTTATAATCCTTTGGCATTTATTCAAAAAGAATCAGATATTAAGAAAGTTGCTTTGAATATAGTTCCTCAAAATCTGGATAATACTGCATTATATTGGACCAGGGCCGCAGCCAGATATATTAGTGCTTTGATAGGTTACGTGCTGGATGCTCTTCCTGAGGAAGAACATCATATGATGAGTGTGGTGAAACTCCACCAGGCTTTTATGCTTGGACCCGGCAAAATAATAATGGAAAAATGGGCCCGTGAAAATCCGGATAGTTATGCTTCCAGAAAATTTAAAATGATAAAAGGGACGCAATCGGCCGACAAAACATGGGGTTGTATTCTGGAGTTTGCCAACGAGGGCTTAGACATTTTTGACTGCAAAGAATATTTCAATATTTTCGGAAATAGAGAAACAATCGATTTGCGTGAAATTGGACGAAAAAAGACGGTGATTTTTATCAACTCTTCTGATAATGATATGTCTATGGATAGTATTGTCAATTTATTTAATATTCAGCTTATACAGGTTCTGATTGAGGAAGCGGATAAAAATCAAAACGGCAGATTAATCTGTCCTACAAGAATAATAATGGATGATTTTGCATCTTCAGCAAAGATTGAGAATTTTGATAAACTTATATCTGTTATCCGTTCCAGGGATATATCCGTTAGTCTTATGTTACAGAGTATTTCGCAGATAAAGTCTATGTATGATGAAAATGATGCAATGACCATAATTAACAATTGTGATCATATTCTGTATCTGGGGGGTTCTAATGATTTGGAAAGCGCTGTTTTTATTGCAGAGCATATTAATAAAACCTGTAATACAGTTATGAATCTGGAATCGGATAAAGCTATTCTGATAACCCGTGGTAAACCTTGTGAAATAATTGATAAAATTAAGCCGATGGATAATGAAACCGGTTTGAATGTTGGTAACAGGGTTTAGAAATAAATAAAAATAACCACCCGGATTTTGGGAACAACAGCATTCCCATCTAAACCGGGTGGTTTTTTATTTGTCACATTATGATATAATATGCTTGAAAAAAGAATATGTTATGGTTAAAATAGTATTTAGTTAGCGTCGACTAACGAAAAACTCCACTCAAATGTGGAGTAATTAATTGAATAGTGGTTAGCGATGACTAACGAAACAAGGGAGGAAAGATAAATGGAAAAAAGTAATCGTTTAAATGCAAAAGATTTGATCAATGTAGGAATATATACAGCAATTTGTGCTGTATTGTGCTGTGCTGTAGCAATGACCGGAGTAATCCCAATCATGATGGTACTGCTGGTTGTATTTGTACCTATACTTACAGGAATACCTTATATGTTATTTTTGACAAAAGTTAAAAAGTTCGGAATGATATTGATTCTGAATGTTTTAATGGGAGCTTTGATGTGGGTAACAGGTATGAGTTATTATGCCCTGGTAGTTGGAACCATATCAGGACTTATTGCAGAATTCATTTATCGTGGTGGAAAGTATAAGAGCAAATGGTGTGGAATTATGGCATATGCTATTTCAGGTATCTACTGCTGGGCTAACTATTTTGGTATTTTCTTTAACGCAGACGCATATTTTGCAACAAGACAGAATTTTGGTCAGGAATATATTGATGCAGTAACAGGTTTGCTTCCTGTATGGATGTGCCCTGTTCTTCTGGTAGTTGATATTGTATGTGGAATTATTGGTGGATGGATTGGAACAAAAATTCTCAAGAAGCATTTTGAAAAGGCAGGTATTGCCTGATTATGGAATACAGTCTTGACAGAAATATCCACTCTTTGTTGGATCCAAGAACAAAACTTCTGCTGCTTTTTACGAGTTCAGTTTTCGTTATTGGTACTGCAGGAGAAGCCTGGATGAAGGTATTCTACTGGATACTTGTGTTTTTGCCGGTTCTTCTGCTTTTCCTGGAAAAGGAGTGGGGATTCGGATTAATTTCAATTGCTATTTATGTTGGCAGTTATTTAGCCCAGTTTGCTCTTCAACATAATCTGAATGCAGTAGAGTCAGTTTTGGCATTGATGTTGTTTATAATCACAAAGATTTTGCCTACGGTTATTCTTGCGAGATATATAGTAAAAACAACCAAGGTTTCAGAATTCCTTACTGCCATGAATCGTATGCATGTTACGGATAAACTTACTATTCCAATAAGTGTTATATTCAGATTTTTCCCAACCGTAGTTGAAGAATCAAAAGCAATAAATGATGCTATGCGTATGCGTGGAATTGAGATGGGAGCAAAGAAAGCGACGGAAGCCATAGAGTATCGTATGGTTCCTTTAATTGCCTCCTGCTCCATCATAGGTGAGGAGTTGTCGGCTGCGGCTATGACCAGAGGTTTGGATGTAGGTAAAAAGAGAAGCTGTATCTGGAAAATCAGGTTCAGATTCCCTGATCTGATTGTTATTTTATTGTGTTTGGCCTGTTTTATCTGGTGGGGAGTTGGAAGGTTTTTTATATGATAAATTTTGATAACGTTTTTTTTAAGTATAATAAAGGCGAAGATAGTCTTAAAGGAATCAACCTTACCATTAATAATGGTGAGGTTGTACTTGTTTGTGGACCTTCAGGTTGCGGCAAGTCAACTCTGGTAAGGTGTGTGAATGGTCTTATTCCACATTTTTATGATGGAGAGATTACCGGCACTGTTACAGTAAATGGCATTGATGTATCACAGACTACTTTGAGAAAAATATCACATCACGTGGGTACGGTTTTTCAGAACCCGAGAAGTCAGTTCTTTAATGTTGATACTACAAGTGAATTAGCTTTTGGGTGCGAGAATTTTGGACTTGAATCGGATGAGATTGAAAAAAGAATTAATCAGGTTGTGAATAAACATGAACTTGCAAAACTGATGGACAGAAGCATTTTTAAACTGTCCGGTGGAGAAAAGCAAAAGATTGCATGCGCAAGTGTTGCTGTGGAACCGGTGGATGTAATTATATTGGACGAACCGTCGGCAAATCTTGATTATAAAGGTATCTGTGAACTGCAGAAAATGATTGCAGCCTGGAAGGAAGAAAATAAAACCATTCTGATAGCTGAGCATAGAATATCTTATCTTTTCCCGTATATAACAAGAGCAATCTTAATGAATTCGGGTGAGATTGAAAAAGAATATTCGGTTGATGAGATAAGAGGCCTTACGGAAGATGATCTTCATAAACTGGGGCTTAGGGCAGAAGAAAACAAGAATCCCGTGGAGGCGATTCCGGATATTCCGAAGGTGGATGGAAGTGGTGAGAGGCTGATTCTGACAGATATGAAGTATTCATACAAAGGAGAAAGCCCGGTATTTAATATCCCTGAAATGGAGATACCTAAGGGTGAGATAGTTGCCATAGTCGGCGCCAATGGTGCTGGGAAATCCACTTTTTTAAGATGCCTTTGCGGAATGGAACATTCATGTAAAGCAAAACTTAAAGTAGGTGACGAGATTTGGAAGAATAAAAAGAGGCGACAGAGCATATATATGGTTATGCAGGATGTGAATCATCAGCTTTTTACAGACAGCGTACTTGAAGAAGTTGTGATTTCACAGGAGAAGGAAGACGAGGAAGAGGCTCTGAGAATTTTGGAGTCACTTGATTTGGCAGAATATGCGGACAAACATCCTCTGGCATTATCAGGTGGGCAGAAACAGAGAGTTGCAGTTGCGTCTGCAGT
>OCVV011025732.1_pt1 | contig 11702 bp, 10 predicted proteins | sample 1539721 | NCBI WGS metagenome assembly OCVV01 (sample SAMN02144230, study PRJEB22623) | gut metagenome | biome: sheep rumen | host: Ovis aries | place: New Zealand | reverse complement strand
CATCACCTAATTTAACAAAAACGTCACGTAATTTTTCGAGCGGATTAACATTGCCGATTGCTTTTAACAAATCGCCAAATCTTTCGCCCATTTTTTTAATGACGTCAGATAGCTTTGGCGCACCATCACCACTGACAAATGTATCTATTATTTTAGACACGTTTTTAAGAGTATCGCCAACTCCTGTAAGAGTATCGCTAAGCGCCATATCGGTAGGAAGTATGTCTTTAAATATAGACCCTAAAGCATCCCAAGCACCGATAACAACATCGCCAATCAAATTTGCAACAGAGCTTAAAACGCTAAAAATACCTTCGAATAGCGTTTGCAAGCTTTTAATTACTTTACTATTTGGAACTAAAGAAGCTGTAAAATCTTCAAATCGAGCAGCAAGATCACCAATCCAACGTACAGCATCTCCTAAAAATGGCCCAAGTATTTTTGCAAGTGCTGCCGTCAAGGGTGAAGCAATGCCTAGGAAAGTTTTTATGACATTTGTTATACTAGTTATGGAATCAGCAATAATTCCAAATATAGTAGTATCGTTATTGTTTATCATCTTTATTATCGAATCAAACAGATCCGAAAAAGCAGAAAAATCAACTTTATCTTTAAGAGTATTAATAAATTGATTAAGGCTGTCTGCTAAAGTCTTAAAAAGACTTTCAAATTTAGATTCATCCTCGTTATAAAATACATTTTCAACAGCATCAACAAAATCAATCCATTTTGAGCTAACATTTCCCAAAATCTGAGAAAATGTCCCGAAAGGAGCAATTATGTGTTGAAGAACTGAGCCTAATGCATCAAAAATGCCCAGCATTAAATCTAATTTAATAAACGCTTTTGACTCTAAAGTATCGACTATCGCATTAAAGAATGTTATTAATCCACTTTTATTGAGTCCAAGCGCATCATTTCCAAAATTCTCTTTAAATGCTTCTCCAAAACGATCTAATACGCCAACAAAACTTGAAAAGTAGGTAATAATGCTATCAAGAGTTCCAATATTGAAAAAGTCCGATAACTTAAAAGCTTTAAAAATATTACCTAATCCAGAAAATATATCAGAAACGGATTCAACGCCCGTTCGTAAAGATGTAGTAAAGAAGTCAAAACTATCTCTAAGCTCTTTCAGCAATCCTTGTGGCTTACCCTTTTTCATTTTAGTCCAAGCATTATTAAATGCTATACTACTATCATAAAAAGCTTCGCTAAGACTAATAAGAGTCTGCCCAGTAATAGAAATATTACGTAACTGTTTGCCATCGCCGAAAAAGTTTTTATCTAATGATTTAGTGAATTGCTTAGCAACCGTTGCAAACACATTGTAATCATTTTTTAATCCCTCAATGAGAAAATCTCTACCGCCCATTTCTTCCCGAATCATTTTGCCGTTCTTAATTAATTCAGGAACTATCTCTTTAGTCTCTTCATCTACAACAGCTTTAACTTCTTTACCATGTTTGTCAAATATCTTGCCATCTTCAGGTAATTTATCTACTAATTTACCTTCAGAATCATAATACGCTTTTATTACTTCACCATATTTATTAAGCGTATAACCAGATTTATGCCACGTCTCAAGCATAGCATTTCTGGAATCAGATACTTTATCAATAAAACCGCTTAAAACATTATTTATGCCAGTCCATAATGCTTTGGCTTCATTTAAATCACCGAAAATATACTGCCAAGTTTTAGTCCAGCCGGAACCTAAAGATTCCTTCAAAGTATCTATAAGCTGACGGAATGTTTTAACGTCTTTTGCAGCGTTGGCTGCTTTCTTAGCCAACTCAATAATTGAATCAACTTTTTTCTCATCACCATAGATACTCATTAATTTAGCACGATATGCTTTTTCTTCTTCAGCAGTCATTTCTCGGACGTCAGTAGAATATTGCTCGAGAGTTTGAACAAGAACTTCTTCTGTCATCCATTGTGATTGAAGAGAATCGTTAAAGTTTTTTGTAGCAGTAAATGCTTCAGACGTTTTACCATTTGCGTTTTTAGTCGTAGAAACGTATTCATCACCCTTTTTTGTAAGGGTACCCATCGCAACAGCTGTCTCAATTAATTGGTTTTTAAATTCTACCGTAGCCATGTTGGCATTCTCGATAGATTTCCAGTCAATTAATTTTACTGATCCAGCTGATAAAGCCTGAGCAAAGTTATACATTGCTCGAGATGCTTCATTAGTATTAGCACCAGAAACAGCAGCAACATTACTAATACCCTGAATTGCAGCAACAGCTCTATCTAATTTTACACCAGCATTGGTAAATTTACCAATATTAGCAGTCATGTCAGAAAATGAATATATAGTTTTATCAGCATACTCGTTTAGTTTATCCAAATATCCATTAACCGTTGCAATAGATTCTCCAGTACTTGCGGTAATCGTCTGAACGGAATCCATTTGCATTTGATATTCGTCAAAACCATCTTTAAGCGGCTTAGTAATAGCGGCAGTTGCTAATTGATGAACTGCTCCTTGAACACGATCTGTAATATTTTGAATAACTCGAGTAGCTACAACATCTAAAACATTAAAACTATCTTGTACTTTATAAACACCTGTATAAAGACCATCCATGCCAATATTTTTAACATTGGCGCCAATATTCTCTAATCCTTGAACAGCGCCTTTAAAATTTAAAGCGCCCTTTAATCTATCCAGTATAGACAGAGTGCTTTCAGCGTTTTGCACAAAGCCGGCGCTTTCAAACACCATCTTAACAACATTAGTATCAATAACACCGCTCATATACGCTGAACCTCCCTAATTAATTCATCGCGCATTTCATCAAATGCCTGACGAATTGCTGGATTGATATAATCTCGACCTTGGACATAACCGCCGTTGCGAGTTCCATGTCCATACTGCAAAATTATAGCAATATTAACACCACGATTAACGTTGCTATTAGTAAATTGTATGGAATGTTCATCGCCATTCGAAACGATTTCGTACCCCCAAGAAGAAGCCGTTTGTCCACTATCTACAGGCGTAGCTATTCGCAATAGCTCAACTCCGCGTTCACCATACTTATTTAAAATACCAATTATGCGATTAGTATCTTTTAACTTGTTTAGGTATGCTTCGGTGTTTTTAAAATCGCCTTTAGTAGTAATTCTAATCATACCAAAACTAACCTTTCGTATGAAGAGCTTTACGCCTAGCCTTATTCAAAGCTCTATTTTGTGCTAATATTTCCTGTCTACTCATTTTCTTAGTATTGTTTTTAGCATTACAAATTTGAATGAGCATGAGTAAACGATTAATGTGCCACTTTTCGCATTCGAATGGTATCTGATATGTTACCATCCAATAATAAATCAATTCGGAGGTAACAGTTTCTTTCTTACCAGTATTAGGCGCTGATGTATACACTTTACTAGCACTCATCGGACTATTTATATAGTCAGATATAGCCCGCATGTTTTCTTCAGTCAAAGCATTGTAAACTTCTTTCGGAACAGAATTCAATGTCATGCATCTTATGTAATCGAGCATCTCAGTTGGACTATGCGATTCCCGTCCCAAAAATGGTTTGCACCACTTTGACTCCCATTTTGAAATGGAAAGGAGAGAATGCTCCAATTTTAGACAAGTATCAGAAGTTTGAGTAAACGTTAGTGTGTCCTCATCAAATAATTCTCGTCCAGGAACAATAATTTGAAGCATTCTCTCCTCCCATAATTAATACTTACTTGGTCTCATTTAAAGACTGCTGCATTCGATCAAGAAGCACCTGCTTAGGATCCTCCCCAAGACTATCGCGAACGTTTTGCGGAACAATGCCACTAATAAAACTTGCGGCCTCGTCCTGATTCGTAACCAAATCCCAATAAATTTTCTCAAAAGCAGGCGACTGCTCGAACTCTTCTCGAACAGAGTCATTCTTAATGAAACGGTTTCCATCTGGAGTTTTTACACCATAAGACATCAGTAGAATTTTCTTAATTGCCGCAATAAGTGCGCCAATATCTTTCGATTCGACTAATGTTGTAATAGTATTAGACAACGTATTATTCGCGCCAAAACTATACTCTAACTCCATACATTCGACTTTAGTTAGGTTAAAATAGAAATCGTCAGTAACTGTATCACCGTTATAATTTTCATAGGTAATAGTTTTCTTAAGCATTCTCTATTGTTCCTTTCAAGAGTCCAACATATCTATAAATATTATTACGTAAGCGCCGTAATAATTGCCGCAGGCAGAGGAAGCTTAGCATCGACCGGAGTCTGTCCAGCAGTTCCATACAGAATGGTCTCAAGAGCAGCCAGCTTAGAAGTATCAGTCTTAGTACTGTCAACAGTAATAATAGACGTAGGCTTAAACCCGGTTACATCGACCGGCGTAGTCGTAATACTATAACTAAAGCTAATCGCCTCAGGCGAATCGTTAACAGTAGAATAACTACGCTCAGAAGGCGAAGCAAGACAACCGTACACAATATGCAGCTTATAGCCAAACTCCTGCTGCTTCTGATCATTACCGACAAGCGTGCGATAAGAAAGACCGAACATCTTACGAGCCTGCTGGCCAATGCGAGCGCCAGTGACAATCTCGCGAGAGCCATCGCACTCCTCAAACTCATCAGGATAAGTGTAGCACTCAATAGATAAAGATGCCTCCTCGGCACTCATCAGGTTGAGATACTTAAGGTTGTCAGCCCATAATGGAGTAGGCTCGCCACCGGATGCAGACTGGCTAATAGAGGTAACGCCATTCCATGCAACACCAGCAGAATAAGGATCAGTGGGATCAGTAATCGTATCGCGAATGGGATACAGGACAACGCGGTCTACACCAGTCTCATAAAGACGCTCACCGGCTTTGTCCCACTCAATCGCAAAGGTAGGATTGGGCATGTTAACTCCTTAATAATATAAAGTAAACGTATCGTGATTTAAAGTATCAGCTGTATAAAATCTATCATAGGAACAGTAAGGAAGCTTTAATAATTCTTTAACAAGCTCACTTTCTGGCGATCTTCCTATGAGCATAAGCGAATATCGTACTCTGGTATTGTACTTAGCATTATTCGCATACCTAGACTCTATATTACTTCGGTTGTATATGATACAAGGATAGGACAGTTTAGTATTAGAAGGTGGTTGAAAATATACATTACGGGATCCTAGGATGTTCTCCAGTATTGTCTGAAGTTCCAACCGTCGGTCCATTATACACACCTCCAATACTCAATATTAATCGAGGTAATTCGACATCAACATTTGTTATCTCCCAGTATCCACCAAGCCACTTTAAATATCGAATACTGTTCAAATGATCGTTAAAGTAGGGATCGGCTACTATAGAAATAGTATTTGAAATATTGAGATTGGGATTTACATTATTCCCACTATCCCAGCGCTTAGTATTGCGTTGGATCTCTCCTCGATAATTACGTTCGATTGGAACTTCAACCCAAATACCAGATCCTTCCGGATCCTCGACAGTTTCAACGAATCCTATCGGACCATAAAATACTCCCATGTAGCCGACCCCTCCTTCCATTTTGATTTATCTAAGACTTAACCCTCATTACCACCAGTCGTAGCAGGATGCTCAACCTCGAGAGCAATAGCACTATACGGCTTAGTGAGCGCGCCCGAGATACGAGTCTCAATCAGATACTTCATCTGGTTGTAGTCGATATCGAAGTCATCAAAGAGCGAAACCGCGCCACCCTTATCGGCACCAACCGTATAATCAATCGGGTTGAAGATAAGAGCCTTAAGATCCATCGTAGCAGCAGTAATACCAGCAGTAGCATCAGCGGCACGATTACGAGTAACATTCTCGAGAATCGGGCACTCGACAATCTTGGAAACGCGAAGAGCAGCCTTAAGCTCGTCCTCATCCTTATAGAGACGACGACCAATGGTGTCCTTCGCAAGCATCATATCAGAGATAACCTCGTTAGAAGCAAAGAGCCACGGAGTACCGGAACCCTTGTAATCCTTACGAGCGCGGACTGCAGCATCAGCAATCTTACTAGCCTTCTGATCCTCAGTATCATTGGCGCCATACGTGATCTCATAATGGATAGTGTAGACATCAGTATCCTGATAAATAGGACGAATCTTATCTTCCTTAATCTTATCAGCATGCGTGCTACCACGGCCATCACTAACAAGAATAGCGCGGCAAATCTCCTCATTAAGCATGACGCGCATTTCCTGCTTCATCCACGCAATGACGTCAATATCAGTAATGTCGATAACGTCATCGCGATCGAGCTTCTGCTTCTTATACACCGTCTGCGGGGAGGTCTCACGGGAAAGAAGAACGATGACCTCCTCAGCCTTCAGATTACCCTTAACATAACCCCTTGCACGAGCCTCGGGGGCAGTAATGTTAGCGGCAGTAGACTTAATACGCGCGAAAGGAGTGCGTTTAATAGCGTTCCAAAGCTGATCAACCCAGCCCATATCACGAGAAATCATCTCAGGAGTCGGGGTAACAAGCTTGGCCTCCGGGAACAGAACATCAAGATTGGTAATACCATGTGCGAGGAAGACGTCGCGAAGAGAGTTCGCATTATAGGCATCCGCCATAATAGCGTCGAACTCATCGTGAGTAAGAACATCCTCGTCGTCATAGTACGCGTCATCGAAAACGTTGTGCTTCATGTCAAAACCTCCATCATAGATTGCGCTATGCTCGGCCGCATCATCCTCGTTAGCCTGGCCAATCAGAAAATATACTAAATTCTTTTGCTCTTCGTTGAGAGTATTCCAGACATCCTCGACAGTAGGATCGTCGTCAGCATGTCGAATATCATAATCATAATCGTAATCATAATACTCGTCATCATCATAATACGAATGCTGGACGTCATCGTCCTCGTCTTCATCCTCGTCGAAGTCGTCCTCATCATAGTCGTCTTCGTCAAGGTCGTCATCGTCGTAATACTCATCATCGTCGTCATCGGCATGCTCAAGAGCGTCGCTTACTGCATCCTCAATAAGGTCGCCGATTGCCTCAAGCTGATCTGGCGTAAGATCGTCCAGAACATCTTCATCGTCAAGATCATCTATTGCACCATTAATGGCTGCATCAATGATTCGATTGATCGCATCGATCTGCTCATCAGAAAGCTGATCCAGAATATCGTCTCCCACTTCATCCTCCTCATCTGCATGGCTAATATAGTCGATAGTATCTGGTCCAGAATAAATGACTGCTTCATCATCAACATCTGTGTATGTACCATCAGCATGCGCAAAACTAATGTTTTCAATATATGCGCCAGGGTTTGCGCCAGCAAGAACGAGGCTTACCTCACGAATGATTCCATGAACGACATCCGTACCGTATTGCTTAAGACGATTCGCGTAGATGGACATGGCAGAAATATCGCCATGTTTAACCATCTCTTTTGCATGCTTGCCGGTCGGCGTATTATTGAACGTCGCATAAGCATACACACCATCATCACGATTCTCAAGAAGCGCATGACCCAGAACATTGGTAGGATCAGAATGAACATGTTGCCAAACAAGAGGCACGATTTGTCCATCACTCTCCTTGAAGGCATCGTGACGGATTACGCGACCGTCTGCACAAAGCAGATCGTTCTTAGTGGCATAGCCACAAAAATCGTAATCCATATAAGATCCTCCAAAAATATTTACTTTTTATAAAGTTTCATTATCTTCTTTTGCTACTTTTACCTATTCCAAGTTTTGCACGGTTCTTTAAATAACGTTCGCGCCTAACTATCGGATCATACTCAGCATGCTCTAGCGATTCTTTTCCCATTTTGTCGGATTGAGATAAATATTCCTCAGCTTCTTCGGGTAATGCCATTGATTCAGTATCTAACTTCGGCTGAGTAGTTTCAGCATTAGCATTCGGATCAACTTGATTAATCGGCAGGTTCTTATTAATAAGCTGGTTCGATCTTTCAGAATCGTTAGGCCTATAACCAAGAATAGATCTAAACTCATTAGCTGATAGAATTTCGTTACGACTCAAAGCATTAGCCATTTCGCCAACTTCCGTCGGGGTAACCATATCGAAAGCGTCAATGAAATAGCCTATTTTTTGACCTTGAGTCCTAGCGGTTGGAGTAAGAAATTTTCTCGTAAACTCCAACTCTATCAAATCTAATATTGGCTTTAAAACTTTTTTATTATAAATTAACTGCTGCTCTTGACTAGCAGTACCTTTAAAAACATCTGCGCTAATACCTATCTGATTATATAATTGATCAGTTAGTGTTTGAATCTGTGCTGGCAAATCATTCTCGAGAGATCGACCCAATGGTGTAATTTGCTCAGCCTGGTCAATATATGCGATACCGTATTTAGAATTAACTAATTGATCTTCAATAGTTTTTCTACGTTCTTCAGCTTGTGCTACACGAGTTGGAGACTTTAAAGAATATGGCAATTTAATAAACATGTTAAGTTTTGTAGAAGCTTTTTGACCGTCAATCTGATCGAGCAAATTCATCTTATAAACAAGCCTTTTTAGCGTAGAATTCGGCTCATTCATTATTGAATAGAACGGGTTCTCGAGAATAGCAACTTTTTCTTTTGGCAGAGTTATCTGCTCCTGAGATCCGGTACGTTCATTGTATACTTCCATTTTGACGAAACTTGGCTCCCAATTAATAATGCGACCCGTTCTAATGGAAAGTATGTCGAATGAATTATTTCGATCTAAATTTCTATCGGTGTCGACTGGCACTGCCGCAACAGCACCTTCATCAAGCATCGATAAAACTAAATCTAACCAGAAATCTCTAGATGTCTGATCGAGATTAGCTGATAATGTTAAGCATTCGTTTAGTCCGGATTTAATAGTTTCGAGGTAATGTCCATTACTATCCGTTCTAATATGTTGGATCTGAACAGACGCAACGTCATTAGCGATTCTATTAAAAATAGTATTAAGAATAGACCGATCGTTATTGAACCGAAGTCTATGACGATCATTTCTATAAAAACTAGATGAGCCAAAATTCCCATAACTAATATTAGTATGATGCTCAGTAGTCTCTTCTTGTCTTTTTGGCTCAGATTGAAATGCATTCCAAGCACTGGCAAAACGATCTTTTAATGACATTAGTCACCTCCCAACTATTTACTCGGATCTAAATCTATTCGAACATGTCACGATGTATCTTATAGGCCACATAAGCATCCATCATAGCCGCAACGCTATCGATCTTTTTGTCATTACGCTTTTTAAGAAGTTTTCTATTACCATTAGTATCTTCTAATGTAATACAGTTTCCCATGCAGAATGACATCAATTCTTGATCGAATAATAGCAATCGCTCTTCAGCCAAATGCTTTAGATCACCAAGAGGAACCGATTCGGTTCTAGCTCCTTGAATTACTTTTTCAATTCCATAAGGACCGTTTTCAGTTTCCCATCGAGCAACAAAATCTTTAGCGTTATACGGATCAAACCCAAAACACACGACATCATAATCAGAACTTATTATGTATTCGTCAAGATCTTGATACACTTCCATCATATCAAGAACTGCTCCACCTAATACTACTAAGCTGCACTCTTTTATGAATTCTTCATACTTTTGCCGCATTGCCAAAGGTAATTTCTTAACAGCAACTTCGGTAACATAGCATCTAGTTTTTACGCCGAATGCGCCATCTCGCAAAGGAAACAAGAATGTAAAAGCACAAAAATCGTCACCCTGCGATAGGTCTGCACCAAGCGCACATGGCATGGACCAGAAGTCATGTTGTCTATGTGGAAGTGTTTCCTCATACGTAAAGAAATACGTATAGCCTTCCATTGGAATACCAAAACGCTTGGCAAGAATATCATTACGCGTCGACGGATTCTTTTCCGCACGTTCTACATCCAGCTGATAAACTTCATAGCTTACAGTCTTTCCAATATTGGGCTGAGCTTTCATCCACATTGCCGGATCAGCAACTTCTTTAACATCATCTAATTTGTAATACCAGATTGATACATGTGGATTAATGTACTCGCCCTTAAGAATGGACATTAATTCCATTTTGATTGTGTCGCCAGCGCTATTTCGAACAGTACCTTCCGAAGAAGTTGCGATTATAAGATAGTCGTCATTCTTCGATGCGCCTTGTTCGATTGCGCCAATGACATCTTCTCGGATGTCTCCAGAAAGCCACTCGTCAATCGTTGCAACTCGACAACGAGAACCCTGAAGTTTATCAATAGACATAGGTCGTGATTCTATGATAGAATTTGTTAAGAAATTTTCTATACCCTTTTTTGTAGAAGCAAGTTTTGGTCTATTGATTCGAGATCCGGTTGTATTGTTAATGGATCCTTCTGTAAGAAACTTAAAAAGTGGACCTCTAGCTCTGGCCAATGCAGTTCTAATGGGCGACAGCGTTTCTTCTGCTTGTCGAATAGTAGGCGCTGTAACTATTTGATCCGTAGTAGTTGAATCAACTGCCGCAAAATATGCTTGAATAGATGCCGCATACATCGACTTAGCAGCACCTCTAGCTACTATTAAAAATTGCTTATTGGTAAGCCGTTTCTTAATAGATTTACGCACATAATGACCGCCATGCCCATCAGCATACGGCTCCCAAACAGATCCTTCGACAAAATAATACCATCCGAATACCTGTTCGCCCCATAGCTTAAAAGTATCGAGAAGATTTAAATCAGCACCGTCTGTTAAAGTTAATTCATTATTACAAAAACGAACCCAACCTTCAACGGCTTGATCATCATAAAAAACTCCTGGATTTGCTATGAGATCATCTATACGATTCATCTCCATAGAAATCTCTTCATTTACAGGAATCTCTCCTCGAATAACAGCATCGCGAAATAGGCCGTAATACTTCGGCACGGCCGTATTAGATAGGCTCATATACAGCCGCACCTCTTTCTATTTAATCATCATTTTATGGTTTCGGAACCCATTTACCATTCTTACGAGTATAACCTTTAACGTTAACTGGCATACCTTCATCAGCTAATCGAGTCTTTGCATCAAGATCTTCTTTCATTCGATCATACGTAGACTTTTGAGGATTCCATTTATCATTCATCTTCTTGGTTATGGCAATACTAGCACCAGTCGTAACGGCTGCAGTAACAGCTGCAGTTAACGCTTGATCGCCATAACGTTGCATTAGATTTTTAATGTGGCTTTTACCTGGACGAACTACATCATCAGTAAGATCTTTAAGTTGTTTTTCTCGCTGTAAACGAAGAATCTGATCTGTTAACTCTTTATCGCTAAGTTGTGAAGCATTATTGGCATTCCATTCGCGTTGACGTTTTACTTCACGACGAGTACGTCGATCGTCGGCAGCACGTTCGCGACGTTTTCCTGCATCGGTATAAGTTCCATCAGGATTTTGATACCGACGGACACCCCAATGCATGCCTTTAATACCATGATGGTAAAGTTCATTCATCGGCATCACTTCCATTTTGAATTACGAACGGCGTTTACGTGCTCTGCGTCTTGCTGCACGTTCACTCTCTTCTTTGCTAAGTTGGTTTAAATCACGAACGTAATTTCTCTTACCAGGCGACGTCGATCGGCCAGTCTTTTTACGAACAGCATTATATGCTGCGTCAACAAATCTAGATCCCGAACCTTTTGTTCTAGATGTATTATAAACACCACCGTTAACCCGATTACGAAGATATGAAACTCTATCGCGAGCATTAGAAGCAGCATTACTAGCT
>OCVV011151537.1_pt1 | contig 11703 bp, 9 predicted proteins | sample 1539721 | NCBI WGS metagenome assembly OCVV01 (sample SAMN02144230, study PRJEB22623) | gut metagenome | biome: sheep rumen | host: Ovis aries | place: New Zealand | reverse complement strand
GTAACAAAAACTATTATAATTATTAACTATAAAATGTCAATAATAGATAATGTAACATTTTCATTAATTATTGATGAAAATGTTAAAAAAGTACTTATTTTATAGCATGTAACATTTTCCCTAATTAATACTTAATTTTTTCTGTAACATTTTTCCTAATTATTCACAATATATTTATTGTTTTTCAATAAGTTGATATATAAAATAAATATTTTTAAAGAAATAAATTATATGTTTTTTTAAAACTATTGCACTTTAAGGAAACAAAAAAGAGTAAGTTTTTACTCTTAATTTTTATATGGTACGAGTGGTTAAGTTATCTCAAACTTTTACTAACAAATTAGAAATTTCATAGTTTTATATCAATTTCTAATAATATTTTACCGAATAATAGAAAAAGTATCAATAATTTCACATCATTGACTAATATTCAAATAAAACAAATAAGTTCCACAAAGTGAAACTATCTAATCTTAATCATTAAGTTTTATTTATTTTCAATTAAGTATTTATTGTCTTCATTTACTTGTTGTTGTAATACTTCTAGTTCTTTAATATTTTTATTATTCTTTAATGCTTCCATTTGATTTCTTGCTGATTCATTTAATTGAACTAATCTATCTGATTGTTTTACTTTCATTCTAACCAATTCTGCATTAGTATTCTCCAAATTATTTAAAATAATTAAATGAAGTAAATCAGTATAATCTCTCATATTACCATTTTTAGCAAGATCAGGGTTATTTTCTCTCCATTCTTTAGCTGTCATTCCAAATAACGCAACATTCAAAACATCTGCTTCATTTGCGTATACAAATTTAATTTGTTGTTCTGTTAAAGTAGGTACAATGTATTTCTTTATTGCATCAGTATGAACAACATAGTTTAATTTAGATAATAATCTATTTGCATGCCATTCAATTTTTTCTTGATATGTTTCGGTTCTTTTTAATCTTTCAAATTCTTTAATTAGATATAATTTAAACTCTGGACTAATCCAACTGGCAAACTCAAACGCAATATCGCTTCTTGCAAAAGTTCCACCTCCATATTTACCAGATTTAGAAATAATACCAATAGCATTTGTTTCTCTAATCCATTTTTGAGGGGACATAGTAAATGCATGTCTTCCTGCTTCATTTTTAAACTGGTCGAATTCGACCACTTTAAAATTTTCATTATTTAATTCTTCCCATACACCTAGAAAAGAAATTGTTTCTTTATTTCTTAACCAATTTTTAACAACATCTGCTGGTGCTTCATCATTTTGAGTTTTCGCTAAATCAGTAAGTGATATATATTCATATCCATTAACTCTAACAACATTTATTTTACTACTCTTAACCTTACTGGTTTTAGTAATAAAAAAATGACACTTAAGTCTATGACTTAAATGTCAATCTAAAATAATTTAGGTAGACATTCAACACACGAAACTGAATGTTCCCTTTTTTATTGTATGAAGTTTCCTTCATCTGTATACATAATACCATATTTTAATATATTTGTCAAAATACTATCCAATAACACCAAATAATTCGGCAATAGCATTTACAATAAAAGGAAATACAATCATTGTAGTAAGTATCAAAAAAATACTAAAAAATTCTTTTTAGTATAACTTCATTCTTAGATTTTATCCCTAATATTATATATTAAATACCATTAAAATAATATCTATTATCATTAATGTATTATATTTTAATAAGAGTTTATTAGTTTTATCAATATTATTAATATAGTAATTTTTAATTAATTATAAATGTGCTTTTTGCAATACAGCAATTAAAAACTTCAGTTATTTAACTGAAGTTTATTTTTTATGGTGTTCCCAACCAGGAGTGAACTGGAAGTCTACCGTTGAATTTCAATTTATTTTTGAAGTTTTTTAATAAGTTGTTCCTCCCCATTCTACTACAGTAAATCCTCTTCTTTCAAATGGAATAAGTATTTCTTCTTTTATTTTAGGTTTTTTATTAACTTTTTTAATATGAATAACTATTCTTAGCGTTGAATCTGGTTTAGGATTAATATTAATCTTCGAATAAGAATTTCGCTCTTCAGTTAATTCAAAATAGACTAAACTCTTCTTATTCTTTTCTAGTATTGGTAACCAATACATTATAAATTCATTTCTTTCTTTATCATTTAATCCAATATATGAAAGTTTTTCTTCCAAGAAATCTATTGCATTATCTTTAGTAACATAGAATCCTTCTTTAAAGTCAGCTGTATGAATCTTTTCTTCATCCCAATATAATGCATAATAATAATTACCTTTCTTATCATATAGAGAGCCATCTTTTTTAGCAGTTACTTCCCATCCATTATTATACTTAGGATAAGTAGTCTCTAAAACGCTTGGATCATCAAAAGTTACTTTAACATTAATGTCTTTTTCAGGGTAGAAATAAAGAATTGGTTTAGATATTCCACTACACATTTGTTTTTCTGATGTTCCTTTACCTGTACTCATATCATATTTAAAAGTAATACAATCTCTAGAATCAGAAGTTTCGGCAATTTGTGCAGTAATAGTATCAATACTTGAACTCATTATATGTAAATGATCAACAGTATATTCACCAAAATCATACAATTCATTGCCATTAATTAATAATAATTTAACATGGTCATCTACTAAAGCAAATACATAAGCATTATTAGATACGGCAAATATATTGTCAATTTTTACATTATTTAATATCTCTTTACCATCTAAACTATAGAGAACTCCTTTTTTGTTTTCTCTAGCAATCAACAATTTATCTTGTCTTAAGAAACCGGTATATTTTATTGGGATTATTTCTTTTCCATTTGTAATATCAACTACACCATATTTTTTGTCTTTTATGACTGCAATATTATTACCTTTTAGTGTATTTAAATATTCAGCTGGTCCAGTAGTACCACATCCATTAATATATGGGCTTAAAGTATCATAACTAACATCACTTATATATTTATTATCTTTTAAACTATATAAATAATACTTATTATTTTTATATATAGCAGCATAATTATAACTATAATAAGATTCATCCATTTTATATAGATAAATTCCACTATAATCTTCATTAGGAGCTGCTTTTTGATTTTTAACAATATCATATAATTGAGCTAATTGATTTTTATCTAAATAAGACAAATATTTATTATCAATAATTGATATACTACTCTGAGTGTTATATCCAACATCAATATCTAATTTATGAGTAACAACATTCTCCATATTAACTGGTTTAATTAATGATAATTTACTTCCATATTGCCCTTTTGTTTCATAGACTGTTACTGTTGTTCCTTCAACTATTGGAGCTGCTTCAGTTATAGGTTCTTCTTTCTTTACTCCATAAGATGTAGGTGTTCCAACACCATCAATAGTACAACCATTTAAGTAAACTGTTCCATCTTTATATGCTTCAGATTCACTACATTTAACATCTGTTTCGCCTACTATACTCATTAACTCTTTAATAGATAAATAACTATTAGTCTTAATATAGTTTTCTAAATCTGCTTTTTCAAGTCTTAACCCATATTCATTAATTGATCTTTCTATAGCAGAAGTTAATACTCCTTCTTCTGACTTCACCTTATCATCTAATATGTTTTGTAATCAATCTCCACCATTTAAACACAAAAAAACTATGTGCTATATAACACATAGTTACTCTCAATGGTGTACCCGACGAGATTTGAACTCGTGACCTATCGCTTAGGAGGCGATTGCTCTATCCAGCTGAGCTACGGATACATTTAGAGCTTAATAAATATATTTACATTTAGCTCCATTATCAGTATAAATTTTTTTTAATTTAGTCAATTTAATTTTTTTATTACTAAATAAATTCTTATTACTATTATCAATACTTATAAACTTATCTATATCTAATTTTTCATAATTAATTTTAGTTATTGTAGTTAATTCATTATCTTTTAAAGTAACTGAATTGTAATAATTATCTAAAGTATTATATTTAAGATAAGATAACTCTAAAGTATTTTGGTATTGTTCTAACATTGTATCATCGTTTGAAATAATAATTTCTTTAGAATTTAAATTAACAACATATCTATTTTTAAATTTAATTAAGTAAGTAGATTCAGTTTTAATGACATCATTGCTACTTTTATAATAACATAACATTTTACCATTTCTTGGATAAAAATAAATAATAGAACATATTACAATAATTAAAGCAAAGAAGCAACTAACTATTACAATTAATTTATTCATTTTATACTTCTTGAATTACTGTAATAATCATTGGCTTAGATTCAGTTTTTTTATAAAAGAATTTACCAAGGATTTCTCTAACATCATTTTTTATTTTAGAATAATCTACTCTTTTACTATTAGGTTCAATATTGTCTTCAATTGCTTGTCTTGATACTTCTTTAGTCTCTTCTAGTAAGTCTTGACTTTCTTTAACATAAATAAAACCTCTAGTTAAAATTTCAGGTCCACCAACTATTTCTTTAGTTTCTTTATCTAAAGTACAGCTAATAATTACAATACCATTTTCTCCTAACATTTCCCTGTCTTTCAAAACTAAGTCTCCAATATCTCCCTGACTATTACCATCAATTAATATTTCGTCCGTTTCAATATGTTCTAAAGAATTAACATTTTCTCCATTATCCATTTCAAAAACATCGCCATTTAATTTTAAAATTATATTTTCTTTTGGAACACCTAATTCTTCAGCAATTTCTCCATTTTGATATTGATTCTTATACTCTCCTTTAACTGGAAAATAATATTTAGGATTCATAAGGTTAATCATCAGCATTAAGTCTTCACGTGATGAGTGATGAAGTAAGTGCTTCTTAGGTGAAAGACATACAGCGTCTGCCCCTAGCATTGCTATCTCATCCATAATTAAAGCTAATCTTTTTTCAATGCCTGGATAACTTGGTTCAGTAATAAAAATAGTATCAGTTTCTTTTATCTCAATAAATTTATCAAATCCCTTTATAATTCTATTTAAGTTTGCAAATGGTTTCTCTTTATTATCAGAAATTAAAACTAATGTATTTTTACCCTCTAAGTCAGCAAGAGTTCCAATCTTATCAGGATTTATTTCTAAGTAGCCCTCTTTCATAGCAACATTAATAGTTTCTTGCAATTCTTTTCCCATAATAACAACTTTACGATGAGTATTATTTATTTCATTAAATATTTCTTGAATACGATAATAATGTGCTGGCATAACTGTCGCAATAATCCTATCATCTGTTTCACTTAAAACTTCACGAATAAAACCACTTATTCGATTATTTGGAGAAGTATGTCCTGGTCTATCAGCATAGAAAGACTCTGAAAGCAAGCATAAAACTCCTTGCTTTCCAACATAAGCTAACTTTCCAATATCTGTTTTATATGCTCCTTGCATTGTTGAATCAAAAACAAAGTCACCTGTATAAACTATAGCACCATCTGGTGTATATAGAACATAACAAACAGCATCAGGAATAGAATGTGTTACACTAATTGGAAATATAGAATTTCTTCCAAAACTTATTTTTACATGTGGTTTTATTTCAATTAGATTTACTTTATCAAGTTGATTTCTATATAAATCTTTTTTTACAAGTTCCAATGTTAATTTAGTTCCATATACAGGAAGCTCTGGAATCTGTTCTAAAACATCTGGAACAGCTCCCATATTACCCTCATGTCCATGGGTTAAAAATAATCCTCTTATTCTTTTTCTATTCTTTACTAAATAATCTATACTAGGAATTATATAATCAATTCCCAAATTAATATCATTATCATACTTTAGCCCAGCATCAAAAACAAAAATATCTTTGTTAACTTCAACTACATACATATTTTTTCCGTTTTCATTTAAGCCACCTAAAGCAAAAATTTTAATCTTACTCATTATTTGTCTCCTTTCTTTTCATCGTTAAATCTATATCACAGCAAAATAAATCTGATTAGTTCTTTATTTAAGTGCTAATTTTTTCCGACAAAATTATAAATATAAACGAATGAATACTTCGTCTATTATAACATTTATTAAATTAAAAATAAAGTATCTATTTCAAGGCTAATTTTTCTAAAGCTTCTTTAGCAGCTTCTTGTTCAGCATCTTTTTTAGATTGACCTACTCCTCTACCATAAACAATATTATCAATTATAACTTCTATTGTAAATGTTCTATCGTGAGCAGGACCTTCTTCGCTAATTAATTTATAATCTAAACTTTTTTGCTCTGTTTGTACATATTCTTGTAAACTGCTTTTATAATCACTAAAAAATGTAATATTTTTATTTTTAATATATGGTACTACAATATTTAAAATAACTTGTCTAACTGTTGCATAGCCAAGATCTAAATAAATTGCTCCCATCAAAGCCTCAAAAATATCAGCAACTATTGCTTTTTTAAATTTTCCTCCCTCTTTTTGTTCTCCATGACCAACCATAATATATTGAGGAAGATTTAAATCTGTTGAATAACGATAATTAGCATTTTCGCAAACATAGCTTGCCCTAACTTTTGTCATTTCACCCTCATTCTCATCATAGTGAGTATATAAATAATCAGCAACTACTAAATCTAGTACAGCATCCCCTAAAAACTCAAGCCTCTCATAATCTTGTTTTGCCTTATGTTCATTAGCATATGAACTATGTGAAAACGCTGTTTTATATAATTTCATATCTCTTGGCTTTATATTTAATTTTTTAAATAACTCTTCCATTTTATCACCACCAACATTATAACAAATAAAATATAACTCTAGTAGTTATATTTTACATTTTTCTTTTTTTTGATGCAGAATGAGAAGCTTCAGTTAATTGATAAAATAAAGTATTATCAATAAAATCTTCCACTGTCATTAATGAATAATCAGAGTTCTCATCATCAAAAACTGCTCTACTAATTTTATCTCTAGCTTCATCAATGTCATCATCATTATAAGGTATTTCTCCCCTATTAATTGCATCTAATCTTTCTTGATATAATTTCTTATTAGAAGTATTTTTCAATTCCTCTTTAGCTAAATATTTTAAAATAATTTTTAAATTATACTCTTCAAGTTGTTTCTTCTTTGCATTATTATCTTCTCTAATATATTCAGCAAAGGATTTAGGAGATAAAGATAGCATTTTTTTAACATCAGAATCTAATTTATCTTTATAATCTTCCTTATCATCTTCTCTACATTCTCTTAATCTATCTTTTTTCCATTCATTAAGAACAACTAATCTTTCATCATATTCTTCTTTATAAGAGTCATATATTTCAGATAAAATCATTTTTTTAGTATCAAAATCAGTAACACTAGCAATTTTTTCTTGAGCAAAATCTTTAAATTCAGTAATTGCTTCTTCACCATATCCACCACCAGGTAAAGTAGCAAGCTTCATACTAAGTATTTCAATATAAGCATCAATCTTATCACTAGTATCAGTAATTAAATTAATATATTCTCTATTCAAAAATTCAAGAGCTTCTTCTGAACTATTAAATGTAGCTAATTTATCTAATGAACTATTTTTAAAACTCTCAATATCTTTTTTACTCCAATTAAGTTCAGCTAAAGTACCTAACATATAATTTAACATTTCATCTACAGAATCATTACTAATTATCTTTCTTTCAAAATAAGATTTCAAGGCCTTAACCTGTTTTTCCTTCATATATTCAGGAAGACTAGACTTTACTACTGAATCTAATTGCTCTTGCAAATCTCTTTTTAACATTAAATATTTTTCTTCATATTTCCTATATAATAAACGTAATTTTATAATTTTATCTTTATTATCAGTAGTCAAGTTCAAAATACTTTTTGCATCATCTTTAAATTTATTAACATAATTACTATAAATTTCTTCATCATTTACATTTAAATATTTTTCTAATTTAATAACTAAATCTTCTAAAGTCTTACTTAGATTTATTTTCATACCATTATGAATATTAAAATCTAAAATTAATTCTTGTTCCCTGTATTTTTTATCTTTAATAGAAATACTTTGATTATTATTTAGAATATTAATTTTTTCTTTAAGAGAAGATAAATCCATTTTATATTGATTCAAATATAGTTTATAAATATTTTTATTAATATAATCAAGTATATCTTTATTATTAAGATTATTTATATTTCCTTCTTTTATTTTTTCGTTGCATAGTTTTCTAAATTCTTCAATTTTTTCTTCACCATAACCACCATACTCTAAGTCTTCTAAAGTAGTAGCCATTTTGTTTATTTTACTTTCAAAGTCATAAGGATAACCTAATTTTTCATTTTTAATTTTTGCTAATAGAAATTTTGCCATTTTAGGAGCATCAACAGTAGCATCCATTCCTGAATCTATATCATATTTTAAAACACTAGCTAAATCAGAAAGATAGGACTTATAATTTTCTAAATAAGTTTTAGACTTTTCTATAAGTAGATGATCAATTTCTTCTTCTGACTTATTATAATTTAAACTAATAATTGAATTTAATTCAGTTACTAAATTATTTAAAAAATCATCTCCATAACCCAATTCATCAGAACTATAATATTTACTTAATAAATCATTATCATAATTATTAATAGTAAAATTATATTTATCTAACATATCAATAATAATATTTTTATCATTATCATCATTAACTTTATTTATAATTTCATTTCTATCTAATAATCCTAAGTTTTTAAATATAAAAACAATTGAATTTACTTTATTTGAGTATTTAGCAATAACTGCTTGCTTTTTTTCATCTATTTCACTATCTCTATCTAAAAATTTAGATACAATATCTTTCATATTCATTATAAGTCCTCCTACTATGTTTATTCTAGCACACATATATACTTTATTCAAACAGAAATTAAATATTGTAAAAAGAGAAAATTAATAGTAAAATAAATTTGGTGATGATATGAGGAAGATGTTTATTTCTATCATTAATTTTTATCAAAAAATGCCTCTTTCAAGTCATAGTATGTGTAGATATGTTCCTACATGTTCAGATTATGCCAAAGAAAGTATTAATATTTATGGTGTGTTTTATGGGAGCCTTTTAGCACTTAAAAGGATTATACGTTGTAATCCACTTGGAGGAAAAGGCTATGATCCTGTACCTATGAGAAAGGAGAAATAATGAGAAATAAGAATTTATTTTTTACTATAATATTACTGTTAACGGTATCATTTTTAGTTACCGGGTGTTCAAGTGATAGTATGGATAATATTGATATAATTGTTACTAATTATCCCAATGAATATATAACAAAAAAATTATATGGAAATCATTCAACTATTACTTCAATATATCCAGATGGCGTAGACATTAACACATATAAAATTAGTAATAAGCAAAAAAAAGATTATGCTAGAAAAGATTTGTTTATATATAATGGCCTTATTGAAAAGGAAAGAAATTTAGCAATTGACTTATTAGATATAAATCCAGATTTAAAAATTATTGATACAGCATATGTTTTAGAAACAGATTATTCTCCAGAAGAAATGTGGTTAAACCCTAGTTCACTTCTAATGATGAGTCAAAACGTAAGACTTGGTTTAGAAGAATATATTACTAGTACTTATTTAAAAAAAGATGTAGATGAAGCATATGACAAATTAAAAATTGAATTGTCTGAAATGGATGCTAACTATAGATTAGCAGTTGATAGTACAAATCATAAAACAATAATTGTTGCAGATTCAGCATTAAAATATTTAGAAAAATTTGGTCTAACTGTTATTTGTATTGATAGTGACGCTAGTGAAAAGACTTTAAGTGATGCTAGAGATTTATTTAAAAACAACAGTATTAGTTATATAATGTTATTTAAAGGTGAAAAAATAAATGAAAATGCTAAAAAATTATTAGATGAATATCCTGATGTCAAAAAGTTAGAATTACATAAATTAGATAATATTTCTGATACTGAAAGAAATAATAAAGAAAATTACAAAACTATTATGAATGATAACTTAGAATTAATAAAAAAAGATTTATATCAAGAAAAAAATTCCTAGAGTAAAAAATCGAGATAACAAATTTCTCGATTTTATTTTTTTAACCTTTTAATTAGTTTTTTCGTATCTTCTAAAGATTCTTCGGTTGGTTCTATATCAATTATTCTTTGAACTCTTTCTTGCCAATTAGCAGAATGAACTATTCTTTGAACATCAGGATGTTTTCTTAAATTTGCTTTATCAAGTTTACTTAATGCTTCAAAATTAATTGCTGTTAAAACATATATAGCATTGCCAATAGCTGTACTTGTCCTTTTCTCATCATATTCCTTATCTAATATTACTTTTCCATTAGGATAAATATATGCCGTATAGCCAAGATTTTTATCTAAGCCATTAGCTCTTGCTGAATAATTGGTATTATCATAAAAATCATTGCGTTCTTCACCAATTGATTTTAATCTTTCAATCTCTTCTGAGCTAAGTGCAATTCTTCTTGCTATTTTCCTATTAACACCTTTAATAGATTTACTATCATGACCATCATGAGCAAGAGACCAATCCAAAATTATAACATCATGAGCAAATTTCCATTTAATAATTTTTAATTTTTCATTAATATTTTCTAAATTTATTACTTCATTATCAACTAAAATACTAGTATCTTTATTCTTTACTAAACATAAATATCTTTCAACCAAATTAATATAATTTTTTATCTCGTTTCTCTCATCACAACTAGCAATTCTTTTTAAATATTCATTCATAAGATATAAGTACACCTTATCTTTATCTAAATAAAGATCAACTAAATTATCAAAAGATGTATCTTTTATTAATAAACTTCTATTAGAAATAAAACTTTCATACAGAGTAATCTGTTTATCAATATACTTAGAATAATTACTAGTAATTCCACATCTTCTAATATATTTTCTATATGTATCTCTCTTATTATTTAAATCATCAATTTCTAAATCAATTTGTTTAAAAATTAAAGCATTATTCTTATTATCTTCAAGTTCTCCATTTAATATTTTTTTCTCATCTTTTAAATATTTAATATGATTCTTACTATCTTGAAATTTTTTATATATTTCTGGAAACTCTTCTAATAATTGTCTTTCATATAATAGTTTAAATTTATTTTTTAATATTTGTAAACTAGAAGAACTATTAAGTTGTAATATAAAAGAAATTTTTTTCTCATTAATAATTTTTGAAGTATCTGATAAATTATTAGAATTATTTTTTACTTCTTTTATATATTCCTCTACTAATTTATTCTTAGAATTAATAATCTCATTTATTTTATCTTCATTTTTTATAATTGAAAATAGATTATCATTTAAAGACTCATATTCTTGGCATAATGAAAACATCTTTTCTAGTATTTTATTTTCAGTTAACATTCCTTTTAATATATTTAATTTTTCACTAAAAGCCTTATCTAATTCTTTTTCATTTTTTGTGGAAGATTTAATATTTAAATTCTTCTTTAATTTATTAATAAATTCACTATAGGATGCTTTAAATTTTTCTTTCTCCTTAGAATCATAATAAGTAATATTATCTACCATATCATCTTGATATTCTAGGAATTTAAATATTTGAAGGTAATTCTTTCTATTTTTTAATTCAATAGCTCTCATAAAGTCGTTTCTACTAAAAGGATTACAACAACTTTCAACAAATGATTTAGTATTTAATTCAATCGAACTCATAATATCCTCCCAAATTAAGACATATTGCTACTA
>OCVV012877080.1_pt1 | contig 11706 bp, 11 predicted proteins | sample 1539721 | NCBI WGS metagenome assembly OCVV01 (sample SAMN02144230, study PRJEB22623) | gut metagenome | biome: sheep rumen | host: Ovis aries | place: New Zealand | reverse complement strand
ATTTCTCCGCCAGTTGCGTGATGACGGGATTGGAAAGCAGGCTCGCATCGCCATGTCCCAGCGGATACCATGCCTCCAGCTTTGTGCCGGTTTCGTTCATCAGCGCGCGGATTTCCTTCTGCTGAAACAGCGGATTGAACTCCACCTGATTGACCGCCGGTTTGGTCTCGAACTGCGGCACAAATCGATTCCAGAGCGCCGGAGTCATATTGCTGACGCCGATCGACCGGATTTTCCCTTCCGCTTTCGCCTCTTCCATCGCCTTCCAGGCTCCCGCAACATCGCCGTAGGGCTGATGCACGAGGTAGAGGTCGATATATCCTAAATTCAGCTTGCGAAGCGAGCGGGCAATTCCTTTCTTTGCCTGTTCATAGCCGTGATCCTGAAGCCAGAGCTTGCTTGTGACAAAGATTTCCTCGCGGGGAATGCCGCTGTCCCGGACAGCCCGTCCGACATCCTCTTCGTTGAAATAAGCCGCGGCGCTGTCGATATGCCGGTATCCTGCTTTCAATGCCGCAAGGACGGCTTCATAGGTCGGTCCGTTGTTCGGAATCATAAATACGCCGAATCCGACAGCCGGTATCCTGTTTCCGTCATTGAATGTGATCCATTCCACAGTGCAGACCTCCTTATGCCTTTGTCACTTTCCTTGCCCAGCTTGAAACCTTCTTTTCCGATTTGGCAGCATCCGCTCCGTGAATCGCCAGACCCGCTCCGACTGCTGCCGCGCCCTTGCAGGACTTCTTGAGCGCCTGTGCCGCTCCGGCAAGTCCGCTTCCCTCGTGTGTCATCACAGGAAATACGGTCTTTCCCGTGAAATCCAGACGGTCGAGCAGCGTAAAGACTGCCATCGGATAGGTTCCCCACCAGCACGGACCGCAGACAAATACGTTGTCATATTCCGAAATATCGTCAAGATATTCCTTCAGCTCGGGTCTTGCGTCCTCACGCAGCTCCGCTTTGGCCTCGTCAATGCAGGCATAGTAATCCGCGGCATATTCCTTCACGGTTTCCACCTGAAACAGATCGCCGCCGACCGCATCCTGAATGAATTCCGCCACAATTTCCGTATTTCCCTTGGAGAGCACCTTTATGCCTCCGTTTACATAGTTCTCGCCGACTCTCGAATAGTAAATAATCAGATTTTTTGCCATTTTGTTTTCCTCCTCGTATGGTATCGCTCAGGGCTGCACGGCTTTACACCCGGCATCCTCTCCCCAATATGTGCTTGCCACGCTTCGCGTTATGCTCCATTTTCCGCCTGTTTTTTTCAGGCTGCATTTCTGCTGCAGATGCCAGTTTGACCTTCCGCCGCCGAATACCGCCGCAGCGACATACGACTGTCCGGTCAGAACCGCCGTGTCACCGCTTCGTTCCACCGGCATCTTCTCGTGCACCGCGGAGAAATAGTTGAGTGTGCCATTGCACACTGCCCGGATAAACGCCTCTTTCGACTGACGCATGCCCGTCATGTGAACGAGAACAAAGCTGTCATCCAGCACCTCGCGAAGCATGGTTTCACCCTTTGCGATCATTCCGGCGTACATTTTCTCATACGCGTTTCTGATCTGCCTTGTATCATCCATACCGGACACCTCTCCTGTTATCATCGAAAGCAGTCGGCAGGGTCGATTGTTCCGAAAACGGCCTTCCCCGCCGGCTCTGCTCTCAGTATAGAAAAACCGCAGCAGATCATCAATTCGATTTCCCGCCGCTTTTCATAAGCGCGGCTTATGTGAGAGCGCGCGTCATTTCTTCTCCGCCGGAGAACCGCCGAATGCGCCTGATATCTTCCTTCCGCGCAATGCTGCCATCCGGACAACACGCCGCTTTTCCATACGTTTTGCCCGTCTGCACGCATCGTCATCCGTTCGTCTTCACCCAGTCCCGAACCTCCGATTCCGCATCCGGAACGCCGGAATCGCGGACGGAAAGTCCCCGGACAACCTGTGCGTCCGGCTCGAGCGACTGTATCGTCTTGATGGTATTGGAGAAACTGCTCCCGCCATGCGTCACAAAAACAGTAATGTTCTTTCCGGCGAAATCGTATTCGTCAAAAAACGAATAGAGCGCCTGCGGCAGATCGCCCCACCAGTTCGGAAAGACAAGATAAAAGGTGTCATAGCGGTCAAAGTCCGCAATCTTTGTTTTCAGAGCCGGACGGGCATTCTGACTTTGCTCCTGCTTTGCGACGTCGGTCGTTTTCATGTAGTCTGCGGGGTAGGATGTCTCTGTTACAATCTCGAACATCCCGCAGCCCGCCTCCGCAGCAATCCATTCTCCCAGAGCCTGTGCGTTGCCCTTTAATTCGCCGTCCTTCAGCAGAAGGCTTGCACTGGAAACCGCATCCGTATTCTCCGGAAACGGGGTATTTCCCATGCGGCTGAAATAAACAACCAGTGCATTTCCTGTGCCGTTTTTCTCGCCCTGTGTGCTTTCTTTGCCGTCCGCCTGCGCCTTCTCAATTTCCGCCTGTGCGGTTTCCTGCCGGGATGCGGTACTGTCGCTTTGATTTCCGGCCGCGCCGCAGCCGCTCAGCAGCAGGAAAAGTGCGGCGGCAAGGAATCCTGCAATCTTTCGTTTCATAACGCCTCCTGTTTCATCATTGCCCGTTTCTGATTTGATTGTTCCTTTTATGATCTGTCCGTCATGCGCTCCATCGCCTCGGAGTACCGCGCACCGATCACCGTATGCTGTGCGAGAATTCTGTCCAGCTCTTCATAATCCGCATCACGCAGCACGACATACGCTGCACTCATATTTTCCTGCAGTCTTTTTTCCGTCTTCGTCCCCGGAATCGGAACGATAAACGGCTTTTGATGCAGCAGCCATGCGAGCGCTGCCTGTGCCGGTGCGAGTTGCCTGCGCGCGGCGAAATCAGAAACCGCATGAGCGAGGGCCTGATTATGCTTCATATTTTCCCGCTCCGTAAATCTCGGAATGGAATGACGGATATCCTGATCTGTGAAAACAGCATCCTTCCTTATCGTTCCGGTCAGAAAGCCCTTTCCGAGCGGAGAAAACGGGACAAAGCCGATTCCGAGCTGCTCGCAAAGCGATAACATGCCATTCTCCGGAGCGCGGTACCACATCGAGTACTCGCTCTGAACAGCTGTTACCGGACAGACGGCATGTGCCCTTCGAACCGTGCTGACGCTCGCCTCGGAAAGTCCGAAATGCAGCACCTTTCCCTCACGGATCAGTTCGGACACCGTCTGCGCCACTTCCTCAATCGGGACATCCGGGTCAACCCGGTGCTGATAGTACAAATCAATGTGATCTGTCCTCAGTCTTTTGAGCGAACCTTCTGCCGCCCTGCGGATCGTTTCCGGCCGGGAATCCAGTCCTGTCATTCTGCCGTTGTGCATGCTCCATCCAAATTTCGTCGCCAGAACGACCTGATCTCTGACCGGCTGAAGCGCCTCGCCGATCAGCTCCTCATTTTGTCCCGCCGCGTATGCCTCCGAGGTATCAAAGAAGGTCTGCCCCATCTCCGCGGCTCTTCGGAGAAACCGGATGCCCTCTTTCTTTTCCGGAAACGGAGGATAACTCTGTGACAGCCCCATACATCCGAGTCCGACCGCGGACACCTCCAGGCTCCCGCCCAATTTTCTTTTTATCATGTTCCAATCCTCACTTCATCACAAAACCGTGCGGCATTTTATTGTCAGAATAGACGAACTGCGGGAAATCTTCAATTCGATTTACCGCAGCTTTAGATTAGTTTCACTTATGTATGGCTATGACAGGCGTTTGCGCAGCATTTCCGCGAACTCCTCGATGTAATATCCGGTCCGCGCCTCCGGCCAGAACAGACAGTATTTTCTTGTCACGCGCCGGTTTTTCCGATACAGGGGAACCCGCCTGATCGCGCCGGACACCTCCGGCAGCTTTCCCACCGCTTCAACCGGAAGAAACCCGCGGTTGCCGATCACCATCAGCCGCGCCTCCTCCTGTGTCTCAGCGAAAAGAAAGTCGTTGGAAAAGCCCAAAATATTCCGGTAATATTCCGCCTCCGTAGCCCTCTGTTCCTTTGAGGAGACAATGATGCAGGAATAATTTGCAAGATCGGAAAGCACAAGCCGTTCTGCGCGGGACAGGTCGCTGCGCTCTGAAACCTCTATGAGACATTCCGCATTTTTCAGCTCCATGTTGACATAATCGTCCGAAAACGCCCGTCTCTGGTCATTGAGTGCCAGATCGAGACGCCCTGTCACAAGACCGTGATACAGCTCCTCGTGCGTGCCGCTCTGCACGGAAATGTTGACCTCCGGATAGAGGGCGGAAAACTCGGCAATCGCCTCCGACAGTTCCGGACCTGCATACAGATTGATATACCCGACATGCAGCGACATTTCGTTGTCACTGCCCAGCCGAACCGTCTCGCTGCGTATCGCATCCAGCTCCGAAAGCAGGACCTTGCATTTTCGATAAAAATACTCTCCGGCCGCCGTCATCTGAAAGCTCCTGTTTTTCCGTTCCAGCAGCTTTACGCCCAGATCGGATTCCAGCGCATTCATCCCCTGTGAAACAGCAGACTGCGAGACAAAGTTTTTCTCGGCAGCCTCCGTGAAGCTGTTTTCCTCTATGACGGAAACAAAATACTGTATTTGCCGCAGCAGCATATCTCTGCCCCCTTAGCTTTGTCTCCCGCGCGGGACGGGAATCAGCATCCAGACCATCGCGATCAGGACTGCAAACGAAATTGCCATCGGAGTTTTCTCCTTTTTCTGCGAAATTCGGACTGCGTCCCGCTTACTCTGTTTTTTCCGCATCGCGCTTCATGCGCAGCAGTTCCTCCATAAACGACTGCACATCCTGAAAATCGCGGTAAACGGATGCAAAGCGGATATAGGCGACCTCATCTATGTGCACGAGCCGTTCGAGAATCATTTCCCCGATTTCCCGCGAGGAAACCTCGTTTTCCATACGGCCGTACAGCTTCTGCTCGATATCGGCCAGCAAAGAATCCATCTGCGCTTTGGACACCGAACGCTTCTCACATGCCTTCAGAATGCCGCGCATCAGCTTTTCGCGGTCAAACTGCTGCCGCGAGCCGTCTTTTTTGATGACCATCATCGAACTCGATTCCACGGTTTCATACGTCGTGAACCGCTTGCCGCAGTGCTGGCAGACCCGCCGGCGGCGAATGCTCTCGCCGTCCACCGTCGACCGCGAATCAATTACCTTGCTGTCTGTATGCTTACAAAACGGGCATTTCATGTTCGTTCTCCTCGCTTTTCGATCCCCTGTAAAAACAACACGCTGTCCCTCAGCTCCTCTATCTGCTGATAATCGGTGCTGTATACCTCGACAATGGCACTGCCGCGATACCCATGTGACCTGAGCGCCGCAAACAGCGCCGGAAAATCCACATCGCCGCGTCCCGGCAGCAGACAGTCGGACTGCGCGGTATAATCGCTGATATGCAGATTCACAATGCGGTCTCCGACGGCATCGACGTAATCGCGCCATGTCCGTCCCGCGCGATGGGCCTGCTTGACATCCAGTGTATAGCGCAGCTCGGGCACATGGTCATACAATCCGTGAAGAAATTCCAGATCACTCGACTTGCACCACGAGACATTTTCCTGTGTGAACGTGATGCCGCAGGCGGCGGCGCGTGCACAGAGCGCATGATAGGTCTCATAGCGCCGCTTTGCCGCATCGGAAGGCGGCAGTCCGCGGGCGATCAGCCGCTGTCCGTGAAACGTAAAATAACGCGCACCTAAATCGGCAGCTGCCGCAAAATAGCGCTCGTACCGGTCCAGTGCATCGCGCGTCCGGCGCGTGTAATCGGAAAACAGCAGCAGGCCTTCTATGGCAGAGGAAAACGGATGGACGGAAACCACCATCAGGCCGAGCGACTGCAGCCGGTGCCTGAGCTCGGAGCGAAACGGCAGCGCATACTCACTCTCGGCGTTGATAAACAGCTCGACCCGTTCATATCCCAGCTCCGCTGCATGCTCTACAGCCCGTTCGATCTCCATCGGGTAAAACGATGCCGTTGAAATTCCGATCTGCACTGCACATTCCTCCTGTCTGGTTTCAGCATACCATATTTTTTCAAAAAAGAAAAGGTCGGACAGACCAGCTGCCCGACCCTGAGATCAGTGTTTCCGCTTTTTCCGTTTTTTCTTCGCACCGGAGGAAACCTTTTTCGGCTTCACCGCCTGCGGCTGCTGTGCCGGCGCAGCTTCTGCTGCTGTCTCCGTCACAGCGGGTGTTTCTGTGGATTTTGCGTCTGCTTTCGGCGCAGCTGCCTTCTTTTCTTCTCTGGCGCGCTGTGCCTTGATCTGTGCCTTCTCGCGCTGATTTTTGCGCAGCATGCCGCGGTACTTTGCCCACAGCGTGCCGGCGAGGAACAGAGAGGACCATGCGCCGGCAACAATACCGATAATCATCGGCAGCGTGAACTGGCGCAGGCTTGTGACGCCAAAGATAAAGATCATGCCGACGGTCAGCAGCGTCGTGATGGACGTGTTCAGTGTGCGTCCAACGGTCTGCCACAGGCTGATCTCAACCGTATCCTCGAACATCTCACGGCGTGCATATTTGCGGTTTTCGCGCACGCGGTCAAACACGATGATACTGGAGTTGATCGAATAACCCAGAATGGTCAGTGCAACTGCAATAAAGGTCGTGTTGAACGGAATGCGGAATACGATATAGGCCGACAGAACAACCAGAAGGTCATGGATCAGACAGGTAATCGCCGCGAAGCCGGAGGTCAGCTCAAAACGGAAGGTGATATAGAGGAGCATCAGCACGACTGCGAGCAGCGCCGCTCCAATCGCCTTGCCCTGCATCTCCTTGCCGATGGTCGCATTGACATCGGAAATGCTCTGCGTATCGTCATCCGTCAGATCAAATTCCTTCTGCATCGCCGCAACAACCGCTTTCTGCTGCGTGTTGTCGAGCTTGGTGCTCTTGATGAGAACCTCTTCCCCGTCGTCGCCGGTCTTCTGTACGGAGGACGGCGCAACGCCGGAAGCCTTTTCCACCAGCTCGGGAATCACCGAACCGGAAATCTCACTGGTGACCTCCTGATGGATGTCAAAGGTCATGCTGGTGCCGCCGATGAAATCGACGTCCATGTTAAACAGATTCATGCCGAACGGCAGCGTGATCAGACCGATCAGGCCGGGTGCAATGAGAATCAGAGAAATCAGTGCAAAGATTTTGAAATTCTTTACAATCGGGAACTTTGCTGTATTCATCGTCTCACGCCTCCTTTCTGCTCACGCCATAGAACTTCGGATCGGTAATCCGGAAGTCGGCCATGCGGTTGAGCAGGAAATGTGTGACGGTGACCGCTGTGAACATCGACAGAACAACACCGATGCCCAGCGTCAGGGCAAAGCCCTTGACCGTACCGGTTCCCATAAAGAACAGGACAAATGCCGCAATCAGGGTTGTGACATTGGAGTCCAGAATCGCGGAAAATGCGCGGTTGAAGCCGGAATCAATCGCCGCGCGAATGGTCTTGCCGTTGCGCAGCTCGTCCTTCATACGCTCAAAAATAACGACGTTTGCGTCGACCGCCATGCCGATGGACAGAATGATGCCCGCAATGCCCGGCAGGGACAGGTTGACATGTGCAACCGAAAGAATGACCATGTCGAGCGCCGTGTAGAACACCAGTGCAATCGATGCAACCAGACCCGGCAGACGATAGAACAGGATCATAAACAGGATGACCAGCAGCACGCCGATTGCGCCCGCCTTCACGCTTGTGGACAGCGCCTTTTCACCCAGCTGCGGTCCGACGGAGCTCATGCTGACTTCCTCCAGAGAGAACGGCAGCTGACCGATGTTGATCTGCTCTGCCAGCGTCTTGGCGCTTTCCGCCGTGAAATTGCCGGAAATGACACAGGAATCACCGGTGATGCCGGTCCCGGCGTACTCGGAACCGACGCTCGGCTCGGACAGTACGGTGTCATCCATCATAATCTTGATGGTATTTTTTCCCTGCTCTGCGTTGGCCGCCTTCTTGGTCGCCTCCGTCCACTTGGAAACCGCGTCCTCATTGAAGGTCACTTCTACAAAGTGCTTGCTCGCGATATCTGCCTCTGACAGCTTTCCGTAGCCGGATTTTGCCGATTTGATGCCCGAACCATCGAGAATCAGATTGTCATCCGCATCGACGAACTTCAGCTGTGCCGTCGCGCCGAGCACGGAAACCGCCTCGGCCGGATCATTGATCGCCGGAATGTCGACCTTGACGCGTTTTTCGCCAACCAGCTCAACCGTCGCCTCGGTATAGCCCAGAGAATCCAGACGCTTCTGAAGCATCGCCTGAACCGAGTTCATATCGCTCTCCAGATTTGACTTGTTATAACCATCCTCCAGCACCGCTTCAAAGGTGATGGAAGAACCGCCGACCAGGTCAAGACCGCGCCGGATACCGTTTTCCGCATCCAGCACGCTTGGGACTGTGACCGGCCCCACGGTGAGTCCGAATGCCGCCGTGCAGCAGAGCAGTGCAATGACCGCCAGCACAGCCACAAAGGACAGGATACTTTTTTTCAAATGACTCGCCTCCTATGTGACATAAACATGATAATTATATACGATTGTGAAAATAAAGTCAATTTTTACAGGGGAATTTTGCACAAAAAAGTGCCGCAGCTCCTCACGAACCACGGCACCGATTTTTCTTTGCTTCCGGCAGCGATTACAGGTTGATCTCTACGCTGACATCCTCATCGTTTTCATAAGGGGCAATGCGCGGTTTGACATCGTTCTCCACAAAATCAACAACCTGCTGCGGCGCACGGCCGACGAATGCCTTCGGGTCCATCTCCGCCATAATTTCCTCGCGGGTCAGGCCGAACATCGGGTCGGCTGCAATGCGGTCGACGAGGTCGTTGTCCAGACCCTCCTCCTTGACGCGGCGGCCCGCTGCCATGGAGTGTTCGCGGATGCGCTCATGCAGCTCCTGCCGGTTGCCGCCGCGCTTGACCGCGCTCATCATGATGTTTTCTGTCGCCATGAACGGCAGCTCACCCATCACGCGCTTTTCAATGACCTTCGGATAGACAACAATGCCCTCCGAAATGTTAATCATAATGTTCAGAATCGCATCAATGCCGAGGAACGCCTCCGGCACGGAAATGCGCTTGTTCGCGGAATCATCCAGCGTGCGCTCGAACCACTGTGTCGCGGTTGTGACCGCCGGATTGAGCGTATCGACAATGACATAGCGTGCCAGCGAGCAAATGCGCTCGGAACGCATCGGATTGCGCTTGTACGGCATTGCGGACGAACCGATCTGATGTGCCTCAAACGGCTCCTCCAGCTCCTTCAGATGCTGCAGCAGGCGCATATCGGTCGCAAACTTGCTCGCAGACTGTGCAATGCCGCCCAGTGTTGCGACGACCTGTGCGTCGATCTTTCTCGAATAGGTCTGACCGGAAACCGGAACCACGCCTGCAAAGCCGAAGTCGGCCGCGATCATCTGCTCCATTTTGCGGATCTTTTCATGATCGCCGTCAAACAGCTCCATGAAGCTCGCCTGTGTGCCCGTGGTACCCTTGGAGCCGAGCATGCGCAGATTCTCAATGCGGAACTCGATTTCGTCGAGGTCCATCAGCAGCTCATTGACCCACAGCGTCGCGCGCTTGCCGACGGTCGTCAGCTGCGCCGGCTGAAAATGGGTAAAGCCCAACGTCGGCATATCCTTGTACTTCTGTGCGAAAGCGGACAGACGGCGAATGACGGCAACCAGCTTTTTGCGGACGAGCTTCAGGCCCTCGCGCATCTGAATGATATCGGTGTTGTCACCGACATAGGCGCTTGTCGCACCCAGATGAATGATGCCCGCGGCCTTGGGCGCCGCCTTGCCGAAGGTGTAGACATGCGCCATGACATCGTGGCGGACTTCCTTCTCGCGCTTTCTGGCGACCTCATAATCAATATTGTCGATGTTGGCCTGCATTTCATCGATCTGCTCCTGTGTAATCGGCAGACCGAGCTCCTTTTCCGCCTTGGCAAGGGAAACCCACAGGCGGCGCCATGTGGAGAACTTCATGTCCGGAGAAAAGACATACAGCATTTCCGGGCTGGCGTAACGGGAGCAAAACGGGCTTTCATAAATGTTGCTCATACAGCAATTCCTTTCCCGGCGCTGCGCAGCGCCGAATCCTTCTCGTTTTATTTCGTTTATTGTAGTATGGGAGAGGAATTTGTGTCAAGCGTTTGCAATGAATTTTTCCAGGCGATCAATGCCCTTGTCAATCTGCTCCATCGAAGTGGCATACGACCAGCGCACATAATTGGGGGCAGCGAAGCTGGTGCACGGAACCGTGGCGACCAGACCCTTTTCCAGCAGCAGCTGTGCAAAGTCTGCGTCACCCTCAATGACCTTGCCGTACATCGTCTTGCCGACAAAGGACGACATATCCATCATGACATAGAACGCGCCCTGCGGCTTGATGCAGGAAACGCCCGGCACCTTGTTCATGCGCGCGACGAGATGATCGCGGCGCTTTTCAAACTGTTTGCGCATCTCTTCCACCGTCTCCTGCGGTCCCTCGAGCGCCTCGAGTGCAGCCCACTGTGCCATGGTCGCCGGAGCAGAGGTGGAATGGCTGACATAGCTCGACATCGCCTTGGCGACCTGCGGATTTGCCAGCGCATAGCCGATTCTCCAGCCGGTCATCGCATAGGTCTTGGATACACCGTTGATGACAATGCACTGCTCCTTCATCGCCGGAGAAACCGAAGCAATCGAAGTGTATTCGATTCCATCGTAGACCAGCTTGTAATAGATGTCGTCGGTGAGCACATAGATGCCGTGCTTTTCACAGACAGCAGCCAGTGCCTCCAGCTCTTCCCTGCTGTAAACCATGCCGGTCGGGTTGGACGGCGAGTTGAGCATAAACATCTTGGTTTTCTCGGTAATCGCGGCTTCCAGCTGCTCGGCGGTGATCTTGAAATGACTGGACGCATCCGCGCGAACCTCGACCGGAACCGCGCCCGCCATGCGAATCATCTCGGAATAGCTCAGCCAGTACGGCGCGGCGACTACAACCTCATCTCCCGGATCACAGCATACCATGATCGCAATGTAAACATTGTGCTTGGCGCCGGAAGCGATGACGACCTGGCTGGGATCATACTCCAGACCCAGATCCTCCTTCATGCGGCTGCAGACCGCGCGGCGCAGCTCCAGAATACCGGCTGCCGGTGTATACTTGGTTTTATTTTCACGGATCGCCGCAATGCCCGCTTCCTTAATATGATCCGGTGTATGGAAGTCCGGTTCACCTGCGCCGAAGCTGACCACATCAATGCCGTCTGCCTTCATCTGCTTGGCCAGTGCGCTGATCGCCAGCGTCGCGGACGGTGCAATCGCGGATGCAATTTTCGAGATCGGTTTCACCATAATCGTTCATCCTTTCCGGGCAATTCCTCAATTTGGCGGGAATCACCGCCGCGGCTGCGAATCGCCGCGTGTTATCTTTGTGTTTGCTGTACCTTATTATAGATATATTCTCGCCTTTTTGCAACCGGAAACTGTGCTTTTTTGTGCGATTCCGCAAATTTTTCATGCTTTGACCAAAAAAGGAACTTTCTTTTTTCCCTTCGCGTCATTTTGCACAAATGAATGAACGAAGAATGCAACTTGCATTTCATTTCTGTCTGCGATCGAAAAAAAATGAATTTTTACCCTGCAAAAATGCGCGCAAAAAAACGGAGCCG
>OCVV011357213.1_pt1 | contig 11708 bp, 12 predicted proteins | sample 1539721 | NCBI WGS metagenome assembly OCVV01 (sample SAMN02144230, study PRJEB22623) | gut metagenome | biome: sheep rumen | host: Ovis aries | place: New Zealand | reverse complement strand
CACATGCTCAATACTGCGCTGCCATTCAGCCTTCCTTTGATCAGCAACCCAATGATCAATAATACCGCGATCAGAAAAAACGCACTGATCAAACCAACCAGCAAACGTTGTTTTCTGTTTTTAGACCCCGCAGCGATCCCCGCTGCCGCAGCGGCCATAAAACTGATAAGCGAGCTTGCATAACCCATTGTAGATAGATTCGTTCTTTCCGCGGCATACAAGGCCGATGCGCAGGCAAGCAATGCAAAGGCGCAAAGGCTCCATGCTGCGAGCATGCGGACAAACAACGATAAATCGATCCGTTTCTTTTCCTGTTCAGACAAAAAAACACCCCCTGCCCATATGACAGTAAATCATATTGGCAGGGGTGCTGTTTCATGCGGGTTGAAAATTTATTTTTTCTTTGCCTCTTCCGCTTCCATCTTTGCCGTGGTGGAAATGGCCCACTTCTTGGTTTGGATGCGGACTCTGTCCTCGCCGGTCTCAAAGGTGATGGTATCGTCGGTGATCTGTACGATCTTGCCGATCATACCGCCGATCGTGATGATCTCATCGCCGAGCGACAGAGAATTTCTCATCTCCTCGGTCTTTTTCTTTTTCTTGTTTTCCGGACGGATCACGAAGAAATAAAAGACCGCGAACATGATAACGATCATGAGCAGCATGGATAAAGATCCGCTGCCGGTCGCAGCCGCTGCGTCAAGGAATAAAGTCATAGTGAACGTACCTCCCATTCAAACTGCACTCATTATACATAGTTTGTCTCGCGATTTCAAGATGATTAGATGCGAATGTCCAGTTTTTGCGAAAATTCCCTTCTGAAGGAGTCAAAGCTGTCGGAATCAAGACTTTCGCGGATCTTTGCGGCAAGATCGTTGTAAAAATACAGATTATGACCGACCGCAAGACGCATGGCCAGCATCTCCTCCGCCTTGAATAGATGACGGATATAAGCCCGGGAATAACGTCTGCAAACAGGGCAGAGGCATTGTACGTCGATCGGCCCGTCGTCATGCTCATACTTCTGGTTTTTGATGTTGATGATGCCGTCCCAGGTGAATAGGTGGCCGTGCCGTCCGTTTCGTGCCGGCATGACGCAGTCAAAGAAGTCTACGCCTCTTGCCACGCCCTCGATGATATTTCCCGGCGTGCCGACACCCATCAGATAGCGGGGCTTGTCTTTGGGCATGTATTCCTCAACGGCTTCGATCGTATCGTACATCTCCTGATGCGTCTCCCCTACCGCGAGGCCGCCGATGGCGTAACCGGGCAGATCGAGCTCCGCGATACGCTTCATGTGTTCAATGCGCAGATCGTGAAATACCGCGCCCTGATTGATGCCAAAGAGCATCTGTCCGGGGTTGACGGCGTTATCTTCGCTGTTATATTCCGCCAGCGCCTTCTTGCAGCGTTCCAGCCATCGGACCGTACGCTCGCAAGACCGCAGCACATATTCTTTCGGGGACGGTATCTTGACGCATTCGTCAAAGGCCATCGCGATATCGGAGCCGAGGTTCGACTGGATCCGCATGCTTTCTTCCGGTCCCATGAAGATATGGCGTCCGTCTACATGCGAATTGAAATAGACGCCTTCTTCCTTGATCTTGCGCAGCGAGGCCAGTGAAAAAATCTGGAATCCGCCGCTGTCTGTCAGAATCGGGCCGTCCCAGGTCATGAATTTATGCAGTCCGCCCATTTCCCGGATCAGCTTGTCACCCGGCCTTACATGCAGGTGATAGGTGTTGGAAAGCTCGACCTGGCAGCCGATCTCCTTGAGGTCGCGGGCTGAGAGCGCCCCTTTGATTGCGCCCTGCGTTCCCACGTTCATAAATACAGGCGTCTGGACAAGACCGTGTGGTGTCTCAAATTCTCCTCGCCGGGCGTGTCCGCTATGGTTTTTCAGTCTGTACAAGCTCATTCTCCTTCATGTATAAACATCGCGTCACCGAACGAGAAGAAACGGTATTTTTCTTCTACGGCCGTTTTGTATGCGTTCAGAACATGCTCCCGGCCTGCAAGGGCCGATACCAGCATGATCAGTGTGCTCTCCGGCAGATGGAAATTGGTGATAAGCGCGTCGATGCACTTGAAGCGATAGCCGGGATAGATAAATATATCCGTCCAGCCCGAAGTCGCGCTCAATGTTCCGTCCTCATTGGCAAAGCTCTCCAGCGTACGGCAGGAGGTCGTCCCGACGGCGATTACTCTTCCGCCGTTTTTCTTTGTCTCATTGACGATCCGTGCGGTCTCCTCGGGGATGATGCAAAACTCGGAGTGCATCGCATGGTCTTCGATTTCATCTTCCTTGACCGGACGGAAAGTGCCAAGCCCGACGTGCAGCGTCACATAGCAGAGCTTAACGTCCTTCTCCGCGATCTTATCGAGCAGCTCTTTTGTAAAGTGCAGTCCGGCTGTCGGCGCCGCCGCGCTGCCAAGCTCTCGCGAATACACAGTCTGATATCGTTCGGAGTCCTGAAGCTCCGCCTTGATATAAGGCGGCAGCGGCATTTTCCCAAGTCTTTCGAGCACCTCCAGAAAGATCCCGTCATAGTGAAACTGGACGATGCGGTTTCCTCCTTCCGCGACCTCAAGCACGGTCGCTTTCAGCTCTCCGTCTCCGAAAGAAAGCTCTGTCCCCGGCTTCGTTTTGCGCCCCGGACGGCTGAGACATTCCCATTTGCCCTCTCCCAGATCGCGCAGCAGAACAAGCTCGACGCTTCCGCCGCTGCTGCGGCAGCCGAGCAATCGCGCAGGCAAAACGCGCGAATCGTTCATCACAAGGCAGTCGCCCTTGTGAAGATACGCCGGAAGATCGTAAAAATGGCGGTGCTCGATCTCGCCGGTATTTTTATCAAGCAGCAGCAGACGCGAAGAGTCTCTGCGCTCAAGCGGCGTCTGAGCGATCAGTGCCTCAGGAAGGTCAAAATAAAAATCGGATTTTTTCATGAAAAACAATACCCCGTCTGGATTTGCAGTTGCTTCGTTATTATAGCAAAGCCTTTTCTCATTTTCAATCGTGAGAGGTCATAATTCGCAGGAATATGGAATAAGATGTGCCGACATAAGATCGATAGGAGGATGATCAAAAATGAAAGATCCGTTGTTCAAGGGCTCCTGTACCGCGATGATCACGCCATTCAATGAGAGCGGGATCGACTATGAGCGCTTGAAAAAGAATATCGATTACCAATACGAGGGCGGCACAAGTGCGATCGTCATCTGCGGCACGACAGGCGAGAACGCAACGCAGACCCAGGAAGAACACGACGAACTGATCAGAGTTGCCGTCAATCACACCGCCGGACGTATGAAGGTGATCGCCGGGATCGGAAGCAACAACACGCAAAAAGCATTGAAGAATGCGCAAAACGCGAAAGCTGTCGGCGCAGACGGCGTTTTGATGGTGACCCCGTATTACAACAAGACGACACAAAAAGGTCTCATCGAGCATTTTACTTATGTTGCCGACCGCGTGGATATCCCCATGATCCTGTATAATGTCCCGAGCCGTACCGGGATCGGCATCTCTGCCGAAACTTACGAGACGCTCTCGCAGCATCCGCACATCAACGGCGTGAAAGAAGCTTCGGGCGATTTCTCGTTGATTGGGAAAACCGTATCCCTCTGCGGAAATGAGCTGAACATATGGAGCGGCAATGATGACAATACCGTCGCAATGATGGCGATGGGCGCCTTGGGCGTTATCTCGGTAGCCAGTAATCTGATCCCGCCCATTGTTGCAAAGCTCTGCGAGCTCTGTCTCGCGGGCGATTATCGCGCCGCTGTGGCTTTATATCAGAAATACGCAGCGCTCTTTTCCGTGCTGTTTATCGAAACCAATCCTATCCCCATCAAGACGGCCATGCGTCTCTGCGGGCAGGACAGCGGAAAGCTGCGCCTGCCGCTTGCAGAAATGAGCGAGGAGCATCTTTCCTGTTTGCAGACAGAGCTCCGCGAGGTGAATCTGTTGTAACCGAAAAAAGCGCGCTTCAGAGAAGAAGCGCGCTTTGCTTTACCTTTATGAGTTCAACTTCTTCCGGAGATATCTCTTCTCCGTAAACAGCCAGAAAGAAGCTGTCGAGCCTTTGGTGCCACATATGCGAGGAGATGACAGGATCCAGTACCGAGAAAGACGGCAGCGGCATCCGAAGCCCAAGCCCTAAAGCTTTGATATAGCTCTCTTTCATGGTCCAGATCGCGGTAAAAGCATCCTCGGGATCGTCAGCGGAGAAAACGGCTTCTTTTTCCGCCGCCGCATAGAAGCGTTCGACCAGGGCTCTGTTCATCGGACGGATCTGCTGCACGTCCGCGCCGCATTCCGTGTCGGAAACGGCGCACAAGACAGCACTTTCTGAGTGAGAGAGGCTAAAGCGGCACATTTCTGCCTTCATATGCGGTTTCCCGTATTCTCCCGCTACCAGATCGAGCGGCAGTTCTGCCGAATATCCACAGTCGCGCAGCGCATATCGCAGGAGCAGTTCAGCACAGGTCGATTGCTGCCGCACCGCTTGGTTTTTCGTTTCTGCAAGCTTTTTCGCCCGATACGCGGAGAGCATCTTCTCCGGGATCTCCGGCAGCTCCTGCTCCAAAAAAGTCAGATATAGCCTCAGCATTCCGCTCTCATGGCCCGGATCGTTTTTTCGATCAGCTCGTTGAGCTCCATTCCAAGCATCTCCGCGCCTCGCCGGATCACGTCACGGGAGCAGCCTGCAGCGAACTTTTTATCCTTAAACTTTTTCATAACGGACTTCGGTTCCATATCCGAGAGCCCCGTCGGGCGCATCAGTGCGACCGCGCCGATCAGACCTGTCAGCTCGTCGGTTGCAAAAAGCACCTTTTCCATAAACTTGGTGGGCTCGACGTCATAGCAGATCCCGTAGCCGTGGCTGACGACGGCGTGAATGAGATCCTCGTCAAGATCGAGATCATGAAGCAGCTCATCCGCTTTTGCACAGTGCTGTTCCGGCCAGCGCTCAAAGTCGATGTCATGAAGCATGCCGACGCTTCGCCAGAAATCCACATTCTCGCTGTCATATTCCCTGGCGAACTCGCCCATCACTTTGGAGACCGTTTCGGCGTGCTGGATATGAAACGGCTCGCTGTTATACTGCATCAGCAATTCTTTTGCCTGCTCGGGGGTAGGTAATGTGCTCATGAATACGGCCTCCTTGGTTTTTTATGTATAATACCCCAAGGAAAAGCACATTTCAAGAGAATAAAAAAAATCGGGCCGATCGGCCCGATTTTCAGTTTGCTGTGTCCATCCCGGTTTCTCTGTCGGGAGCCGGCGTTTCCGCTGAGGAATCGCCGCCCGTCATCTGCGTGTCCGCAGGTCTTTCAGTCGGGCGAGGCGTGGTTGTGATATACGGACTTTCGATCGGCTCACGCGTTTCCGCAGGCTTTTCTTCAATGATTCCGTCACGTGCCATCCCGCAGCCGCTAAGAAGCAGCGACAGAGCAACCGCAGCAACACAAAATTTGATTTTCTTCATGTTGAACCCTCCTCATGCCGTATTAGTATCTGATTCGTTCCGGAGAATATACGTTATTTTTCTCGTTGGAATTGTCAAATGAAAAAAATAATGCTAAGATTTCCTCATGAATACTTTACAGAAAAATCAACTTCATACAGCCAAGATCGAGGGCTATACCAGTGAGGCATACGGCGTCTGCCGTCTGGATGGGCGCGCCGTGTTTGTCCCCCGCGCGCTCGCTGGGGAGACCTGGCGTATCCGCATCGTCAAAGTTACAGACACAGCCGTCTATGCCCGTGGAGAAGAGCTGCTTGTTCCCTCCCCCGCCAGACGCGATCCCGCCTGCCCGTATTTTGGAAAGTGCGGAGGATGTGACTCATGGCACATGAGTTACGACGAGGAGCTTCGCTTCAAGCTCGAGCGCGTCAACAGCGCGCTGTCCCGTATCGGGAAGCAAACGGTACAGGCCGATGAGATCATTGGAAGCGACAGCATTACGCGCTATCGGAATAAAGGGATCTTTGCCGTTTCCGAGAAAGACGGTCTGGCACAGTGCGGCTTTTTCCGCGAGCGGACGCACGAGCTCATTGCGGTCGATAGCTGCCTGATCCAGAACGAGCTTACCGAGCGCGCCGCGAAGGCCGTTGCGGATTTTATTAACCGCAATCACATCTGCGCCTATAATGAGAAGAGTGGGAAAGGCTCCGTGCGTCATGTTTTCTGCCGCAAAGCGGTCAAGACCGACGACGCGGTGATCTGTGTCGTTTCCGCCAAGGGGTTCGGTGATCATACTCCCGACTTGACGGATGCGATTCGGAAGGAATGTCCGGAAGCGACCGGGATCGTTCTGAACATCAATAAGGCAAAGGGAAATACCGTTCTCGCGGGCGATTTTTACACACTGTGGGGGCGTGATTCGATCGTGGACATGCTGTGCGGCTCGACCTTTACGATCTCCCCGCAGGCCTTCTTCCAGATCAATCCCCCGCAGGCCGAGAAGCTATATGACCGCGCTCTTTCCTATGCCGGCAGCGGAGCTCTCGCCTTTGATCTCTATTGTGGGGCGGGTACGATCAGCCTTTGCCTCTCCCACCATTTTTCCCGGGTCATCGGCGCCGAGATCGTACCGGAGGCCGTTGAAAACGCAAAGGCAAACGCGGCGGCAAACGGAGTGGAAAACGCAGAGTTTATTTGTGCCGATGCCGGCAAAGCGGCGGAGGAATTGGCCATACGAGGATTAAGGCCCGATACAGTCGTCGTCGATCCGCCTCGGAAAGGCATGAGCGCGGCCGCTGTACGAGCGGTCTGTTCGATGTCGCCGGAGCGCATCGTTTACGTTTCCTGTGATCCGGCGACCCTTGCTCGTGATATCCTGCTCTTTTCTTCGCTTGGTTATTCACTCCGTGAAGTTACCGCCGTAGATATGTTTCCGCGTACAAGGCACGTTGAAACTGTATGCTGCTTGTACCACCAAAAGAAAGATTTTATTTCAGTGCCGTATGAACCCAAAGATGTGGAGCATCTGAGATTAATCAAATAAAAAAGGCTGAATTTTCGAGGATGAAAAGGCATGAAATCTATACAAACAAAATCCATAATGATTCAGAATCTATGCGTGCCATGCCGCAATCACTGTCGATACTGTCTGTTATCCTGGGACGGGAATGCAGTCGGCACAGAGTGGGAACGAAGTGTTAAGCTTGCTGAAAGATATATTAATGAGTTAAAAGAAGCACGTCCTGATGTAGATATATCATTTACTTTTGGCTACTCGATGGAGCATTCGAAACTCAAAGAGGCGATTCAAACGCTCAAAAGATTGGGCAGTCCAATGGGCGAGTTTCTGCAATGCGACGGTATGAACATGCGGGATGAGGATCAATGCAGAGATCTGATGCGGATGCTAAAAGAGGAAGGAATCAAAAGTCTGAATTTTACTGCCTATGGACTAAGAGATTATCATGACCGTTTTGCGGGAAGAAAAGGGGATTTTGATTTGCTTCTTAGGATGATGAATGCGTCCTATGAAGCAGGTATACCATTTACCACAGGTATTCCAATTACAAAAGAAAATATACAGACTATAGATGAACTGGTCATCATTTTAAAGGAAGCTGGAAATCATAAGATTTCACTTTTCGTTCCTCATGAGGAAGGGCGAGGAAAATCTCTGAAACAGGTTCGCTTGGAACAGCAGGATCTTTCCTCGCTTTCTCCAGATTCCTTAAGCTTGTTGAATAGAAATATTTACAGGACGGAATCTGAATGGCTCAGCGAGCCCACACCTGTACAGGAATCTAACAGACTAATCATCATATCCTTAAGAGCAGATAATATAGACAACTATGAAAGAAGCGACGCCTTATCAGTAGTAAAAGAGATCGAAACCCTTGACGAAGTCTATTACTCAGCTTTTCCATCTTTCAACGAACTGGCAAAGAAATATGGAGATCCTGAAGGGAGCAGCATTTATAGAATCAGAGATTTATACTATCATTATCGTTTACTATTCGCAGCAGAACATAGGCTGAATATTTATGATGTTACTGATGAAAGACAGTCTGGAAGCAGAAGGTACTGAAAATCGTTTAGATGTTGATTTGTTTCGACGACTGCATCCAACTGAGACGGTTGTATTGATGTCACGAGTCGACGGCAAATAGCCACGAAAGCCCGCTAATACTGCGGTCTTCGGGCAATCGGGCAAATTTGGCATCGGGCAGGACAAATGCTTCTCGGTAACTTGTCCAATGACAAATCAGCTCAAAAAAAGTGATAGTTGCGTTGCCACGATAGATGTCACTAAGTTGAGTTGCCGAGTTAGATGTTTGGGAGTTGTGGCTGTGAGATAGATGTCGGAAAGTGAGAGCGGGAATTGCGGAGGAGAAACACTGCTTCGTTTGGAAAAGGTAAACGGAAAAAACGTCTGGGATATACTAAAGCTGAAAGTATCGGAGTCACAGAGAAATTTTGTCGCTCCTAATGATGTCAGTATTATTGAAGCCTATACAGCTATCACTGCAAATGGGTATGCTTTTCCGTTTGGATTATATGATGGTGATAAGCCAGTCGGTTTTTTGATGATCGGATTCGATATTGATGACTATTGGGATGATGCACCTGAAATTGCAAAGGGAAACTATAACCTTTGGCGTTTAATGATTGACGAGTCTAATCAACGAAATGGATACGGGAAAGAAGCTGTGAAGCTTGCATTAGAATTCATCAATTCTATTCCTTGTGGGAAGGCAGAGTATTGCTGGTTATCTTATGAGCCCGAAAACGAAGCGGCTCGTCACTTATACAGTTCGTTTGGATTTGTTGAGACCGGCGAAATGGATGGAGAAGAACTTATCGCTATACTGAAGCTATAGGACGGAAGAGGCAGAATCATGGCATCAAGCAAGGGATTCGAGATATTTTTAGCGTCAAATCCATAGCGAAATAAGACCAAAATTGACACACCGTACCGTATAAGAGAGGCTGTTGCTGATCCAGTGATAAAAAGGACCGGCATTATGGAGAGATTCAAATGCAATACAACGAAAAAATAACGCTAAAAAACGGAAAAACCGCCCTTCTCAGGAACGGTGAAGCAGCGGACGGCGATGCTGTTTTTATTGTTTTCAATCAGATCCACGCGGAGACGGATTTTTTGCTCACCTATCCCGATGAGAACAGTTTTGATCCCGAGCGGGAAGCGGCCTTCCTGCAAGGAAAGACTGACAGTCCGAACGAGGTCGAGATCATTGCCCTGGTAGATGATACAATCGTCGGATTAGCCGGGGTCAGCACGGTCGGGACAAAGGTGAAAATCCGTCATCGCGCCGAATTCGGCATCAGTATTTTACGAGAATACTGGGGACTCGGGCTCGGAAAAGCTTTGACAAGAGCCTGTATTCAATGCGCCAAAGACGCAGGATATGTTCAGTTGGAATTGAATGTCGTTGCCGAAAATGTTAAAGCGATTTCACTCTATAAAAGTCTTGGATTCGAGGAATTCGGAAGAAATCCGCGAGGGTTTCTTTCAAGAACAAACGGATATCAGGAACTTATTCATATGCTGCTTGTGCTTTGATTGCCCCAAAAATAACGGCCGGCTGCGGAAATAATCCGCAGCCGGCCGTTATTATATCTTCTCAAGATCATTCCGATTGCTCGGCCTCTTGTTTGCCCTTGAATTTGCGTGCGACCTTTATCCCGCTTTGCATAACACTCCCGCGCTGAATGATATCCGCGCCGTACTTTGAACGCAGCGCATCGACCATCTTGTCCTTTTTTACGTTCTTTTCTCGATTCGGGTCATCTGCATCCTCAAACAGCGACAGCTGTGCGTGCCCTTCTCCACGCGTCAGATCGGTTAAAGAAATGCCGATCAGCCGCAGCGCGCGTTGATCCTTCCAGAGTTCTCTCATCAACTCTCTCGCCGTTTCATAAACCTCTTTTGTCGTATCGATCGGCCGAGCCAGTTTTCTTTGGTGAGACCGGTTTTTGAAATCAAGATAGCGGATCGTGACCGCAATGTTGCCCGCCTTTGCACCTTCGCTTCTCATATGCGCTGAAACACTGTCCGAGAGAGCCAGCAGAATAGCGTCCGCCGCTTTCTGATCCGTTACATTCTCTTCCAACGTGACGGAATTGCTGTATCCTTTCGCCTCCTCCGGCTGCTCACGAACAGGAGAATTATCGATCCCGTTGGCAAAGTTGTACGCCTGTATGCTCATCTTGTCACCGAGCAGCTTTTTCAGTTCCTCCGGATCGGCATGAGCGAGATCTCCTATCGTTTGAATATGCGCCTCGCGCAGACGTGCGGCGGAGGATCCTCCGATAAACAGCAGATCGCCGACCGGCAGCGGCCACATTTTGCTTTCGATCTCATCCGGGAACAGCGTGTGCACCTTGTCCGGCTTTTCAAAGTCGCTGGCCATCTTGGCGCAGAGCTTATTTCTTGCGATCCCGACATTGACCGTAAATCCGAGTTCATCCCGGATCCTGTCTTTTAACGTAACGGCCAGCGCGATCGGATCGGGGTACATATGCTCCGTTCCCGTCATGTCCATAAAGCACTCATCGATCGAAAACTCCTCGACGACCGGTGCATAGCTGCGGCAGATATCCTTGAAGGCTTTTGAGCATCTGGTATACAGCTTGAAGTCCGGCTTTGCGATCACAAGTCCCGGACATTTACGCAGCGCAGCAGAAAGCGGCTCGCCGGTTTTGACTTTATATTTCTTCGCGGGTATCGATTTGGCCAGAACGACGCCGCGGCGACTTTCGGGGTCTCCGCCGATACAGGATGGGATCTCACGCAGATCGCTCTCGCCGTTCTTTACGCGGCGCGCGGCCTCCCAGGATAAAAAAGCGCTGTTGACGTCGACATGAAAAATCAACCTCTCTGCCATGAGATCACTTCCCTTCTGTGTTTTGATTATATCGCCTTCGCGACCATACGGCAAGTATGACCGTGATGCCTTTTTTCGTCGGCAAAGAATAATATTTTATGATAAGGATAGAATTTTCCGGATTATCTGCTATAATATCTTTATGTTTCAAGTAGCACAACGCACAGGAGGCTGTGATGAGCGCATCGGATTTGAAATTATGGGTCATAGTGCCCTGTTATAATGAAGAGGCTGTTCTTCCGATCACGGCGCCTCTCTTCCTCGCAGAACTGCAGAAAATGATCGCCGCAGGAAAGATCTCCCCCGAAAGCCGCATCTTATTTGTCAACGACGGCTCCAGCGACAGCACCTGGAAGATCATCTGCGGCCTGGCACGGCAGGATGAGCATTATCTCGGTATTGCGCAAAGCCGGAACCGCGGCCATCAGAACGCGCTGCTCGCCGGCATGATGGAGGCAAAGGACCGCTGCGATATTACGATCACGATCGACTGCGACGGTCAGGACGATATTTCCGCCATGGAAAAGATGGTCGACGAGTATAGAAAAGGCAGCGACATCGTCTACGGTGTCCGCAGCCGACGTGACACCGATACATGGTTCAAGCGCACGACGGCGCAAAGCTTTTACCGGCTGATGAACAAAATGGGCGTGGAGATGGTCTATGACCACGCCGATTACCGTCTTGTCAGCGCCCGCGTGCTGCAGCACTTTGCCGATTATCAGGAGGTCAATATTTTCCTGCGCGGCATGTTCCCTCTGGTCGGCTTCAAGAGCACCTGTGTCTATTATGAGCGCAGCGAGCGAATGGCCGGCGAGAGCCATTATCCGCT